>OHLN01000732.1_pt1 | contig 15311 bp, 13 predicted proteins | sample 1569071 | NCBI WGS metagenome assembly OHLN01 (sample SAMEA3879594, study PRJEB24766) | human gut metagenome | biome: human-associated habitat; feature: feces | place: USA | collected 1985/1987
TCGCGTGTAAAACCCGGCAAATACCCGTTTGAGTGCCATAAGAAAGCCCTCCTTCCGCTGATTTTCTTACAGTATAGCACAGTTTTTGACAAAGAGGAAGAGTGGCGTTGGGACGGAGAAAACTGAGATTTGAGAGAATAGCAAGCACAGCCGTTGTCCGGACACGCGGCAATTTGGGGATAATCCCAAACCCTTATGATATTGACGGTGATCGTGAAACGATAGTGAGCATTAGTGTCAAAATTAGCGAGCAGAAAATGTGAGTTGGACATTGCTTCTGAGTTGAAAAAGTTGTATAATAAAATCAATATTTGCAGCCGGAGGTCGAACGATAATGGCTATTTCATATAACAAGCTCTGGAAATTGCTTGTCGATAAAAAGATGAGCAAAGCTGATCTGCGCAAAGCAGCGGGCATTGCACCTAATACCATGACCCGGCTGCGGCGGGACGAGGAAGTCACACTGGCTGTGCTTAATAGGATCTGCGTTGTGTTAGATGTCAATATCGGAGATGTTATGGAATTTGTGGCAGAGGTACCGGAGGAGAAATAAAATGAGTACTATAAAATACAGCAAACTTGTTAGAGATCGCATACCAGAAATCATCAAAGCATCCGGAAAAACCTGCGTAACGGAGTTCCTTTCGGATGACGAGTATCTCCGTATGATCGATGCCAAGTTGGACGAAGAGCTTGCAGAATACCACAAGGATCTGAATGTTGAGGAGCTTGCCGATCTTCTGGAAGTCATCTATGCGGCGGCTAAAGCTCGTGGATATACATTAGAGCAGCTTGAGGCTGTACGCGCTGAAAAGGCAAGTAAACGAGGCACCTTTGAAAAGAAGATTCTTTTGAAAGAAGTCATTGAGAATTGAGGTGACCTTAGATGCCGACCTATCATTCTGCTTCCGGCAGTGTTGCGGAAGATTTATTTATAGAGCTGTTTAGTGAAACCTTTGGTGCAGAGAAGGCCGGATACCTCTATTCTCAATATCATTTCTATGATATCTATCAAAACAGCCGCTACGCCGACTTTGTGTTGGAGAACGGTGCTCACCGAGTGGCAATTGAAATTGACGATGAGACATCGCACAATAAAAGCCTTGTTGCCTCTAACAAATTCTATGACGACCTATTGAAACAAAACAGCATGGTACATCTGGGATGGGATGTGTACCGCTGGGCGGTACGCCAGATGCAGATTCAACCAGAAGCAGTCAAGGACGAGTTACGGGTTTTTCTGGGCAGTCATCCACAGTTCAAGGAAATTGAAGACTATCTTCCACCGCAGCGCGGCAAGGCTCTCGATGGTGCAAACCTTGAACTCAAGAAGCATCAGGTGGAAGCTTTAAAAGCTCTGCAAGCAATGCGGGACAATCGCGAGACAATCGCGCTTCTATATCATGCGACGGGAACAGGCAAAACGGTCACGGCGGTGATGGACGCGAAGAATTGCGGCGGCCGAGTGCTGTTTCTTGCCCACACGCAAGAGCTGATCAATCAGGCCACTGAGACTTTCCGAAAGCTATGGCCGAACGTCACTGTGGGACGCTATATGGAGGCGATAAAGCAGCCAAATGCACATGTGGTCTGCGGCAGTATACAGAGCATTGCCCTGCACTTAGACCAATTCAAGGACAATGACTTCGACTACCTTATTGTGGACGAAGCACATCATGCCGCCGCAGATACATATCAAAAAGTTTTGGCCTATTTCAAGCCATCTTTCACGCTTGGCTTAACGGCCACACCGGAGCGAACCGATGACAATAAGGCAATCCTGGACATCTTTAAGAATACGGCCCATAAGTTGGATATCCAAACCGCTGTGGAGATTGGTGAACTGGTGCCAATTCGGTGTATTCGAATCCATACCAATATCGACTTGACCAAAGTTCGGTTTAATAGCATCCAATATAATATCCGCGACTTGGAGAGTAAGATTTATGTTCCGGAGCGAAATCGCTTGATTGTGGATACATGGCTCCAATATGTGCGCAACAAACGCACCGTGGTTTTCTGTGCCTCGGTGAAGCACGCAGAGCAAATTGCTGAGCTGTTTCGGGAAGCCGGTATCCATGCGGCTTCTGTGTCCGGCAGCATGAAGCAGTCGGAACGCAAAGAGTTTCAGGACAGATTTGTTGATCGAGAAATTCAAGTGCTATGCGCGTGTGATTTGCTCAATGAGGGCTGGGATTGCCCGGAGATAGAGGTTCTGTTCATGGCTCGTCCTACCATGTCGAAAGTGCTTTATACGCAGCAGCTTGGCAGAGGTATGCGTCTCTATGAAGGAAAAGAGAGTTTGATGGTCTTTGACTTCGTGGACAATGCCAGCCAGTACAATATGCCGCAGTCGCTTCACAGATTGTTCAAGTTGAAGGAGTACAAGCCTGGTCAACTGGCGGTTGCTCCCGGTGAACAAAAAGCAGAGGAAGCTGAATTGTACGCAAAAGGCGAAAAACCGGAGGCTTTAATTGATTGGCCTGTAGATGCCACAGATTACGAGCTGGTGGATATCTTCAATTGGCAGGAAGAAGCCGAAGGCATGATCTCTCAAATGGAATTTGTACGCCGTGTGGATGTGCAGACAGAAACGATCGAACGGTATGTCCGCGAGGGGAAACTGGTGCCGGATCTGGTCGTGCCCATGAGCGAGCATCGGACTTTCAAGTATTTCAAGGAAGAGAGCTTGCAGAAATATGCCGTGCAGTATGGCTGGAAAATTATCAATGACTCCAACCGCAAGGACATGTTTATGGATATGATCCGGCAGATGGATATGAGCTATTCTTATAAGCCGGTACTGATGAAGGCGATTATGCTCTATGCCGATGAAAAAGGCCGTATTAAGCTGGATGATATCGTGGCCTATTTCAGGTCTTATTATGAGGGCCGTCGTGCTGCGGGGCTGCCGGTTGAAAAGAAGAATAGTATTTTTGCCAAGGGTGGTTATACGGATAAAGAAGCCGAGAGAAATATCCTATCTAATCCGTTCAAACGCTTTGAGGATATGCAGATGCTGCGACACACCAAGACGCTGGGCATTGTGCAAGTGGACGAGGCGGTGTGGAAGCATCTGAACAAAGAGGAAAAAGCTGAGATTGAAAAAATAAGTGACGAGAAGCTGACTCAGTATTTCTCAAGAATCAAATAATTGCTATCTGATTAGGAGAAAAAACCATGTTACATCCCGGCCTATACGAACAAGTCATCAACAACGCCTTGACGGGCGAGCTTGCGGAGATTCCGAAGGCCCGCAAGTCTGTTGCGCCCATTGACAAGGCGGAAGCCTCCAAGGTGCTGGCGCAGTATCTGGCAGATGTAGTTCAAAAGGGCTTGGATAACGTGCTGGACAACGGCGGGGATATTTCTGCCCAGATCGGGCTGACCAACCAAATCGTTGATCTCATTCAAAATACAACGAAAGAAGCTGACTTTGCTGCGCTGGGCGTTGACCAGCGGGCAGAGCAGCTTCTTGCGCTTTTGCGGGAAGCCGATCCGAGGCTGGCTGTAGGAAAAACTGCGACGGACATAGAGCGCCCAGAAACCTCCATCGCACAAAGCTCGCTTTTCACCGGGGCTGTGCATGAGCCGCAGATGTTTACAGAGCTCAAAAAGGAAATCGTCTCGGCCGACCGGATCGACATGCTGGTGTCCTTCATCAAATGGAGCGGCCTGCGGCTTATCATGGACGAGCTGCGGGAATTTACGCACAGCGGCGGCGAGCTCCGCATTATCACCACTTCCTACATGGGCGCTACCGATGTGAAAGCCATTGAGGAGCTTCGAAAGCTGCCCAATACGCACATCAAGGTCAGCTACAATACCAAGACAACGCGCCTCCATGCCAAGGCATATATCTTTTACCGCGAAACCGGCTTCACGACGGCCTATGTTGGCTCGTCCAACCTGTCCAATGCCGCATTGACCAGCGGCCTTGAATGGAACACCAAGGTAACGAAACGCGACTTGCCCGAAACCATTGACAAGATCGCTGCTACCTTTGAGTATTACTGGAATGACCGCGAATTTGAATACTACGCGGAGGATCAGAGAGAGCGCTTGGCGCGGGCGCTGAAGGCGGAAAAATATTTCGACACCAACAATGCCGATGTCTACACCATGGACATCAACCCCTATTCCTACCAGCAGGAGATTTTGGACAAGCTGGAGGCAGAGCGCACTGTCCGTGGCTATATGCGCAATCTGGTGGTGGCGGCCACCGGTACCGGCAAGACGGTCATCTCTGCGCTGGATTACAAGCGCTTCCGCAAGCAGAATCCGGATCGACCCTGCCACCTGCTCTTTGTGGCGCACCGGGAGGAAATCCTCAAGCAGAGCTTGTACACCTTCCGCGCCGTGCTCAAGGACGCAAACTTTGGTGAGCTGTTTGTGGGCAACTATAAGCCGGAGAGCATCGACAACCTGTTTCTGTCCATTCAGACCTTCAACTCACAGAGCTTCACGGAAAAGACGAGTCCCGATTTTTACGATTACATCATCGTGGATGAATTCCACCATGCAGCCGCGCCGACCTACCAGAAGCTCTTGTCCTACTACCAGCCGCGCATCCTGCTGGGCTTGACTGCTACTCCGGAGCGTATGGACGGTAAGAACATCCTTCCATACTTCAACAACCGCATTGCGGCGGAGATCCGTCTGCCGGAAGCCATTGATCGAAAGCTCCTGTGCCCGTTCCAGTATTTTGGCGTTACCGATACGGTGGATCTGGATGCGCTCAAATGGTCTGCTGGTGGCTACCAAAAGAGCGAGCTGGAGCACATCTACACATTCAGCGGGGCGGTTGCCGACCGCCGCGCCGACCATGTGGTGACGGCACTGCTGAAATATGTGACGGACATTGACGAGGTGAAGGGCCTCGGCTTCTGCGTGACGGTCGATCACGCGGAGTTTATGTGCCGCTATTTTAACGACCACAACATCCCGTCCATGTGCCTCACCGGGCAATCTTCGGACGAGGAAAGAGCGGCGGCCAAGCGGCGCTTGGTGTCCGGCGATGTGCGGTTTATCTTCGTCGTGGACATCTACAACGAGGGCGTAGATATTCCGGAAGTCAATACCGTCCTTTTTCTGCGACCCACGGAGTCGTTGACGATTTTCTTGCAGCAGCTGGGACGTGGTCTGCGTCTATCTGAGGACAAGGAATGCCTGACTGTGCTGGACTTCATCGGTCAGGCGAATAGAAAATACAATTTTGAAGATAAGTTTGCGGCGCTGCTGTCGAATGTCACCCGCAGCGTGAGTCGTGAAATTAAAGATGGTTTTGTGTCCGTCCCCAAGGGCTGCTATATCCAGCTGGAGAAGAAGGCGGCCAAATACATTTTGGAGAATATCCGCGCATCCTATGGCAATACGGCTGGGTTGGTGACTCGTGCAGCCTCCTTCACGGAGGACAGTGGGCTGGAGCTGACGCTTAAAAACTTCTTGGATTACTACCATCTTGACCCGCGGGCGATCTACAAGTTTTCCTCCTTCTCTCGCATTTGTGCCAGAGCGGATGCCATCGAGGACTTTTCGGAGCCGCTGGAGGACATCCTGACCAAAGCGTTTGCAAAGCTTGCTGTGGCTGATTCCCGCCGCTGGATTTCGTTCCTGTTGGATGTTCTTCCGCGTTTGGACAACCTTGATTTTGCAGCGCTTCCGGATGCGGAAAAGCGGATGATGCAGATGTTTTACATCACCGTCTGGGGTAAGGCTGTGGAGGACTGGGACGACGAAGAGGTGCTTAGTAACCTCTATGCCCTGTCTGACAGCTCGGTTCTGCTTGGCGAGCTCTTGGGGCTGCTGCGCTATCGCTTCGAGCAGATCGACGAGCCGGTGGAGCTGGGCTTTGACTGTCCGCTGGATCTGCACTGCACCTATACCCGCGACCAGCTCTTGGTAGCGCTGGACTTTATGAAACCGTCCACCGTTCGTGAGGGCGTGAAGTGGCTGCCGGAGAAAAACATCGACGTGTTTTTTGTGACGCTGAACAAGGCGGACAAGGACTACTCGCCAACCACCATGTACAACGATTATTCCATCAATGAGAGCTTGTTCCATTGGCAGAGCCAGAGCACCACGGCGGAGAATTCGCCCACCGGTCAGCGCTATATCCACCACAAGGAACGCGGCAGTAAGGTGCTGCTGTTTGTGCGTGAGTTTAAGTCAGACCGTGTGACCGGCGGCGCAGAGGCGTACACCTATCTGGGCACGGCGAACTACGTGAAGCACACGGGCAGCAGGCCGATGAATATCACCTGGCAGCTGGACCGCCCAATCCCGGCGAAGTTCTTGAAGAAGACAAATAAGTTGGTAGTGGGGTAAGATTTCACGTCTTCTATATCGGAAAAGTCGCAATACTAAAAATCAATCTACAGTGGATAGAAAGGAGTACACTATGTCATCGAATCAGTACACAAGAGAGCGTAAGGAAGATGAGCCTGTGCTTGCAATATGCTACGATTTTGATAAAACATTGTCGCCAGACGATATGCAGGCACAGGGGTATATCCAATCTGTTGGATATGATGTGGGAGAATTTTGGACAGAATCAAATGGACTGGCGAGCCAAAATGATATAGATCAGAATCTGGCTTATATGCTTTTGATGAAAAAGAAAGCGGCTGGAAAACTCGTGTTCACGCGTGAAAACCTTGAAAACTATGGAGCAAAGGTTAGCCTATTTCCCGGTGTTGAGGATTGGTTTGAACGCATCCGTACATATGGAGCGGAACACGGCGTTATTGTTGAGCACTATATTATCTCGTCAGGTCTGAAGGAAATGATTGAAGGGACATCTGTTGCGAAAAATGGTGCATTCAAAAGAATATATGCGAGTTCCTTTTATTATGATTCAGATGGGGTAGCAGAATGGCCGGCACAAGTTGTTAACTATACAAATAAGACTCAATTCTTGTTTCGCATCGAAAAAGGCGTTTTGGATATCAACGATCCGGGTGTAAACGATTCATTCGCTCCAGACGAAATACGTGTTCCCTTCCGCAATATGGTGTATATCGGTGATAGCGATACGGATATCCCGTGCATGAAACTGGTTAATACCTACGGAGGACATTCAATTGGCGTTTATAGTGCAGTGACTCATGATAAGGCCAAGGTATATAAAATGATGCGAGATAATCGCATTCGTTACTACGCAATGGCTGATTATTCAGATGGAGCAGAGTTGGATGAGCTTATTAAAGCAATAATTGATCGAACAGCTAAGAATGAAGCACTGGAATCTAAGTTTTTTGACTGTAAAAATGAGCAGATTAGAGTTGATAGGCAGAACAGCGATGATCAAAAAGAAAAGATTGAACTGTTGATAGAATTGGAAAGTAGCCGTAGCTTTGCTAGTACACATGCAACAGTAGAGAAAATGCGGCGTATTGACACGTGGACACAAGAAGAACGTGAAGCAATATTTGAAATTGCGCTAAGCAACAGCCAGGTACGATACATCATTGGCGATTTAGATGTAAAAATGTTCTATTTAGGACTTTTGCGGAATTGCCAGAGCCTATCAGAAAAAGCTATGGAAGTAAAGGCGATGTTAGAAGGTTAAAAGAAAATAGCCGTTAACATTCAAAATATACGAGAGAGAATGACATGGAGAAAATAACAAACTATGGCCCCATACTCATTAGAAAAGGCCCATATAAGGGGAAAATAGGATATTATGATGATACCGATATGGATGGTAAACTAATCATCTATCCCAATGTGCCGATTTATTGTAGCAATTATTATAAAGTCAGCCAATCAGCAGCAACATCTGTTATACCGACAGCATGCCTTGCAGAGAGATTATCTGATATTGATCACGAACTGTATAAAAACTGTAGCTTGGAGCATCTGCCGGCCGAAGAAGAAATCATGTTGCTACACGAGAGAGTTTTTTGCTCTGACATGCTGACTGCGAGACATCTTCGCTCTATGCAAAAATTCCAGGATCAAAATAAAACCGAAGTCTTTATATCCCATTCTTCTGTTGATTTGGCTTTTTCTAGGGCCATTGCTACAGATTTAATGGATGCAGGTTTTTCTGTGTTTTTAGATGATTGGTCAATAAACATCGGCGAGAGAATTTTCGAAAAAATCAGCACAGGATTATGCGAAAGTAAAGCCCTTATCATGATAGTCTCTAAGGACTACCTGAAATCAGTGTGCTGTACAGATGAGTGGGGCGCCTTTTACGGAAAAGCGCTTCATGATAAATCCTGCGTAATATATCCGATCATTATTGATGATTCTGCACCTCCAGCATTGATTTCTCAAATAAAGTATCTCCGATTTAATGGTGACGAGTATGCATCAGCGCTATCAACACTCTTGAGATCCTTGCGAAAACAGTTTTCGAAATGAACAAGTTATCTAGAAGACCTTTCGATGCTTTCTCTTGTTTATATACCCCATTATACCCTTGATTTCGAGGGTATAATAGGGTATAATTCTACATAGAATAGTATCTCACAGGAGGTGCGCTATGGAATTATCCGATATGCAGGCACGGGTGACAGAGTTGGAGCAGCAGATTTCAAATCTACCTGCCGGTTCCATTACGAAGAAAACCGTCAATGGTAAGGAGTACTTTTACCATCGTTGGACGGAGAACAAAAAGCGGCGAGAGAAGTATATTCCTGCTGACGAATTGGAGAATTTCCGCGTCCAAATCGAGCGGCGGAAGGCGCTGGAGCAGGAGCTGAAGGCGCTGAAAAAGCAGCTGCCCAAGGCGAAATCTGCGAACCCTTCTGCGTTTACCACCAATGTCCGCACCGGCGAGGCGCTGCGTTCCTTTGCGGCATCTGTCCGTGGCTATCGCAGGCGCGAGTGCTTCCGGCAGCTGCACGACTTTGTCTACGGCGAGCCGCAGGACAAGGTGTTCATTCTCTACGGCCTGCGCCGGACGGGGAAAACCACCATGATCCGCCAGATTTTTGCGGAGATGAGCGACGCAGAGCTTGCCAAGGCAGCGTTCATTCAGATCACCGCAAAAGACTCGCTGGCAGATGTAAACCGCGACCTCAAGCAGTTGGAAGCGCAGGGCTTTCACTATGTGTTCCTCGACGAAGTGACTCTGATGGAGGATTTCATCGAGGGCGCGGCGCTGTTTTCTGATGTGTTCGCGGCCTGCGGTATGAAGATCGTGCTCTCCGGCACGGACTCGCTGGGCTTCCTCTTTACTGAGGACGAGCAGCTTTACGACCGCTGCGTTCTGCTGCACACCACATTCATCCCTTACCGCGAGTTTGAATCTGTCCTCGGCGTTCACGGCATCGACGAGTATATCCGCTACGGCGGCACCATGAGTCTCGGCGGCGTCCACTACAACGAGACCTCCACCTTTGCCAGCAAGGAAAGCACCGACGAATATGTGGACACCGCCATCGCCCGCAACATCCAGCACTCCCTGCGCTGCTATCAGTACGAGGGGCATTTCCGCCATCTGCGGGATTTATACGAGAAGGGCGAGCTGACCAGCGCCATCAACCGGGTCGTGGAGGACATCAACCACCGCTTCACGCTGGAGGTGCTGTCGCAGGATTGGAAGTCCCACGACCTTGGCATTTCCGCCAGCAACCTGCGCCGGGATCGGAAGAACCCGACGGACATCCTCGACCGCATCGACCTTGCGCTTGTCACAGACAGCCTGCGGAAGCTGCTGGAGATCCGCAACAGGGCAGAGCAGACCGTGGCGCTGGACGATGTTCACGCGGCGGAGATCAAGGAGTATCTGGACTTGCTGGACTTAACGCGAGAGATCGACGTGCTGCACCTGCCGGATGTCAGCACGAAGTCCGGACGCACGGTGATCGCGCAGCCGGGACTCCGCTATGCGCAGGCGGATGCGCTGATCCGCAGTCTGCTGCTGGATGAGACGTTCAGCGCCCTGTCTCTTGCGGAGCGTACCGCCGTGCAGCAGCGCATCCTGACCGAGATCAAAGGGCGGATGTTGGAGGACATCGTCCTGCTGGAAACGAAGCTGGCAAACCCAAAGAAGCAGGTATTTGTCCTGCAATTCCCCGTGGGCGAATTTGACATGGTGGTGTTTGACCCGGAGGCAGGCTCCTGCCGGATTTTCGAGATCAAGCACAGCGAAGAAGCTGCGTCGCAGCAGTATCGCCATCTGATCGACGAGCAAAAATGCGCCCAGACCGAGCACCGCTACGGCCCGATCACCGGAAAGTTCGTCCTCTATCGCGGGAAAAGCCAAGTGGTTGAGGGCATTCAATATCAGAACGTGGAAGAGTATCTGCGAAGCCTTGCATAACAAAACCGCCGTCCCGACTGAAAATCAGGGCGGCGGTTTTATACGGGCACAAAATTGCGTATAACTTGTCATACGACAAGTTATACGCCGAAATTAACTTGACGTATGACAAGCAAAATGATATAATGATTTTGAGGTGAGGTATACATGCAGCTGATGAAAGAAAAGCAGGACCTGACGTATTTGTCGTGGTCCGTTTATCGCAATTCGTCCGGAACAGCCGGTTCTTTTCTGAAAGCATACTCCGAACTCGGCGGAAAGAAGACCTATTACAAACTCTCAAACTTTGATAAAGCGCGTGGAGTCATCGGGCATGAGTGCGTGAACGAGCTGATCGTTGACCGGCTGCTAACCATACTGGGGATTCCTCATCTATCCTATCAGCTGATCCATGCGGATGTTTCGGTGGATGGCAGAACCCATGAGGTTTATCTCTGCGCTTCAGAGGATTTCAAGGCAAAGAGCGAGTCCAAGACCGCTTTGGATGCCTATGAGGAGTTGGAAGCGCTGCCGGATGAATCTGCCTTGGATTTCTGCATCCGTATGGGATGGGAAGACTATGTTTATCAGATGCTGATCGTAGACTATCTGATACTGAACCGGGACCGCCACGGCGCGAATATCGAGGTGCTGCGCAACAGCCGAAAGAAGACCGTTCGTCTGGCGCCCCTGTTTGACCACGGACTTTCGCTGCTTTGCAGTTGTCCCGACGATGCTGCGGCGGCAAAATTTGATGTGATGGCCGATAAGCCCTGCAACAACTATATTGGCTCGAAATCCACATGGGATAACCTGCGTATCATTCCGAAGGATAAAATGCCGAAGCTTACGCCGCTTCACGAGAGCGACAGACAAGTTCTACTGGAAGGACTGGACGGCGTGATCTCTCAGACGCTTCAGAACAAGATATGGGAAATGATCTGGAAAAGGTGGTGCGCATATGAAGATTTTTGCCATTCGAGATGAATCGGCACAGGAGCAGAAAGATCTGGCGTACCTCCTGTACTACGAGCAGGAAAAGCGGTTCTATATTGAGCTGCCTGAGAACGCGGACGCGTGGGAAACGCCCTTGTTGCTGGATTCCTTCGTGAAACGTGGGGAAACCACCGTCAATTCTTACTGGAGCAAAATCTGGGTGGAGCAGCGGATTGTTCCGCCTGACCGCCAGAACATCGGAGAGATTCTGCGCGACAATCACCTGAAGGAGTACGATGAGTATGCACTCCTGATGCTGGCGATGGGACGATGCGCACAGGATGACTACTATCTCGTTCCTATTGACGAGAAGGCGCTTCCGGAAGAAATTACGAAGCGCTTCTCCAAGAGAATTGAAGATGTGCTGCCGCTGGAGGATCATTGTCTGCTGGTGTTTTTCCGGGATGGCGCGGTGAAGAAGTGCGATTTGCAGAAGCACTTTGAAAAGACGAAGGCGTTTCAGATCCTTCTCAAGAAGCCGGACTATTTTCAGCATGTGCAGATGCAGACGGGCGGATACGGCGTTGCGTGGGATGTGAACATGACCGTTTCGGATACGATGCTCTATCGAATTGGCAAAAGTGTTCCGCTGACAATGGAAGACTTCCGGAACTTTGCTGCGCGTAGAGTTATCAATGCGGCGGAAGCAGCAGAGATACTGGGCTGTTCCAGGCAGAACATCATTGACCTGACAAAGCGCGGAAAGCTCCATCCGATTAAATCCTCGGAAAAGAGTACGCTGTACCTCAAAAGTGAGATCCTGAAACGGAATTGGCAGTAAGTATAAGTTGCCTTAATTAAAAATCAATAGCCTATTAAGCGCCGCAGAGTTTCCTCTACGGCGCTTAAACATACAAATTATACTATGTATTGTTTGGAAACAGCGCTTTTAGTGCACTTCTACTTTTGATAGTACGGATGAGACGATCCTTTTCTTCTGGCGGAACGTTTTTGCTTGAGCTGTTCACTATCTCCTCAAGAATATGAATCATTTTTTCATATTTTGAATCAACGTGGATTTGGGATACGAACAATGCGGCAGATTCTTGAGATTGGTATGTTTCTGCATGGTCATTCAGTTCTTGCTTTAATGCACTAATCTGTTCGCGAGATCCAATAATACAATGTGAGCATAACTCATCATTAAGCATATCGTGTCGCTGGTTTGGAGTCATAACACTCTCCCAGTCAGTTGTTCCAACTCTTGAATAGATGTTTCCAACAAGCCATCCAAGTTTCGCTTTGAACTCGTCGCTTAACTCTAAGGACTTGGCAGCTAAGCACTGACTGTAGTGTAATTCACTTTTTAGTGCAATAGATACTTTTAATGAGGCGACCATTGACTCAGGGAAATCCAAAGCGTCTTCTTTGTATAAAAAGAAATAGTCCGGCTCTGTATTATTGTAAAGACGCTCTAATAATTGAAATGCACGCTCACGTTGCTTACTATTCATTAGCAAATACCCATTTACTCGTTCTGCATACCCATCTTCAACTAAACGGGTTTCAAAGGCATCATCGAAACTTCGCACAGCGGCTAGCGTAATATATGCTGTTTTGCATTTCCCTGCATTTCGTCGGACTAAATCGCAGCTCTGCGTTAGCACCATAAAATAGCGATATTGAGGATTTAGAAAATATGGATGCACATCTTTTAAAACTGTTCGCAATTCATCTGTAACTTTTAACAAGTCGCCTTGGCTAAGTGATGCCATATCGGGGCTGTCTTTATAAGTGAAATGAATATGCCCTCCGGCAGAACAAGCGCTTCCTTCTCTGCAGGCCATTATTTTTCTCCCAACACTTTGTTGATTTTTCTATACGTGTCTTTTTTGATTTTTTTTTCAAAATCTACTTTCAAATAAACCACATCAGCATTAGAATTTCTTGATAATATTTTGTGGAGAACAACAGAGTCTGAAATGCTACCTTCATTTTCGGATTTTGGCTCTTGTATGACCTCTTGATCAACAAATTGTGCTTGTTGATCAAAAGAAGCCTTTTCTTCAATTGTACTAGTCATAATTATTCACCATCTATTCCATAGCCAAATTTCCTGACAATTTCATCGGTTTGCTGGAGAAATGTCTGCATCATCTCTGGTGTGATTTCAAGCTGATCAGCAGCTGGAGTTGCATGGTGTTCATTAAAACTGATAGTTGTTTTTGAGTTAGCAATGGTGCATTTTACATTGAGGGTCTTACCATCTTTAGTCAAAGATCGAGACACTTGAGTTGTTCCAATTTCATAGCCTAAATCCAATAACAACTCCGTATCTTCCATGTGATCAAAAACATCTGCTAGCCGAGCGTTTTCTTGGTCTTCATAGTCCACATTGAGTCCGAAAGCTGAAAAAGCCGGGGTAACTGCTTTTTGCAAAAAGTTATTGACGCACTTTGTCAGAAGATTCAATGTATCTAATTGACTATCTGCCGCTGAAAAAACCATCTTTGTCTGGGATGGCCTGATATTGACCTTGTCTTTTCGATAAGATATGCGAAAGTCTGTATCTTGACCTTCAATGCCTATTTCAATTTCTGAATTTTCGTAAATATTTCCTGCTACCCAATCGGGCTTAATGTAAAACTTGTTCCAGTCTCCCACAAGGACAACAGTAACAGAGCCGTCAACTAAATGCATAAATTAACCTCCTAAATAATACATAAAACTGCAACCCATTTGGGCTGATAACTATTTACCATTTCAATAGACAATAGAATTTGCATAACACATCATTATTAAGTGTTATGTGAATTTCAAGAAAGGATACCTTCTAATCTGCACAACCGATTCGTATCGATGCGTTATTGCTATTAAGTTAACCATTGTATTCATGCAGAATAGCATATGTGAAAGTTTTGCGCTTTAACCCTATATGCGATTATATACCCAATGCCCATCAAATTTGCACTTGGTAAGCAAACCATTTTGTACGAATCCAGCAAGAATGCGATTCGCCGTCGCTGCCGAAACCCCGCACAGCTCCCGTACATCGGCGTTCATGATATACTCATGCGTCTGCAAGAACTGCTCAATTTTCTGCCAGCGCAGAGTTTTCTTGTCCATCTTTCCGGCGCTCATTGCATCACTCGTATGGATGGCGTCGATGAGCGATGCTTTGATGACGGAGAGCATAAACTCGATGAACGCGGTGGACTCGCCTGCATCGTTGCTGGCATTGATGGCATCGTAGTATTCCTGCTGATGGTCGTGGATGATGGACTCGACTGGCAGCCATGCAAACACGGGATTCCACTTGGAGAGCAGCAACGTGTGCCAGAGCCGTCCAATGCGGCCATTGCCATCAGGAAAGGGATGGATCAATTCCAGTTCATAATGAAGCGCGCAGCTTCGGATCAGCATATGCAGGTCGCTCTGCTTCGCCCAATCCAACAATTCCATGACTAAATCAGGTACATACTGCGGCAGCGTTCCAAAATGCAGGACATGTCCCTCTTGATCCACAACGCCAACAGGTCGCGTGCGGAACATGCCGGATTCTTCTACAAGTCCGCGGGTCATAATACCGTGAGCGGTCAGTAGGTCGTCCACGGAGTAGGGGTCAAGGTCGTCCAGCCGCTCGTAAATCTCATAGGCGTTTTTGACCTCGGCAATGTCCTTGGGCGGAGCCAGAACATGCTTGCCATTCAGAACGGCAGTGACCTGTTCCAGACTCAGGGTGTTCTGCTCGATGGCGAGGGAGCCGTGAATGGTGCGGATGCGGTTGGTGCGGCGCAGATTGGGATTGCTGGAAAGATGATCGTGCGCGGAAAGTCTTCCGGTCAGTTCTGAAATCTCTGCAACGTCATCAATGATTTTGTTCGTAATTTGAAAAGGCGGCTGTTTGTTTTTCATGAGTACCTCACAGCGTAGTTTGATTGTCCATATTATAGCACGCATCGCTCATTCCATCAATCATTTTATCAAATGGCATGAGCGATGCCCTGAAATCCAATATTTTTTCAGATTCTTCCCTTGGGTACCTTTTCAAATGCAATCCTCGCAGACCGGTGCAATCTTCCGCAAGGAGCCCGCAGGTTATGTGAAGATAATCGCCTTT
>OHLN01000743.1_pt1 | contig 15169 bp, 9 predicted proteins | sample 1569071 | NCBI WGS metagenome assembly OHLN01 (sample SAMEA3879594, study PRJEB24766) | human gut metagenome | biome: human-associated habitat; feature: feces | place: USA | collected 1985/1987
AATATGCTCTACTTTTTTTGAAAATTTTTTAAATTTATTTTGTAGGCTCTTTCCTCACCCCAACATTTAGTATAGAGCCTTAAAAATCAGTCGCCAGGAAAGAAATACGGCACAGCGGTTTTTATGCCCTCTGTGCCGTATTTGCAATGTTTCCGTGATGGATCGTTAATTGTTACTTATCTCTGATTATTTGACGGAATGCCTTTTCCTCTTATCAAATACCGTTACACCTGTCAGAACACCGCCGCTGACAAACAGCAGTGCGATCCACAGCATGAAGTTGCTGTTGTCGCCGGTCGGGGGAGACTTCGGCAACTTAGCCGTTACGGTGTCGGCCTTGGCGATTTCCTTAGTGCCGTCCTTGTCACTGTAATACTTATTACATCCGCTACAGTACCAATACTCGATATTGCCATCGGCATCCTCGGTCGCCGCCTTGACCGGGAAATGCTTTAAGTCGGTGTGGTTCTTCGGGTCAAGCTTACCGTAGGATTTGCCGCAGACTTCGCATACTGCCTTATCCCTGCAGGTTTCCTTACCACCGATGTGGTTTGTGATCACCTTTCCACAGTAATCGCAGACATGATCCTTATCCGCGTCCTCGTGGTTGGAGAATACCTTTCCGCAATAGTCGCAGACGTGGTCTTTGTTTGCATCCTCATGGTTGGAGATTGTCTTTCCGCAGAGTTCGCAGACGTGGTCTTTGTTTGCATCTTCGTGGTTGGAAATCACTTTGCCACAGAGGTCACAGACGTGATCCTGATTCGCATCCTCATGGTTGGAGATTATATTTCCGCAAATGTCGCATATGTGGTTTTTATCCTCATCGGTGCAATTATCCGTTTCGATGCCTTCCGTACAGCCGTCTGCCGTGCATTGGCGTGTGTGTGTGCCGTCGCCGTTTGATTTCCATTCGCCGAAGGTATGCCCGTCGTTGACCGTTACGGTCATTTCGGCGGTGTTGCCCGCCTTGTCGGTGACAACGATTCTCTGCTCGCCGTCTGCGGGAGCGAGGGTAAAGCTGTTGTTTTCGTCAAGCGTGACCTCTGTGCCGTTCACGGTGATGGTGTTCAGATACTTTTCGTCAACGGTAACTATCTGCGCCTCGCAGTAGGTCTTGCCGTCCTCAATGCCGGTGATAACGGGGCTTGTTCCGTCAAGCACAATGCCGTCCGAGCAGATGTAGTCCGTATTGCCTGCATTATCGGTCAGTCTGACATAGATAATGTATTCGTTATCGGGGTCAATGCCAAACGGAGCGGTGTACGCTGTGAAGGTCATGCCGTCAAGCTCCGCTTTTGTCAATTCCTTATCTGACAGCAGAAATTCAACCGTTACCGTTTCGCCGCTGTTGTCGGCGGCGTTTATCGTCACCGTTTGCGTGTCCTTAAAGAACAGCCCGAAGGTGATATTGTTGAGGAACGCTTTCCAACTGTTCTCGTTGATTTTAATTTCGCCCGTGGGCTTTTCGCTGTCTTTCCACTGCGCGGTGACAGTTATATTCTCCGCAGGCATGGTTGTGGGAATCGCTTTATCCCAGCCGATAAAGGTGTAGCCCTCTCTTGTCGGGTCGGCAGGGGAGGTAATATTCGTGCCGTAGTCCTGTGTAATGGGTGCGATCTCGCTACCGCCTGCGGGGTCAAAGGTGATTGTGTACCGATTGATTTCCCACCGTGCGGTGACAGTCATATTCTCGGCGGGCATGGTTTTGGGGATTTCCTTATCCCAGCCCTTAAAGGTATAGCCTTTTCTTGTCGGGTCGGCAGGGGCGGTAATTTTCGTGCCGTAGTCCTGCGTAATCGGAGCGATCTCACTTCCGCCGTTGGTATCAAAGGATATTGTGTACTGATTGATTTCCCACTTCGCCCAGTATTCCTTATTGCCCGTTTCTGTGTCGCCGATTGCCGTAACAGGAGAGCCGGTCAGATTTTCGTTGTAATACCAGCCCTTGAAGGTGTACCCGGTGCGCGTCACATCTGTCGGGAGTGTTGCACCCACGCCGTAGGTGTATTCGGTGACATTGCCGTTGTTGATCGTGCCGCCGTTTGCGTGCAGGGTTACGGTATAGGTCGGGGCTGTCCACTGCACCGTCAGTTCCGTCACATCAGCAGGAACGCTGTCGCCGGGGGCGTAGGAATTGCCATTGCTGTCAAGCCACATAAAGTAACTGCCTGTATCTCCGGCCGGGCGGGTCATGCCGTCGGACGCAGGGGCGGTAAATGCGCTGCCGTTTTTCACGATGATGTGAATAGCATCGGAGCTGCCGCCCAGCTTGCCGCCGCCAAGGTCAAGGGGAACGACCTTCATCCCGTCAGAACCCAGTGTGTCAGCGTTCAGGACTTCAAGGACGGGGCGGAAACCGAGGTTCGGCGTGGAAGTCGTAGCATAGGTGTAGCTCCAGAAGCGGGCCGAAAGGTACCCGCGAACCGCACGGCCCGACGCGTTGCCAGAAAAAGTATCCTGTCCCCACGAATACATTTTATTCCAGTTTTGGATATATCCGCTGTTCTTGTTCAGCATCGTGTCCCATTCGTTGCTTTGGGGCTCGCCGCGTTGGGAATCGTCCGAACCTGTAAAGTCACTTCCCACAGACGGTGCGCGCAGGGTATAGTCCACGCCGCCGCTGGCATAATTTTTGCCGAAAATCAGACTCGCAGTATCTAAGTTATTCCAGTTTACCTTAAGCGTTACGGCATAGTCCGCCACAAACAGGCTGTGGGGATATTTTTCCCGCTGTGCATACTCCTCGGTGGTTGCCATCTCCGATGTGAGCTTGTAGGCGTCCACCGTCCCTGCGTAGGTAAAGGGAACATAATGCAGCGTGCTGTCCGGCAGATCGCCGTTTGCCGTTCCGGGAATCTTCATCGCCGAAAGGTCAAAATAATATCTGCCGCCGGGGGTGAGGGAAAACTGCTCTTCCACCTGCTTTTCCACCGTCAGCGCAATGTCTGTGAAATTGCTTGCGTAGTCGGTTTTATAATCGCCGTTGTACTGCTCGCTGAAAACTTTTAAGGTATAGTTGCCGGGTGCAATGTCAGACGGGATTTTGATTTCAACCGTTCCGCTTTCGGCAGTAGGCTGTGCTACTCTGCCATAATACTGTGCGCCGCTACTATCCGCAATGATGGCAGAGATATATTCATTTGCCCCTGTGGTCGCTCCGCTGTAATTCAGCGTAATGGTATCGTTGGGGTCGGCGCTGACAGCTTTTTCCGTTACAGCAAAATTGCGGCTGCTATCTAAAAGCGTCAATTTCCACTCGTTTCCGCTGTATTCGGGGACTGCGGTCAATCCTCCGTCAGGCTTTCCGCCCACAGCGGCGGATGTGAAGAGGACAGAGTTCAGATTTAAGTTAAAAGCGGGACGAGCCGCCCAGACAATGCCCACGCCGCAGTCGTACACCCTCCCGAAGCCGTCGACTGCGCCCGCGCTGGAAGTGAATTTAGCGAAAGGGGAACGGAGCCACCACACACTCGCGTACGCGCCATAATTGGCAACTCGCGCCGCTTCATCGGTAAAGCCATATTGTCCATTTTCCGCTTCTTGTGCTGACAGGAAAAACACTTGGTCGCTGTTTAGAATATTGGTAGAAGCAGCAAAGGAAGCGTTATGTGTGCTGCTCGTAAATGCTTCGTCGCTTTTCGTTGTTGACAGAATTGCAGCAAGTTCCCGGCTATCGAGATTGCTGCTTTCAAAGGTATTGCACCAACCCTGCGCGTCGCTGCCTTGCCATGCGTTGCTATACGGGCTTGTGCCATCGAAATATACATCATATACATCTCCGTGACCCCCGCTTCCCAACAAATCTTCGGACAAGAGGAATAGTCCGGTTGCGCCCGTGTTGGTCTGGTCGTCCAGCACACGCCATTTGACAGGGCTGCTATTGTAGCTTCCCATGTAGATATAATCGTAGCTGTTGTTGTTGTTCTTGTAGCCCAAAATCCCGCCTGTCGGGTTGTTTGTGTTTACAAGCCGGATCGCCTTTCCTGTATCCGCCGCAAACGCCACGGTGGGGAGCATACACGCCACCATGCAAAGACAGAGTAAGATGCTAAGTATTCGTTTTTTCATATTCTGTTACCTCCGTTTTGCAATCTCAAACTATACTTTTTTCTTTTTCAGTACAATGTATAAGATTAAGCCGAGGTTGCCAAGCAGCGCAACTCCTGCAACAGAGCCTATTGCAACCAAAGCAGGTGAAGCTGCGGGTTCGGATATGTTTCCTTCGGATATGTTTCCGAAGCCTGCGGGAACGGCTACATCTGCCACCGCTTTCACACCGGTGTCTTTCTCACCAATCCACCAGTTGCCGTTTTCACCGATAAATGGAGTAAGACCGTCCTTGCCGTCCGCACCGACAACTTTACCAAGATTGACTACCTTGCCGTCGGTATAGGTGATAACAAGCTCGCCGTCTGCGTTGATCTCCGCTTTGGCTATTCCGATGCCGTCCTTACCGTCTTTGCCGTCAGAGCCGTTTGCACCGTTTGTTCCATTTGTTCCATTTGTTCCGTTCTTGCCGTTCTGTCCCGATGCACCTGTCTCTCCGGTGTCGCCCTTTTTGCCTTGTTGTCCGGCTTTACCGGTATCGCCCTTTTCGCCTTGTCGTCCGGCTTCACCGGTATCGCCCTTTTCTCCGGTAGCTTTCACACCGAGGGATACCCATGTCTGTCCGTTGTCATAGGAGATATACCAGAAGTTATCATCACCTATTTTTAGCTTAGGCGTTGCACCGTCTTTTCCGTCCTGACCGGGCGCACCTGTTTCTCCCTTGTCACCCTTGTCGCCTTTGTCACCCTTGTCACCTTTATCGCCTTTATCGCCCGTCAGCTCCGACAAGGCAATCAAATTATTCCAGGCAGAATCATCACTGTACTTCCACTGTATGAATCCATTATATACATTCAGTTCAATTTGCTTTCCATCTGCGCCGTCATTTCCCTTCAACTCGGAAAGTGATACAAGAACACGGTAAGCGTCGTCACTTTCGCCCACATATCGCCACTGGATACTGCTGCCGTCACTGCGTAATTCTATTTCTCTGCCGTCCGATCCCGTAAAGGTTGAGAAGGTTTTGGTATTGGATAATGCCGATACCGTTCCGTTATTGCCGACAGAGGAAACCGCAAAGGTGTAGGTGGTATCCTCTTCCAGAGTATCGTATGTATATTCAAAGGTCGTGTCTGACAGAGGAGCATCAGTCACACGCACAAAATCGCCGTCATCCATACGCATCCAGATATGATACCCTGTATAGGGGCGTCTGCTGTCTGCAGTCGGTGCCTTCCAGGTGATTTTTGCACTTTGATTGTCTGTTACGGATACGCCTGTAAGTGTAGGTACGGGCGGTGCGGCACGAAGATTGGTCAGCACATATCCGAACACAGGAATCTTCTGATCTCCTGCCGTCCATGTGCGCATACCGAAATCCCAGGTAAAGCCGTACTGGCCGGAGACATCGTAGCCGATTCCGTAGGAGGCAAGGAGCGAACGGCGGTCGATGTTGTTTACCGTACCGCTGGCGCCGTTGCTTTCCGTCGTGGTGTAGACCGTACCTGTTGCTTTGCTGTAGCTCAAATCGATTACAAAACCCATATTGAATGCGTCTACGCCCCATGTGCTTTTCATCGAAGCGGAGAAGCCGTGAGCCATCTCAACTCCCTCGGCATGCTCAGATGTGGTAGTCCAGTCGTTCGTGATACTGCTTGCACCGAAGCCAAGCTCATATTTTTGCTTACTCAGCGACTCAAATTTCGAAACATAGTCGGCGGTAGTAGCGGTATTCGACCAATAGGCGAACGGGTCGCCCTCGGCGTTTTCCGGCAGTACATGGCTGTTCAGTATCGGCAAAGCCTTTGCCTTTCCCGCTGCAATGTCTTTCTTGTAGGTTTCGTTGTACAGTACCGCAAACTCATCGTAATACTCTCGGTCGAGCATGGTGTAAACCGGTTGCCCGGGGATCATCAGGGCAATGGTATTTCGCTCGCTGAGGTCAAAATCGCCCTTTTGCGGGTCATAAAGCGAGTAATAATAGGTTGTTGCCGGCACGCGGTACAGCACCACAGAATCGTTGCCGCCGGCATTGAATGAGGCACTGTATTCCTTAGAAAGGGTATCCTCGGTGCTCTTTGTAAAATCCATGGTGTATCCGAGGGTCGCCTCGTATCTCCACACCTTCAGATCTCCTTGTGCGACGATGGACGCACCGAAGGAGGTGTTGTGCGATGACGATTTCGTGTCCGAATAGCCTGAGGAGAAGGTGTAGGTGGTTGAGCCGTCGGAGAAATCAAGATCATAGTCACCGAGCTCCGAGAAATACGGAGCCGCCTGGAGCACCGCCTGCACCTGTGCATCGGAATATCCGTAGCCCTTGCCCTCATAGCGAGCAAACAGACCGTCTTTATTCACATCCGCCGCAAGCAGTATGCAGTTATACGGCATATCCCATGCAAGGTCGGCATCGTGGCAGAGCTTGGAAAACTCGTCCTTTTCGGCTGTTACTGTATACTTGCCGGCGACCGACAGCGTGCCGCTGCCGAAATCCTCGCCGTAGAAAACATCGGTGAACAGGTCGAATTTACGCGCCGAACCGCTTCCCTTTTGCCTTTCGGCGGCAAGCGCGATCACCTGCTCGCGGCCTTCCGTGTTGTGGTCAAAATTGCCTGCGATGACATCCTGATACCACCACCATCTCGCGCTTGAATTCTTTTCGCGCGCGGTGTCGCGCAGAAGATTAAGCGCGCCGTTCTGCTGCACCTCATACAGTCCGCCTGCGATCCATACCTGCTCCGGCGTACCTCTGCCGTTGATCGCAACGCTTGTCATAGCGGGCTTCGGCTTCACGCCCAGATCATTTGTTCCGTTTGCGGTATAACCGCTCATGGTGGTTTTCTGCACATTCGTTATTGACTTGTTCTGACCGTAATAAACGGCAAAGCCCATGTTTTCGTTGTCGGTTTTCTTGTCCCAGATAAAGCCCTTCTTCTTTTCTTCCCTGACTTCACGGAAATATCCGGCAATTATGATTTCCTGCCAGCCGTCGCCGTTGATGTCTCCCGCGGAAAGGTTTCCGTAGCGGATATGATCGTAGTAACGGCTGCCGTCCGCTTTTTCATCCTCGCGGTTCAGGGTCAACAGGGACTTTTGATCCACTCTTTTGAGGTTTCCGTTTTCGGCTTTGTATACCGAGAGCTTTGAAACAGCCTTACGGAAGGAATCGCCGGAAATCTCCTTGTCCCTGCCGTCGATCTTATCCGGCTCGGCAATGCCTGCGTACACGATAAGCTCATCGCAGCCGTCACGGTCAATATCCGCCGAGACAAGCGACTTCGTGATCTGGTCGCGCTCATACAGAGTCGTGTTCCAGCCGTCGAAATAGGCATTGCCGCTGCCCTTGGATTTGACAAACGATTTTCTTGAAAGTCCCTGCTCTCCGGCAATTCCCGTGCCGGCGATTCCCCATAAATCATCATTGCCGACGTAGGTGATAACGGCGGTCATCTTTCCGTCACCATCATAGTCGCCCGCCGTGACATTGAAATAGTGGCGGAATTCCTGGTATTCCAGCTCGCCGTAACCGGGTTTCTTGCACGCCCACATCGGAGCGTCGGCAATTTTCTGAAGCTCGGAGCGCTTGTTGTTTACAAGGTTTTGTACCCAGTAGCAGATCTTCGCAGTGTTCTTGGAATTATCCATATCGCAAAGACCGACAAAGATAGCATGATCGTTTCTGCCCGTGCCGAGTGGGTCGTAAGCTGTTCCAACAGCAAATGCAACATTATCGACAGCAGAAACCCGATGGGCACTCGGTGTACATTCGGCAATGTTGATACCGAAATTCCACTTACTGTATACCTTGGTATGATCCTGCGCCGCCTGCCCCTCTGCGTTGCGATAGCTGTAAATGATCGGCTCATACCATGGGGTGATGGCAAAGGGCTGACCCTTTTTTGTGCCGTACGGGTTGCTTTCATCCTCTGCCCATCCGACCGGTGGGGTTGTGTCGGGTGTGAGCAGTGTGCCGTATGCACTCGAGTCGGATGCCGATACTCCCATAGTGGCATAGCTCATAATAGGTAAAGCAACACACATCACCATACATAGGGTGAGCAGGGTACAGAGTATTCGTTTTTTCATTTTCCGTTTCCTCCCTTCAAATATTGTGAACGGTATTTATCCGCAAACAGAGCGACACCCTGTTTTAAGACCTCCATTTGGGTTTTTAAATAATATTCATCCTCAAACATAGCATAGTGTACACAGGCACGAACAAATATAAAAATCAACGGTGTAATCACCGTGTACGGAATACCGATTTTCGGCTCCAACCGCTTGGCATATTCGGTATAGCGCTCATTCACTCCCTCAAAGAATTTCTTGCCGTGCTCAATATATTTCGGATGAGTATAGACCTGATACATCAGCCGATATTTTTTGCCGTGCTTCTTTGCGGTCCAATACGGAACCTCTCTCACAAATCGGACAACATCATTCGGGTCGGTGGGAGCTTTTTCCATAAAATCATCCTCAACCTTTTCCATACAGTATGCAGTTGATTCAATAATCAGTTCATCCACACTATTGAAATAGGAATACAGATTTCCCGTTGTACACCCACACGCTGCCGCCAAAGCCTTGATACCCGTACCGGTCAGCCCGTTTTCAGCATAACATTCAAAGCATTTTTCCATCATTTCCCGCTTACGCTCGTTGTGTTGTTCCTCTGTTGTTCTCATAATGTTCGCTTCCTTTTGATAACTAATCAATTAATTAACTATAGTATAACACAGGACTACGGTAATTTCAACAATTTATTAAAAAAATTTTGCAAAATATTAAAATTTTATCGTATCGGTCGGAAACTTTACGGCTATAGCCGTACCCTTTTCCGAACTTTCTTCCACACGGACTTTACCATTGTGCAATGTGACGATTTTCCACACCAAAGAAAGTCCCAAGCCTACGCTACCGTATTCCCTGCTTCGAGATTTATCCACACGAAAGAAGGGCTGAAAAATACTTTCTCTGTATTGTTCGGGGATGCCGTAGCCGGTATCCGCAACCGTAATAACAAGCTGATTGTCTTTGTGCGTTACGGTAATATTCACTGTACCGTCAAAACGGTTGTAGCGTATAGCGTTTTCGGTCAGATTATATAACAAACGGTAAATCAACGTGTCACTGCCTGTCATAACAGCGTCGCCCGTGCTTTCAAGTGCAATATTGTTCTTCTCTGCAAGGGGCGCAAGGTCAGTGAAAATTTCTTCTACCATAGGTCCTATCTCTATGCGGTCGGCACACGATACTGTACGAAGCTTACTCATTTCCAACAAGGTTTTTGTCATTTGCGTCATTCGTTCGGTCTGCTCACATAACAATCGGAGAAACTCAGCCGTTTCCGGCAATACCTCGGGATGCTCTGCCGAAAAAAGTTCAAGCTGTGCCTGCATAAGCGAAAGCGGCGTACGCAGCTCGTGTGCAGCGTTTCCGGCGAACTGTCGTTGAGCTGTGAATCCCTCATCAAGACGGTCAAGCATCAGATTGAATGACTTGACAAATTGTCTCATTTCAGGCAAAACCTCTTCGGTTATCTTCATATCCGTCAAATTGTTAGGCTGAACCTTCTCAACCCGAGCTGTAAAAGTACGCCGAGGCTTCAGCGCATGCCCGCTTAAAAAATACGCAAGCACACCGCCTAACAATGTTGCCGCCGCCGTAATATACCAATTGGTAGCGATAAAGGATTCCTGTACTCCGTTAATTACAATAGTCAATTCACGATCAAGCTTTTCGTGTTCGGGATCGAAAAATTCGGGTTCTCCTTTGTCCGTATCTCCGTAACCTGTAACATAAGAACCTATGGAATCCATGTAACGGCTGCCGGAATAGCCGATAAGAACATTCATAAAAATGCAGGTAGCTCCGATAAGAAGTGCAGTCATCAAAGTTATGCGCCATTGCAAGGATAGCTTTTTCATTCTTTTTCTTCCTCCATAACATATCCTTCACCAATGCGATTGCGAATCGGGTCATAGCCGAGCGCCGCACGCAGTTTCTTTCGTAATGCAGAAATATGTACTCTTATTGAATTGCTGAAATTGTCAAAATTGATGTGATTGCTTTTTAGTTCATAATAGCAAAAGTCACGCTGCAAATTTGCAACGTGACTTTTGTTTTAAGGAAAGCTGTATATTAACTTATAAACTATTTAACGCAGATCATCAAATCTTATATTTTTCCAATGCTTTTTCATATTCTTCGCTGTCATCACCGTATATAACAACTTGCAATGGATTACTTAAATCAAGACTGTAAATGCCCAGTAAAGATTTTGCATCAACTGTATAACGGTCTGAAACTAAATCAACATCATAATTACAGTTGGAAGTTAATTCAACAAATTCCCTGACCTGATCCACTTGTGTGAGTCTGATTTTTACTATTTTCATATACTTGTCAACCTTTCTGACATATTTTAATTTCATCTAATGTGGGCAACGCAGGAATTGCACCTATTCTTGTTGCAGTCAGTCCACCCGCAGCATTTGCAAAAAGTATCTTATCATCAAGCACCATATCAGCAATCTCATCGGGTTTATAGTTTTTTAACTGCCACAACATTGCACCTACAAAAGCATCCCCGGCACCTGTGGTATCAACCGCATCGACCTTGTATGCAGGAAATACACAAAAATGATTTTTGTTGCGATAGCAAGCACCTTTTTCTCCGAGCGATACCAAAACTAATGACGCACCCATATTTAAAAGCTTTTTTGAGCCGATTTCAAGATTTGTTTCTCCTGTAACAAGATACATTTCTTCCTCAGACACTTTCAAAATATCCACCATTGTAATCGCTCTTGAAATTTCATTTACCGCTTTTTCCCTATCACTCCACAAAAGAGATCTATAATTAGGATCAAAACTAATTATTTTCCCGAGTTTCTTTGCATAATTTACAGCATCATATGTCGCCTTCCTGCAAGGTTCATCTGTCAAAGATAATGAACCGAAGTGGAAAATTTTGCATTCATCAATAAGTTCTTTTTTCACTTCATCGGCATTAAGCATCATATCTGCTCCTGGATTTCGATAAAAAGAAAACGAACGGTCGCCTTTGCTGTCAAGCTGAACAAAAGCAAGTGTTGTCGGCACATTGCTGTCAGTTGCCATACCTGTAATATCAATATTATGGTTGCTTAATGTGTCCTTTAAATAAGAACCGAATGCATCGTTGCCGACCTTACCGATAAAAGCCGATGAACCGCCAAGCTTACTGTTCATTGCAAGAACATTTGCCGGTGCTCCCCCCGGATTTCGTGCAAACAATGCTATTCCCTGTTCGTTAGTTCCGTTCGGAGTAAAATCTATCAAAATTTCGCCTAAGCTTACAATATCAATCATTATTCTGCTCCTTTTTTGAATTTAATTCTGTTATGATTTTGTTGTATGATTTTTTATTTATTTGATAAAAAAACAGTACAACAGCTGTTATTATCCACAACACACCCGGAATTGTTGAAAAAGAGTGATGCATTGTAGCCTGAACGGCACTGTTCTGAACACCGTTTGCAACAAAACCCAATCCGCTGAGTGTAGCAGACAGCAATGCTGTTCCGATTGCCATACCTACTTTATTTCCCAAGGAAACAAATGCATATTGGAATCCGTCATTTCTTATGCCCGTTTTCCACTCTCCGTATTCCACACAATCGGGAACAATTGCATAAATTGCTGTATTGAAACCACAGAAGAAAAATTGGGAGAGAGCTGAAATTGTATAGAAACCGATAGGTGAGTTTGAGGCACTAAAGAAATACAGAGCAATCATACATATGCCTGTACCTGCAGCAAAAGTTGCAGCTGTGCGGCCTTTGTTGCCGACTTTTTTAAATACAAACGGGAATGCTCCTGCACCCAAAATTGACGGCACAATAAGTATCAGTGAATAAATAGTAAAGAACCCCTCATTTCCTTCAACATATTTAAAGTAATACAAGAGATCTGCATTTCTACCGTATAATGTAATGCCGAATAAAACCTGTCCTGCCAATGCTATAAGATACGGCTTGTTCTGCATTGCGGCTTTAAGCTGAATTTTAATAGGTATTTTTTCCTTTACAGGAGGCTTTACCACTTCTTTTGTCTTTGCAAAGCAGAACCAATGGCAGGCAACAAATATTGAACCGTAAAGGATGGTAACCAAAAGGTATCCCTTTGACTGATTCTGGCCGCCGAAAAAAGTAATAAGAGGTAATGTAACCATATTGATTATGTTTATTGCAATCATTGCACAAACCGAGCGAAACGCATTTATCTTTGCTCGTTCTTCAATATTCTGAGTTAGTGTACCGCAAAGTGTGCCGTAAGGAATATTTACGCAGGTATAGCCGACTACAAGAATACAGTATGTAACATACATATATATTGTTTTTGCATTGTCATCCCATGTAGGATGTGCCCAAAATGTAAATACTAAAACTATCGCCGTTAAAGGAGCACCTATCAGTAGCCACGGGCGGTATCTGCCCCATCTTGTTTTGGTTCTGTCGCTTAAAGAGCCGATTATAGGATCGTTAATTGCATCCCAAAATCTTGATATAAGCATCAATAAAGAAACTGCAGCCATTGGTATTCCGCACACATCCGTGTAAAATATCATAAGGAAATTGCCCACGAACATCCAACTGAAATTACAGCCTATGTCACCAAATCCATACGCAAGTTTGCTTATAAAAGGAATTTTTACATTTGTTTCCTGATGATTTTTCATAATATCACCTATCTCACATTTTTATAACAGCCTTGACAATGTTTGCCTTATCCTCTACACTTTTATCCATAGCTTTCTGAATATCATCAAAATCAAATATGTCTGTTACAATGCCCTTTAAGTTTACTTTGCCTGATGCAACAGCTTCAATAGCCATAGGATAAATATTGCGATAGCGAAAAACAGTCTTAAAGGTTAATTCCTTATCAAGAACAAGACTCATCGGCAAATTCATTTCGCCGGTCTTTGAATAACCTACAAGCACAATGTTACTGCCCTTCTTGGTCATATGAATACACTGACGAGTAGTGAATTCTGTACCGGCAGTTTCTATTGCAAGGTCACATCCAGCACCGTTTGTAAGTTTCATAACAGCCTCAACAGCATCCTCGTCTTTACCGTTTATAACACCATCAGCACCGAGTTCCATAGCCTTATCAAGTCTTTTCTGCATAATATCAACCACATATACCTTACTGACACCCTCTGCTTTCAGTGCCATCATACTTACAAGACCGATGCATCCTGCACCCATAACAACCGCTGTCTGTCCTGCGTGGGCATTGCCCTGATTTGCAGCATGAAAACCAACAGCAAGAGGCTCAATTAAAGCACCTTCAAGTGTCGATACATTATCGGGAAGTTTAAAGCAAAGATCTGCTTCGTGAGCTACATATTCCTGAAATACTCCGTCAACCGGGGGGGTAGCAAAAAAGATTACATCGGGGCAAAGATTATATCTGCCTGTTTTACAAAACTCGCAGTGTCCGCAAGTTTTCCCCGGCTCTAAAGCGACACGGTCACCTACTTTCAAATGACTTACATCTGAACCTACCTCAACGACAACACCGCCCGGTTCATGTCCGAGAACAAAAGGGGGCTTTACAACATAGTCACCGATTGCACCTGTCTCATAATAGTGCATATCACTGCCGCATATGCCGATATACTCAAGCTTTACCAATACCTCATTAGGTTTTGGTGTCGGCACCGGACGATCAACATATCCCATTTTTTTAATGCCTGTCATTACAGCAACTTTCATAGTGTTTTTCATAATTAGTCCTCCTATTTAAAAATACTTTTATAAAGTGTTTTATTAAGTGACTATATTAAATCACAAACACACATTGATGTCAATAGATTTTTTTAAAATCATCACATTTGCTAAATATTAACACTATGATTTGTGCAAAAAAACAGTGACTCCGACATTTATCAGAATCACTGCTTTTAATAATTTATATTTCCTGTAAAAACGAATCTATTTTCATAAGTGCTGCACCTACTGCAGATGCCTCTAATTTAAAGGTACAGTATTTCAAAAAATCGGCATTACTTTCAAATGTATTTCGTTCAGCAACATAATTTTTTAATTCCCGTGCAAATTCCTCGATAAAAGCTCCTACATATCCACCGGCAATTATATCACAGTCAAAAGTCATTCTCAGATTATTAATAGCTATTGCAAGATACTTAAGATAATCGTCCCATACCTTTTCGGCTTCAGCATTACCGCATCGGAGTTTTTCAAAAAACATTGCAAGATTTCCGTCAGCCTGCTCAGATAATACCTTTGCCGAAATATATGCGTCAAGACAGCCTTTTTTACCGCAATAGCATTGTTTTCCGTTAGGAACTAATGTATTATGACCAAATTCACCTGCTCGAAGATTATTGCCCCAAAACAGCTTTCCCGAAAAAATAATTGCACCGCCGACAGTATTGCTTAATGACAGATAAATAAGATTATCAATATCTGACTTATCCCACATTTCCGCAAAACCGGCAGCATTTGCATCATTGATAAATAAGCAAGGGTATGAGATAAATTCAACAAATCTTTCTGTGCTGAAATCATAAATGTCAAGTGCATGAGAAAAAATTATTCTCTTTCCGTCATCACTTATAATACCGGGGATAGAAATACCTACTCCTATAATTCTGTCAAACTCATCATCTTTTAGAAAACTATTCATCAAGTCGCCTAAGTTTTTAAAATAATTTTCATCAGAAGAGAAAGCTCTTGTCTTTCTTGTATATCTTATAACCATTCCGGACAAATCAACAAGCGTAAAACCTATGTGATTTTTTGTAATATCAACTCCGATGGCTAATTTTGCATCAGGAATTGAAGCATAAGCTTTTGCTTTCCTTCCGCCTGTAGACTTGTAAGCACCAACCTCATGAACCAATCCAAGATTGATTAACTCTTTCACATTTTGCAAAACAGTCGGCCAACTGAGGTTAAGCTTTTGTGCAAGCTCAGGCTGTGAAATTCTATCATATTTCAGCAGACATCTAAGAGTATTTATTCTATTTTGCTTTTTTACATCCATATTGTTTGTTGGAACAGAATTCATAATCAAAATCCTTTTATAAAGTATTTTATGTTTA
>OHLN01000754.1_pt1 | contig 14989 bp, 10 predicted proteins | sample 1569071 | NCBI WGS metagenome assembly OHLN01 (sample SAMEA3879594, study PRJEB24766) | human gut metagenome | biome: human-associated habitat; feature: feces | place: USA | collected 1985/1987
TACCGCACTCGGTAGTAGAGGAAGGCATAATACACAGGGTTTTCCCCCTGACCCCAAAGAATCCCATTTGCACGGTATCATAGTGTTCTTTCGCATCTAATGTGCTGATGTCATACTCCTTGTCGGAATCGTCAACGCGCCACCCATCGCTGTCCAGTGCCCACTCTTGCAGGCACCGGACCCGGAATCCTCAGGGAGGGATGATACAAAAAGGTTGCTATATTGTACGGTTTTTGATTAAATCTTGCTTGTATATTGTTATTTTGGTCGAAAAAAACGATTTTTTGCAAAAAGTGAGTATATTTGCAGAATTGCACCAAGGTAATTCAATATCATGATACAGCAGGACGTTTTACATAATATAAGTATCCGGAAATTCAGGGATATGTTCCCGGAAATGCCCGGGAAAGGTTTGGGCGATGATCTTCTCATAGCGGACTTGAAATATGACGACGAACTGAAGATGTTCCAGTATCCTTTCAGGTTCGACGGCTATATGCTGATTTTCTGTCAGAAAGGGCGTATCCGGCTGGATGTGAACCTGGATTCTTTCCAGATAGAAGAGAACTCATTGGTACTGAATGTCCCAGGCAATATCATCCGTGTCCCTGAGGTCGAAAGCGACAATAAGGACCTTCATTTCATCATTGTGGCGATGTCCAAGTCTTTCATGACAGGTGTCAGGTTCGATTTCAACAGGCTGTTCAATGAAAGCGTCGCCCTTCTGGACAATCCGTGCATCCAGCTGAATGACATGGAGCGCTCTGTCTGCAAAGAATATCTCCAGCTCGCCTCCACTATTCTCGCCACATCCATCCCGAACAAGAAGGAAGCGATAGGCTCGCTGGTTTCGTCCATTTCCTATTTCCTGGGGTCAATATGGGCTGACCGTCTTTCCGAGGCTGAGCGTAAACCGCAGGCCCCTTCTGCAAAGGCCAAGAATGTATATGACCAGTTCCTGCGTCTTGTCACGGACTACCATACTACAGAGCGGAACATGGCATTCTATGCCGACAAACTCTGCCTGACACCTAAATATCTGTCAAAACTGGTGAAGACTGTAAGCGGGCGTTCGGCTCCGGAGTGGATTGACTCTTTCGTGATACTCGAGTCGAAGAACATGCTGAAATATTCCGACCTCTCCATAAAGGAGATAGTGTCGAAACTGAATTTCCCGAACCAGTCGGTGTTCTACAAATTCTTCAAGTCGCATACGGGTCTTACGCCAAGCCAGTACCGCAACGAATAAAGATTCCTCAGGATGACACAGATTATTTCTCGAAAGTTGCTAACTTCGTGAAAAATTTGGTGTTATGATCAGCGAAATGCAGATAGACGAGATCATCAGGGAATTGTTCTCGGAAATCAGTTTCTCCAGAGAGCCGGCAGGGCTCTACGACCCATTGAGATATATGATAGAGGGCGGAGGCAAGAGGCTTCGTCCAAGGCTTTGTCTTACAGCGTATTCTCTCTTCAAGGATGAATTTGACGACAGCATTCTCCAGCCTGCTGCGGGACTCGAAGTGTTCCATACATTTACATTGATACATGATGACATCATGGACAAGTCACCGCTGCGCAGGGGCAATCCTACTGTCTGGACCAAATGGGGCGAAGACGGCGCGATTCTCTCCGGCGACGTGATGTGCATCGACAGTTACCGCCGCGTGTCCATGGCTCCGGAGGATGTGCTCGGCAAGGTCCTGAAACTGTTCAACAACACGGCTGCGCAAGTCTGTGAAGGTCAGCAGTATGACATGGATTTCGAGCATGAGGAGAACGTCACGATGGACCAGTATATGCGTATGATCGGGCTCAAGACTGCCGTGCTTATCGCATGTGCGGCTAAGATGGGTGCGGTCATTGGCGGTGCTGATGACGAGGCGTCAGGAAATCTCTACAGGTATGGTTATTCGCTCGGTCTGGCGTTCCAGATAGCTGACGACTGGCTAGATGCCTTCGGTGACGAAAAAGTGTTCGGAAAGCCTATCGGCGGCGACATTGTGAACAACAAGAAATGCTGGCTCACCATCAAGGCCTGCTCGCTCGCGCCGGAAGAAATGGAAAAGGCATTGTCAATGCCGGTGGACACTCCGGAGGAAAAAGCAGCCAAAATAGCGGCCGTCAAGTCAATATATACACGTCTCGGTGTGGATGAAATGGCTCAGAATGAAATCGTCAGCCTTACCGATGACGCTCTGCAGTCGGTGGAGAGCCTGAATCTCGGAAAAGTGCGTTTCGAGATGCTCAAGCGCTTCGCGGACAAGTTGATAGGAAGAAACAATTAAGGTCAATGGAAAAGAAGGAATTGGAGATAATGGCGCCTGCGGGCAATTTTGAATGTCTGATGGCAGCCATTGAGGGTGGTGCTGACTCTGTATATTTCGGGGTCGGAAATCTGAACATGCGTTCTCATTCTGCCAATAATTTCCAGCCGGAAGATCTGGCGGAGGTTGTCAGAATATGCAGGCAATATGGCGTCAAGACGTATCTGACATTGAACATTGTCCTTTATCAGGAAGACATTGAACCTTCTCACAGGGCACTGGATGCGGCGAAGGCGGCGGGCGTGGACGCGGTCATCGCTTCGGACATGGCTGCGATAATGTATTGCCGTCAGATAGGTATGGAGGTGCATATTTCCACACAGTTGAGCATTTCCAATGTGGAGGCGCTGCGTTTCTATGCCCAGTTTGCGGATGTGGTTGTCCTGGCCAGGGAGCTGAATCTGAATCAGGTGAAGGACATTTACGAGACCATCCTGCGGGACGGAATCAAGGGCCCGTCAGGAGAACTTGTCCGTATAGAGATGTTCGCTCACGGGGCGTTGTGCATGGCCATTTCAGGGAAGTGCTACCTCAGTCTCCAGACTTATGGTGCTTCGGCAAACCGCGGAGCCTGCTATCAGCTCTGCCGTCGCGGTTATGAGGTCACCGATCTCGAAACCGGCAACAGCCTGAACATTGACAACAAATATATAATGTCCCCCAAGGACCTGTGTACCATCGAGTTTATGGACAAGATCATAGACGCGGGTGTCAAGGTCTTCAAGATAGAGGGCAGGGCACGTTCAGCAGAATATGTGAAGCGTTGTGCCCAGTGTTACCGTCAGGCGGCTGATGCTGTCTGTGACGGGACTTATACTCCGGAGCTCGCCGCGTCTCTCAAGGCGGAACTCTCTGAGGTGTTCAACAGGGGCTTCTGGGACGGATACTATCAGGGTGCGCGCCTGGGTGAATGGAGTGCGGTTTACGGCAGCTCCGCCACGAAGAAGAAAGTGTATTGCGGCAAGGTGACGAACTGGTTTGACCGTATCGGCGTCGCTGAAATCGCCGTGGAATCTGTGCCGCTCAAGGTCGGTGCCCACTGTATGGCTACGGGCGCGACTACCGGAGTCATTGAGTTTACTGTCAATGACTTGCGTGTGGCACTGAAGCCTGCGGAGGAAGCTGTGAAAGGTGTCAGATGCTCTGTCGCCATCGTGCCGGAAAATCCCGGTGTCAGGGATGGTGAGGTCGAGATAACCCCTGCTCCGGATGATGTTTCAGCCGGTGACTCTGTCGAGAGCCGTGCCAGTGCTCCTGTCAATGCAGAAGGCAAGATTCCGGTAAGGCTTCGCCGTGGGGACAAGATCTACATCTGGGAAGACTGTTAAGTTTTGCGATTATGACCGGAGAAGCAACTGTAGTGAAAAATGCGGGCAGTCATTTCATGCTGTCATTGCTGCCTGAATGGAATCCTTTTCCGGCAGTCCTGAAAGGCCGTGTCCGCCTGAAATCCAGCGAGGCCACGAATCCTGTCGCGGTAGGTGACAGGGTGCGCTTCGAGACTGATATGGACGATGCGGCAGACATAACATTGACACATCCTGCCCTCATTACCGAGGTGCTGGACAGGAAGAATTATGTCATAAGGAAGTCCACGAACCTGTCCAGACAGTCGCATGTGATAGCGGCCAATATCGATATGGCATTTGCTGTGGTAACGCTCTATTTTCCTGAAATAAAGCTGCCTTTCCTGGACAGGATGCTGGTGACCTGCGAGGTTTACGGAGTTCCTGTCACCATAGTCATGAACAAGGTGGACTTGTATGGAAAAGAGGCTCCTGAGGCTGTTGACAACTTTATAAACATCTATACCAAAGCGGGTTACCGTGTCGTACAGGCATCCGCCAAGACAGGTGAAGGCATAGATGAACTCCGCAGTATATGTGACGGGAAGGTCTGCCTGTTCTCCGGAGAGTCAGGCGTGGGCAAGTCATCATTGATAAAAGCTCTGGACCCGTCGCTGGACCCGAAAATCGGGAATATTTCCATCGCCCATCTGCAGGGCAAGCACACCACTTCCTTATATGAGATGTACCGTCTTGCTTCCGGCGGGGCAGTCATCGACACTCCTGGACTCCGCGGCTTCGGCCTGGTGAATTTGGAAAAAGGGGAAATAGCAAGCTACTTCCCCGAAATGCTTAAGGCTGCGGAAAACTGTCGTTTTACGCCCTGCACTCACACTCATGAGCCGGGCTGCGCTGTGAAAGATGCCGTAGAGAACGGTGAAATCAGTCCTGAGCGCTATTCATCCTACTTGGGAATGATCGAAGACGACAAGAAGTTCCGCTGATTGCCGTTGTTTTTTCTGCACTATCTTGTTATCTCAGCATTGAGCCTGATGTCCTGTGCGGAAGCGCCGACCATGACATTGAACTTGCCGTTGTTCGCGCGGAAGTCGTGTATATTGACATCATAGAATTCGAATGCTGATTTCGGCAGGAAGATGGTGACGAGTCTGGATTCTCCCTTGTTCAGATAGATTTTGTCATATCCCTTGAGCTCCTTCTTCGGACGCGCCACTGTCGGATTCTGCTCGCCGACATAGACTTGAACGACCTCTGCGGCGGCTTTCGAACCGGTATTTGTCAATGTGAAGGTGACGTCGAAGCCTTCGCCGCTAGGTGTGACTGCTATGTCCTTGTAGTCGAAGGTGGTGTAGGTGAGTCCGTATCCGAACGGGAAGAGCGGCTTGGTGCCGAGTCTGTCATAGCCCCTGTAGCCCATGAACACGCCTTCGCTGTAGGTCACGTATCTGTTGGTGAATCCGCGTTTGTTTTCGGCCTTCTCCTTCGGATAATAGCTGTCGTGGACAGGATTGTCTTCCCATTTCGCCTCGATGCTGATAGGCAGTCTGCCTGACGGGGAGAATTCTCCGGCGAGCATTCTTGCAAGCGCGAGACCGCCCTCCTGACCAGGATACCATCCCAGGACGATAGCCTTGACCTTGTCCATCCACTTGGACATGTCGAATCCGCCGCCTGCGTAAACTACAGTCACTACATTCTGATTATGTGCCGCTGCAAAGCTGATGAGCTCGTCCTGTCCTTCAGGGAGTGTGAATGTCCTGTCCGAGTTCTCTTTCTCTGTCTTGGTGTTGAAACCGGCCACAACTATCACTGTAGTAGCGCTTTCGATGGCCTTCACGTTCTCCGGTGTGTCGTATGAACCGTTCTCGTCAGGTGTCACGAGCTGTACAGGATAGTTCTTTCCGAGTTCCTGCATTCCTGCGTACAATGAGATGGAATACAACGGGCTTACTTTTCCGCTGCCGCCTCCGCAAGGTATAACGTCTGCGTTAGGGCCGAGTATGACGGTCTTGGTCTTGCGTCCCGGCTTGAGAGGGAGAATGCCGTCGTTTTTCAGGAGAACAGCAGATTCGCTTGCCATCTTGTAGGCGGTTTCGCGTGAGTACTGGTTGTCCTCGGAGATGTTCTTGTCGAGCTGAGGTCTGTCGAGGAAGTCGAATGCTATCAATGTCTGGAGTATGTTGCAGACTTTCTCGTCGATTTCGGCTTCGGTCACGACTCCGCTCTCGATAAGAGGCTTTATGAGTTCCTTCTTGAAGTACTGGGCACGCGGCATTTCGAGATCAAGTCCGCCTTTGATGCACTCGAGGGTGGAATATGTTGAGGTCCAGTCTGACATTACAAATCCGTCAAATGCCCATTTTCCTTTCAGGTTTTCTCTGATGAGGAACGGACTGGCTGAAGCGTGGACATTGTTCACGAGGTTGTAGCTGGTCATTACTGAACCTACGTGGGCCTCTTCGACGGCGGCCTTGAAAGTAGGGAAGTAAATCTCGTTGATGGTCCTTTCGTCTGCATCTGAGCTGACGTGGTGTCTGTCATATTCCTGATTGTTCAGAGCGAAATGCTTGATGGTGGCCATGACGCCCTGGGACTGAACACCTTCTATATAGTTGACAGCAGTGCGGGCTGCGAGGTACGGGTCTTCTCCCATATATTCGAAGTTTCTGCCGCACAACGGGCTTCTGTAAATGTTTACTCCCGGACCGAGCAGAATGTGCACTCCGCGAGCTCTTGAGTCTTGGCCCAATGATACGCCCATCTGGTATGCCAATGTCTGGTTCCATGTCGCTGCAGCGGCTACTCCGCAGGCGAAAAGTGTACTCTTGGTGTTGTTCCTTACGCCTTGAGGGCCGTCCGCCATCCTGATTTCAGGGATGCCGAGCCTGTCAATGGCTCTGATGTGGAAGCCGTCCGTGGCACCTGAGATGTAGTCGATTTTCTCATCGAGAGTCATCTGCTCCACGAGCTTGGCCGCCCGCTCTTTGCATTCTTTCGTGATTTCCTGAGCTGTCGCGCCCATTGCCAGGATGCAGGTCAATGCTGCCGAGAATAAAATTCTTTTCATTGTCTGTCTGTTAGATGTTATTTGGTTTTTAAATGTTAATTGTCCGTTATGTGTTGTCTTCACAAGACTCATAAAGTTAGGCTTTTAATTTTACTTGACAAAAATTTCCTACAGGCGAAGGCGACGCGGAAGACCGCTGAACTCGGGCGCATTTTGTCGGATTTGGGGCGGATATGGTGATTTTTCGCATAGAAAAGCAAAAAAATACGTAAAATTACGTAGATGATTTGTTTGGATTGGTGCTGTGATAATCCTAAATTTGGCGGAGTTAAAAAGTAATAAAAGTAATAACCATGAAAAACAAATTTTTTGCATTATTTACAATCCTTCTGAGCATATCATTGATTACCACCTATTCCTGCAAAAAGGAAAAGGTTAAAAGCGTATCGGTGACAGAAGTCGGATTGAACAAGACCTCGACCACTCTCATTGAAGGAGAGACTGAGACCCTGGTTGCTACCGTGATGCCGGAAAATGCTACTGACAAGAGTGTCGTGTGGGAAAGCGGTAATGAAAGTGCGGCTACCGTAAGTCAGGAGGGCCTCGTGACTGCTGTCGGGGAAGGAAAGGCGACGATAACCGTGAAGACCAATGACGGCGGATTCAGTGCGTCATGTGAGGTGACTGTGAAAAAGAGGGTCATCGCTGTGACGGGTGTCAAGTTGAGTGCTGAGTCTATGACACTTCGTGAGGGGGAGAGAGGAACACTAACAGCTACGGTAGAGCCTGCAAATGCGACCAATAAAAATGTGGAATGGTGGGACAGTGATCTTGATGTTGTCAGCGTGACCAGTACATCGGGCGGCAGCAATGGTTATGTGGAGGCAAGAAAGGCAGGAAAGGCCACGGTTACAGTAAAGACCGAAGACGGTGAGTTCAGCGCGTCATGTGAGATCACTGTAGAGAAAAAGGAAGTTCCGGTGACCGGAATCACTATAGAGCCGTCTTCATTGAAATTGCCTGCCGGAGATACATATTCTCTTATTCCGCATGTGCAGCCAAGTGATGCTACAAATCAGGATATCAAATGGTTAAGTACCAATGAGAGTGTCGCTACCGTGAATGCGGAAGGCAAGGTGACGGCTGTAGCAGCCGGCAGTGCCGAAATACGGGCTATGTTGGAGGGAAAATTTGCAACCTGTCCTGTCGAAGTTGATAATGTCACGATGACGATGAAAAAAACGTCATATATGTTGATTTTGTCATTGTCCAAAAAAATCAACATCGAATCTGACATTGAGACGAATTTCACCTTGGACAAGAGCAAGATTACAGTTGTTTCTGCCGATCCGCTCATCGCTACAGTCGATCAGGACCTCAATTTGGTTGCTCCCGGCAAGACAGGAAAAGCTCTCGTAACATTGAATTACAGATATGGGAATGGCCTGCTGAGTACCAGTTTTATGGTTACTGTAAAAAAGAATCTTAAAGAATAGGAAACTGTTCGGCATACAAGGTTCAGGTAGAAAAGGAAAACAGGATTTTTCTTCTTATATTTGTGGTTTTAAGCAAAAATATAAGAAATATTGCTGAACCTTAAGAATATGGACAACAAGAAATTCAGACTCTGGAATCGTATCACAGCTGCCGCAGTCTTTGTCATTGCAGCCTTCACATACCTTTCCACTATAGAATCGACCGCTTCATTCTGGGATTGTGGCGAATTTATCGCTTCATCGTATAAACTCGAAGTAGGTCACCCGCCAGGAAACCCTGTATTCCAGCTCATTGCGAGATTCTTCACAATGTTTACGGACGGAGCGCATGCAGCCATTGCAGTCAATGCCATGAGTGCGCTCTGTTCCGCATTGACCATCTTCCTTCTCTATCTCACCATCGTCTTCTTCGCCAAGAGGCTCGAAGGGAAACCGGCTGAGAACGGAGAGTGGAGCCTGAGCCAGACGATATTGATCTGCGGCAGCGGCGCCATCGGAGCATTGGCATACTGCTTCTCTGATACATTCTGGTTCTCCGCAGTCGAGGGTGAGGTCTATGCGATGTCGTCGCTTTTCACCGCCTTGGTAGTCTGGGCGATGACCAGATGGTACGAGCAGGCGGATACGCCATATGCAAACAGATGGATACTGCTGATATCGTTCCTCATGGGACTTTCCATCGGAGTACATCTGCTGAACCTTCTGACGATTCCGCTATTGGTATTCCTGTACTTCTACAGGAAACGCGAGGACGGGCACTATACCTTCTGGCAGTACGTGGGCATATTCATGCTTTCCGTAGTCATAGTCGGTCTGCTCTTTTTTGTAATCATTCCGTACCTTCCTAAGATTGCAGCTTACGTCGACCTGTTCTTTGTCAATGTGTTGGGCCTCCCGTACAACAGCGGTGCGGCATTCTTTATGGTCGCGCTCCTCGCTCTCTGCTTCTGGGGTGCATTCAAGACATACAAAGAAGGCAAAGCATTGATGAATACGGTATTGCTGAGCTTCACAACCATTGTGATCGGCTTCTCTGTCTTCGCGATAGTGATTATCCGTTCCAATGTGATGCCTCCGACCAATGAGTACCAGCCGGACAATGCATTCACTCTTGTGCGCTATCTCTCACGTGAGCAGTACGGAACCACGCCTCTGGTTTACGGTCAGTATTACGGTGCTCCATATCATATGGAGGAGAAAAAGTACTGGGCGCCGTTGGATGGAAAATACAAGTATGTAGATGGGCCGGCAGAGCCTGTTTATGAGAATACCGGCAAGATGCTGTTCCCGAGAATGTGGAACGGCGGCGACCAGAAATTCGTGGAATTCTACGAGTCCTACACCGGCGGAAAAGGCCGTGTGATACCTGGTGCCGACTATAAGAAGCCGTCATTCGGGGCCAACCTGAACTTCTTCTTCGATTTCCAGATGAACTGGATGTATTGGAGATACTTCATGTGGAACTTCGCCGGAAGGCAGAATGATATACACAGCCCTGTACCGGGAGACAAGTTCTATGGGAACTGGGAATGCGGCATCAAGCCTATTGACGAGTTGAGGCTCGGGGACCAGAGCAATGCGCCTGACGTCCTGAAGCACAACAAGGGCAAGAACCACTATTATCTCCTTCCGTTGATTTTAGGTATCCTGGGCCTGTTCTTCCAGTTCGAAAGGGACAAGAGAGGCTGTTGGCTGAACTTCCTGCTGTTCTTCATGACGGGAATCGCCATTGTCCTGTATCTCAACCAGTCACCTTATCAGGTGCGTGAGCGTGACTATGCTTACGCCGGGTCATTCTATGCGTTCGCGATATGGATAGGTTTCGGTGCAATGGCATTGTTCCACTGGCTGGGCGAGAGCCTGCGCTCGAAATATCCTGCTGCATTTGCGGGAGCATTGACATTGGCCTGTCTCTGCGTGCCTGCGCTGATGGCTTCGGAAAACTGGGACGACCATGACAGGAGCAACAGGCGGACATCGGTCGAGATGGCGAAGAACTATCTGAATTCGGTCGGACCTCAGGGTGTGCTGATTACGCACGGGGACAATGATACTTTCCCTCTGTGGTATGCCCAGGAGGTCGAAAATGTGCGTCCGGATGTGCGCATCGTGAATACTTCACTGCTCGGAACGGACTGGCATATCGGCCAGATGAAATGGGCCTGCAACGAGTCCAAGCCTCTTCCTCTGACTGTCGGACCTGCGCAGTATCTGTACGGTACCAACGATTTCATCTATATCTCTGACAGCCGCAACCAGGTGCTTCCGATATCAGTAGTGATGGATGTGTTCAAGCATCCGGATGCGAAACTGGTATTGGAAAACGGCAAGAAGGTCGATTACATAGTGTCTCGCAAGATGAGCATACCTGTAAACAAGGAAAATGCTCTCAAGTCCGGCATTGTCAGTCCTAAGTTCGCGGATATGATTCCGGATGAAATCATCCTGACCATTCCTAAGAAGAAGAACGTCCTTACCAAGGCCGAGCTCTTTGTTCTGGATTTCCTTTCCAATTATCAATGGGACAGGCCTCTGAATGTGCTCAGCCAGGGCGGTGACTTGAATATCGGACTGCGCGAGTATCTGATGTACGAGGGATATTCCAGCAAGCTGGTTCCGTTCAAGAACAAGATAACTGCTTCTGATCCGGGACTCGTGGATGTTGATGAACTCTACGACAAGATGATGAACGTCTATACATGGAATGATATCCGAAAGGATAACTATGATGTTGATTATCAGAACTATTACACATTCCTCGGAGTCCTTCCGCAGCGCGAGCTGTTCGTGTCCACGGCCAATGCCCTGCTCAAGACAGGTGACAAGGAGCGTGCTCTGAAGGTGCTGGACAGATGCCAGGAGTCAATGCCGGACAATGTCTGGCCGCTCGAGTCCATTCCGCTCGGCTTTACTACCAATGATTACATGGTGGTGAATATGGTAAGCGATTATTTTGCTGTCGGAGCCCCGGACAAGGCCGCTGAACTCGGATTGAAACTCGGCCGTGAACTTGTCCAGTCCACACAGTTCTATATGGACTTCTACGACTATGCCCAGTCTGAGTTCGAGACCTGCTGCCAGTTCCTCTATTACCTGATAGATGAATTGGAGAAGGGAGGAGCGGCTGACGCTGTCAAGGAACTGAAGACTTCATTGGTCAATATCCTGAGCGTCGGTTCCCAGATGGACGAGTATCTTAACGAGGCTGACACCGTTTCGGCCAATGAATCTGCTAAATAATTACAGATGAAACACATAAGGAATTTCTGCATAATTGCTCATATAGACCACGGAAAGAGTACCCTTGCCGACAGGCTCATTGAACTTACCCAGACATTGGGTGCAAGAGAGATGGAAAATCAGGTGCTGGACGATATGGATTTGGAGAGGGAAAAGGGCATCACCATCAAGAGCCACGCTATACAGATGGAGTACTCCTACAAGGGTGAACCCTATGTGCTGAATCTCATTGACACTCCGGGCCACGTGGATTTCTCATACGAGGTGTCCCGTTCCATCGCTTCCTGTGAGGGGGCTCTGCTGGTGGTGGATGCTACGCAAGGTGTTCAGGCTCAGACGATTTCGAACCTGTACCAGGCGATTGAGCATGGCCTTGAGATTATTCCGGTTCTGAACAAGATAGATATGGATGCTGCCAGGCCGGATGTGGTGACTGATGAGGTTTGCGAGCTGCTTGGCTGCAAGCCTGAGGAGGTGTATCAGGTTTCTGCAAGGACTGGTCAGGGTGTGGCGCCGCTTCTGGATGCCATCGTGGAAAAGATTCCTGCTCCGACAGGCGACCCTGAGGCTCCGCTCCAGGCATTGATTTTCGACTCGGTCTTCAACTCGTTCCGGGGAATCATCGCGTATTATAAGATCAAGAACGGCGTTATCCATGCAGGTGACAAGGTCAAGTTTTTCAATACTGGACAGGAGTATGTGGCTGACGAGGTAGGTGTCCTCAAAATGAGGCTCTGCCCGACCAAAGAAGTGAGCTGCGGCAATGTGGGCTACATCATTTCCGGTATCAAGACGGCTGCCGAGGTCAAGGTGGGTGATACCATAACTCATGTGGAAAGGCCTTGCGCGAAAGCCATTGCCGGTTTCGAGGAGGTCAAGCCGATGCTCTTCGCCGGAATGTATCCGGTCCAGGCGGACAAATACGAGGAACTGCGTTCGACATTGGAGAAATTCCAGCTCAATGATGCTTCATTTGTCTATGAGCCGGAGTCTTCTATGGCGCTCGGCTTCGGTTTCCGCTGCGGTTTCCTGGGACTGCTCCATCTGGAGATTGTCCAGGAAAGGCTTTTCAGGGAGTTCAATATGGATGTCATCACGACGGTCCCTAACGTTTCGTACAAGGTATATACGAGCAAGGGGGATTGCATTGACGTGCACAATCCTTCCGGTCTTCCGGCGCCGACTCTCATTGACCATATCGAAGAACCTTATATCAGGGCCCAGATTATTACCAATACAGAGTTCTACGGGCCTATAATGAAGCTCTGCATCGACAAGAGGGGTACGCTCATGGGCGAGCATTATGTGACTGCGGACAGGGTGGAGCTGACTTATGAGATGCCGCTTTCCGAGATCGTGTTCGATTTCTATGACAAGCTCAAGACGATTTCCAAAGGATACGCTTCATTTGACTATCATATAAAGGGTTATCGTCCTGCCAAGCTGGTCAAGCTAGATATTCTGCTCAATGGTGATCCTGCGGATGCGCTGTCCACGCTTATCCATGAGGACCGTGCCTATGATTTCGGCAGAAAGATCTGCTTGAAGCTCAAGGACCTGATTCCGCGTCAGCAGTTCGATATCGCCATCCAGGCTGCGATCGGAGCGAAAATCATTGCCCGGGAAACTGTCCGCCAGGTGCGTAAGGATGTGACTGCCAAGTGCTACGGCGGTGACGTGACTCGAAAGAGAAAGCTTTTGGAGAAACAGAAGGAGGGAAAGAAGCGTATGCGTCAGATAGGTACTGTCCAGGTGCCTCAGAGTGCGTTTATGGCTGTACTTAAACTCGATTCATAATGAAAAAGGTAGCTGTTCTGCTGACTGTCCACAACAGGCGGGAAAAGACATTGGCCTGTCTCGAAAACTGCTATCGTCAGATAGATTCGATGAAAGGGGATGATACATATTCCTTTTCGGTCTATCTGGTGGATGACGGTTCTACTGACGGGACTTCTGAGGCTGTCCTGCAGACTTATCCCCAGACTCATGTCATCAAGGGTGACGGTTCATTGTTCTGGAATCACGGAATGAGGACTGCCTGGGACGCGGCTGCTGCGGATGAACAGGATTTCTATCTTTGGCTCAATGATGATACATTAATGAAGGAAGGTGCCCTTTCCTGCATTATGGAGACGTCTGAGTTCCTCAGGCACAAGTCCATCGTGGTCGGTACTACAGAGGATGCAAAAGGAAAATTGAGCTATGGCGGGCGGACCAAATCGGGGAAGCTCGTGACGCCGGACCCTGCCATTCCTGTTCCGTGTCAGATTTTCAATGGCAACATTGTCCTTGTTCCGTCTCATGTCTATCGGATTCTAGGGAATCTGGATCCTCATTACAGTCATAGTTTCGGAGACTTCGACTATGGCGCCAGGGCAATGAAGGCCAAGGTTACGGAGGTCGTGGCTCCGGGCGTCCTGGGCATATGCGACAGAAATCCTGGTGTGCCTAAATGGCGTAACCGCGCATATACTCTCAAGGAGCGCGTGGCTTTTCTGCATAGTCCCAAGGGGCGTCCGCCGCGTGAACAGTTTCTGTACGACTGCCGCTGCCAGGGGCTCTTCTTTGCAGTGTTCCACGGAATGTCGATAGCTCTGAAGGTGTTTTTCCCGAAAAGGAATGCTTAGTATGTCGAAATTTTCTTCTTATGTCAAGTCAATGAGATTGAGGACGTTGCCTCTGTCTCTTGCCGGTGTCTGCCTCGGAATTATGCTTGCGGCAGCGGATTATTCTGTCAGCTGGAAAGTGGCTGTACTGGTGATGCTTACGACGGTGTGTCTCCAGATATTGTCCAATGTCTCCAATGAACTGGGTGATACTCTGAGCGGTGTGGACGGTTCTGGCCGTGAGGGACCGCAGTATTCTCTGGGTGAAGGCGGACTGACTGTGAAAGAGGTCAAAAGATTCGTGGTGGTGATGGCTGTTGCCTGCGCATTGTCCGGACTGCTTATGCTTCAGGCGTCTTTCGGGACATTGTTCGCATTGGAGCCGATATGTCTGATTGTTCTTGGCGCTGCGGCTATCGGTGCGGCTATAAAATACACCCTCGGGAAGAATCCTTATGGCTACAGGGGGCTCGGGGATATGTCTGTGTTCATTTTCTTCGGCATCGTGTCTGTGCTCGGTTCGTACTTCGTGATGTCTCACGCCTTTCCCTACTGGATAATGCTGCTGCCTGCTGTGTCCATCGGATGTTTCAGTGTCGCTGTCCTCAATGTGAACAATATCAGGGATATAGATTCTGATGCCGGACTCCGTGTCACTACTCCGATGCGTATCGGGGTGAAAAGAGCCAAGATATATCAGACGTTCCTGATTGTTTCCGGATGGTTGTGTCTGGTGGCGTTCAACCTTCTGCGCTTCCCGGACGTGTGGCACTGGCTGTATTTCATAGCGATGCCGCTGTTCGTGGCGCATCTTCACGGTGTCTGGACAAGGTCCGGCAAGGCATTGGACCCGATGCTTCCGCTTCTGGTCATTTCCACGTTCCTCCTGTCTCTTCTGATGGGGTTCGGATATCTTGTGTTTCTGCTGTAGGTGCTTAGTAACCTTCAAAGAATAACCTGCATCATCTTAAGGAATCTTTTCGGTCTATATCTTTTTTCTCATCAG
>OHLN01000769.1_pt1 | contig 14628 bp, 9 predicted proteins | sample 1569071 | NCBI WGS metagenome assembly OHLN01 (sample SAMEA3879594, study PRJEB24766) | human gut metagenome | biome: human-associated habitat; feature: feces | place: USA | collected 1985/1987
TTTGGTAATAGTGCAGATTCCAATGGTATCGTCAGAAGGAATCTCATACATAATGTCTGTCATTACCTTTTCAATAATGGAACGAAGGCCTCTGGCTCCTGTCTTTCTCTCAAGTGCCTTGTCAGCGATGGCATTTACTGCATCGTCTGTGAACTCAAGACCTACTCCGTCAAGCTCAAAAAGCTTGGTGTACTGCTTGATAAGTGAGTTCTTAGGCTCCTTGAGTATGCGGATAAGTGCATCCCTGTCGAGTGCCTCAAGTGAGACTGTGATAGGTACACGTCCGATAAACTCAGGAATCAGTCCAAACTTCACAAAATCCTGTGGAAGTGCATGCTTAAACGCCTCACCCACATTGAGCTCTGTCTTTGACTTTACATCTGAATTGAAGCCTATAGATGATGTATCCATACGGCTGTCGATAATTTTTTCCAGACCATCAAATGCTCCACCGCAGATAAAAAGTATATTAGTAGTATCAATAGGAATAAGCTCCTGCTGCGGATGCTTTCTTCCGCCCTGTGGCGGTACAGATGCCTCTGTGCCCTCAAGAATCTTTAAAAGAGCCTGCTGTACACCCTCGCCTGACACATCTCTGGTGATTGAGACATTCTCTGATTTCTTTGTAATTTTATCTATCTCATCTATATAAATGATACCATGCTCTGCACGCTCGATATCATAATCTGCCGCCTGAATAAGCTTTAATAGGATATTCTCCACATCCTCACCTACGTATCCTGCCTCTGTAAGTGTTGTAGCATCAGCGATAGCAAATGGAACATTTATCACTCTGGCAAGTGTCTGCGCAAGAAGTGTCTTTCCTGAACCTGTAGGTCCAAGCATGAGAATATTACTCTTCTGAAGCTCTACATCTGATGTATCACCTGCCAGAACTCTCTTATAGTGATTGTAAACAGCAACCGAAAGCACCTTCTTTGCCTGGTCCTGTCCTATTACATAATCGTCCAGAAACGCCTTAAGCTCCTCCGGAGTAACAAGATTTATATCATCCTTAGCGCTGCTTTTGTCCTCATGGCCCTCTACGCCTTCTTCCTCAAGAATCTCGGCACATATATCTATACACTCATCGCAGATAAAAGCTCCATTAGGTCCGGAAATCAAACGATTTACCTGGTCCTGTGTCTTACCGCAAAATGAGCAGCGAATCTTTCCGTCGTTTTTTCCTGCCATTATTAACTCCTTTTATTGCATGAGGGCATCCCATATGGGGTACCCTCTTAAATTCATCTAACTTCTGATTATCTGTTTGTTATTACACTATCTATGAGACCATACTCTGCGGCTTCCTGTGCTGACATATAGTTGTCTCGCTCTGTATCAGCTGCAATTGTCTCGTATGGCTTGCCTGTATTGGCTGCTAAAATTTCGTTTAATCTCTTCTTTGTCTTTAAAATATTTTCTGCAGCAATCTGAATCTCAGTAGCCTGACCCTTTGCACCGCCCGATGGCTGATGAATCATAATCTCTGCATTTGGAAGAGCATATCTCTTGCCCTTTGCACCGCCTGCAAGAAGGAAAGCTCCCATGCTTGCTGCAAGACCGATACAGATTGTTGAAACATCACACTTGATGTACTGCATAGTATCGTAAATAGCAAGTCCTGCTGTAACCATTCCACCCGGTGAATTGATGTAAAGGTGGATATCCTTATTCGGATCCTCGGACTCAAGGAATAAAAGCTGGGCAACAACAAGGCTGGCTGTTGTCTCATTTACTTCCTCTCCAAGGAAAATGATACGATCTTTTAATAATCTGGAGTAAATATCGTAGTTGCGCTCTCCTCTGCTGGTCTGTTCAATGACATATGGTACTAAACTCATATAAAATACCTCCTTTATAAAAGCTCAAAAGACCGGCTCAGAAAATAGGCTTCTGAGCCAGTCAATCAAATCTTGATTCAAAAATCTTATTCTTCTGTAGACTCTTCTGCATCAGCCTTTTTCTTTGCCTTTGCACGCTCTTTAACGTTGTCCATGATAAGATCTACGGCCTTTGTGATAGCAATGTCTTTCTTCATAGACTCCTTCTCAGCATCTCCCATGTACTTTTTAAGCTTATCAGCCTCCATGCCGTATGCCTTAGCCATCTTCTCTACCTCAGCATCGATATCTGCATCAGTAACCTCGATGTTTTCCTCCTTGGCAATCTGCTCAAGTACAAGGCTGCTCTGGATACGTGTTGTAGCCTCAGGACGAACCTGATCCTTAAGCTGGTCAACTGTCATGCCTGAGAACTGTAAGTACTGCTCCATTGTAAGACCGCTCTGTGCGATTCTCTGAGCGAACTCCTCAACCATTGTCTCACACTGTGTCTCAATCATTGCCTCAGGAAGATCCATCTTTGACTTGTCGATAATCTTCTGGATAGCCTCATCCTCTTTAGTCTTCTTAGCTTCTGTCTCTTTCTTCTCTGTGAGGTTCTTTTTGATTTCCTCTTTGTACTCAGCTAATGTATCAACACCTGCTGCATCCTGTGCAAACTCATCATCAAGCTCAGGAAGCTCCTTAGCCTTGATCTCGTTGATCTTAACCTTGAATGTAGCCGGCTTTCCTGCAAGGTCTGCTGCCTGATACTTCTCAGGGAATGTTACATTGACCTCAACCTCATCGCCTGTGTTCTTTCCTACTAACTGATCCTCGAATGTATCGATGAATGTGTGTGAACCGATCTCTAATGGATGATTCTCACCTTTTCCACCCTCGAAAGCTACTCCGTCAACAAATCCCTCAAAGTCGATAACTGCTGTATCTCCCTCTGCTACAGGACGATCTGTAACTGTAACTGTTCTTGCATTTTTGTTTCTCTGGTTCTCAAGCTCAGCGTCAACCTCTTCATCAGAAACTGATGTGTCGATCTTTGTAACTGTAACGCCCATGTACTTACCAAGAGTAACCTCAGGTCTTACAGCAACCTCTGCTGTGTAGATGAAAGGCTGTCCCTTCTCAATCTGAGTAACCTCAACTGTTGGGCGTGAAACAATGTCAACACCGCTCTCGTCAACCGCACCTGCGTATGTCTGCTGCATAAGAATGTTTGCTGCATCCTCGTAGAACACACCTGCTCCATACATTTTCTCAATCATAGCTCTTGGCACTTTTCCTTTACGGAATCCAGGTACACTAATCTGTTTCTTCTGCTTCTGATATGCAGAATCCAATGCTTTCTCTAATTCCTCAGCTGCTACCTCAATAGTAAGCTTCGCCATATTATGCTCTAAATTCTCAACCTGTACACTCATGTCAATCGTTATCCTCCTTAAAAATATATATGAATGGTATGTACATCAAATGTAATGTGGGCATGCTTTATAAACTGCTAAGCCCAGTCATTGGATGATTATAACACAACAAATCCACTATTTCCAGTGTTTTTTACATTAAATTTGCTTTTGTGTATAATTCCATAAATTGTCAGCAATACCAAAACATATTTTTGTCATTTTACGGCATAATATTTCCATACACATACAACTTGTGTATAACGTTTTAAAAGGAGGTATTGCATTATGGCAGCATCAAGTAGTAAAAAGGCTTCTGTACCGGAGGCAAAAGAGGCTATGAGCCGTTTCAAGGAAGAGGTTGCTTCAGAGCTTGGAGTCCCTTTAAAAGAGGGCTACAACGGTGACCTTACTTCTAAGCAGGCCGGTTCAATCGGTGGCGAGATGGTCAAGCAGATGATCATGAAGCAGGAGCAGCAGATGAAGTAAGCTCTGCAATAGCAGGCTTCAAATGTACGCTTCAAATGCAAGCATAAAAAGAGGCCGCGCACCATGGGGGTTGGTGTGTGACCTCTTTTGTTATAATACTAATGATATGAGGGTCAAAAAGTATTTTGCCCCTCATTTATGATTAACATTCGTCTTTCTCCGAATGCATAAATGCCCCTGCACCGGCACATGCACGCAATTACCTGCATTTGATGTGCCGGATACAAGGGCATTCATATTTATCGTAACTATATTAGATACTAAACCAGAGATTTAGAGATATCGTACATGTACTCGTCTACACTCTTCTTCATAGCAAGTGCCTCGTCGATATCGAAATCTACGAAATTGCCATCCTTGTGGGCAATAACTCTGTTTGACTTGCCCTCGCAGAGTAAATCAACTGCCATAGCGCCCATGATTGTAGCGTATACACGGTCCTTGCATGAAGGGCTTCCACCTCTTTGCATATGTCCAAGGATAGTTGCTCGAGTCTCGATGCCTGTAGCAGCCTCGATTTCCTTAGCCATCTCCTGTGAATGTCCTACGCCCTCAGCATTGATGATGATGTAATGCTGCTTGCCGAGCTCTCTTGCATGAGCTACTCTCTCGATGAGTGCCTCAAGGTTGTTGTCATACTTCTCAGGAAGTAATACTTCCTCAGCGCCGTTTGCAAGACCACACCATAATGCAATGTATCCTGCTCCACGTCCCATAACCTCAATTATTGAGCATCTCTCGTGTGATGTAGATGTATCACGTACCTTGTCAATAGCCTCCATAGCTGTGTTGCAGGCTGTATCAAAACCGATTGTGTAATCTGTACATGCGATATCAAGGTCGATTGTGCCCGGAAGACCGATTGTATTGATGCCAAGTGCTGCAAGCTTCTGCGCACCCTGGAAAGATCCGTCACCACCGATAACTACGATAGCATCGATACCATGCTTCTTACAGATTTCAGCACCCTTCTGCTGTCCCTCTGCTGTAACGAACTCCTTACATCTGGCTGTCTGTAAGATTGTACCACCGCGTGAGATTGTGTCTGAAACGCTCTTTGAATCCATATCCACGATTTCTTCATTTAACAGACCTGCGTATCCTCTCTTGATTCCTTTAACCTTCTTGCCCTTTGAGAGAGCCTGACGAACAACGGCACGAATTGCTGCGTTCATTCCCGGTGCGTCACCACCACTTGTAAGTACACCTATTGTGTTAATCTCTTTTGCCATTGGTATAACCTCCATATGTTAAAAAATTATCATTTATTCTAATCCCAATCTATTGTACTTGTTTTAGCACATTTTTTCAATATTCTTTTCAACAATTTTCGCATTTTCTTTGTCTAAAAATTCCAAAAGCTGCTCCATGAGCTCATTATTTGCATTTACGGAATAATTTCTGCCAAGTTTTTTCATCTGCTTTGTATCTGCGATGTAAATTATGACTTCATCTCCTCCGTCAGATTCACGGATTGTCTCAAGAAGCCTGCTCTCATTTTTCTTATAGTCCTCCATCGTATCAAACCTGAGCCATAGCTGCTTCGGAAGCTCATCAAACGGTATGATTTTCTCGCAGATTATCTTGCCGTTCTGCTCATCCTCGACTGTCGCATGTCCGATAACAAATATTTTAGCATCGTCCTGTAAATATCTCTGGTAGCGCTCGTAATCTCTCGGAAAAATAATTACCTCAACAGTTCCTGTCAGGTCCTCTATCGTGATAAAAGCCATGGCCTGATTATACTTGGTAAACTTAATCGTCTTTGTAGCTATCATGCCTCCGATTACCACGTGCGCATTGTCCTTTATCTTTACGGCACCGCTCTCCTCTTCAAGCACAAAATCTATCGCATTTGCTGTGATGTTTTTCTTTAGGGCAGCTGCATATTTTTCCAGAGGGTGTCCGCTTAAATAGATGCCAAGCACCTCTTTTTCATAGGCCAGTGCTTCCTCAGCGTCATATTCACCAACATTTGGATACTTAAGCTCAAATGACTGCCTATCCTCATCTGAGACCAGGTCAAACAGGCTCATCTGCCCTGCCATTGTTGACTTTTTGTCATGCTGCACCCTGTCCACAATCGATGCATACACCATTGCCATCTGCTTTCTCGTGCCGTCAAGCGAATCGCAGGCTCCCGCCTTTATCAGATTCTCAATCGCACGCTTGTTGATAAGCTCCTTCTGGCAGGTTCTCTCGATAAAATCTGAGAGTGTGCGGTATCTGCCGCCACTTTCCCGCTCCTCGATTATCTGGTCTATTACCGGCCTGCCTAGAGATTTGATGGCGTACATGCCATATCTGACATGGTCACCCTCTGCGGTAAACTCGCCCTGTCCACAGTTGATATCCGGCGGAAGCACCTTAATACCCATATCACGACAGCTGTAAAGATACTGCGCCGCCTTGGCTGAATTGTCTATAACAGAAGTCATGAGCGCTGCCATAAATTCGACCGGATAGTAATTTTTGAGCCATGCAGTCTGAACACTGATTTTCGCATACGCGGCTGCATGTGATTTGTTGAACGCATACTTAGCAAAATCAACCATCGAATCGTATATGCTGTTGGCAGCCTTTTCATCTATGCCGTTTGCCACACAGCCCTTTATACCGCGCTCCTCGTCTCCGTACACAAAGCTCTGGCGCTCTGCGTCAATGACATACTGCTTCTTCTTACTCATGGCACGGCGGATGTTGTCCGCCTGACCCATTGTATAGCCTGCGAGCTTCTGCACTATCTGCATAACCTGTTCCTGGTATACTATACAGCCGTAGGTCGGCTCTAAAATACTCTCAAGCTCAGGTGTCACATAGCTTATCTCCTTTGGATTGTTCTTGCCCTTTATATAGTTGGGAATGAAATCCATAGGACCCGGACGGTAGAGCGAAATACCGGCTACGATGTCCTCAAAGCTCTGTGGACTGAGTTCCTTCATGAAGCTTTGCATACCGGCAGACTCCAGCTGGAATACCCCTTCCGTCTTTCCTGTTCCGATAAAGTCAAGTGTGCCCTTATCGTTGAAATCAATATGGTCGATATCCACATCAATGCCCCTTGATGCCTTGATATTCTTCACAGAATCCTTTAGCACCGTGAGTGTACGAAGCCCCAGAAAATCCATCTTTAAAAGGCCAAGCTCCTCGAGCTGTACCATGTTGTACTCTGCGGTAGGGCTTCCGTCATTTGCCCTTCCAAGAGGCACATAATCGCTCGCAACACCCGGATAGATTACCACACCTGCTGCATGCACGGACGTGTGGTTTGGCAGTCCCTCAAGCCTTTTTGCCATATCTATCATTTCATGCACTCTCGCATCACTGTCGTAAATGCCCTTAAACTCCGGGTTCATCTGAAGAGCCTTGTCAATCGTGATATTAAGCTCCTGAGGCACCATCTTTGCAAGCCTGTCAGTCTCTGCATATGGGAAATCCAGCGCCTTTCCGACTGATTTTATGACTCCTCTTGCTGCCATCGTACCAAAGGTGACTATCTGTGTTACAGAATCGTGTCCGTACTTCTGCTGAACATACTCTATGGCGCGATATCTCTCCGCATACTCGAAATCCACATCGATATCAGGCATGGAAACTCGCTCAGGGTTAAGAAATCTTTCAAAAAGCAGATTGTATTTAACCGGATCAATATCCGTGATTCCGGTACAATAGCACACCCTGCTTCCCGCCGCCGAGCCTCGTCCCGGGCCTACCCAGCAGTCGTGCGTGCGGCACCAGTTGATATAATCCCACACGATAAGGATATACTCTATAAAGCCCATGGTCTTTATGATACCAAGCTCATAGTCCATATCTGCATGTATCTTTTTAAGCTCATCAGCACTGTACTCACCACAGCCTATGTATTTCTCCCTAAAGCCCTTCTCGCAAAGCTCTGTAAGGAATGCTTCGGCACTATCATAGCCCTCTGGCACCTCATACTTTGGAATCTTGTAATTGCCAAACTCAAGTGTCACATTGCATCTGTCGGCAATTTTCTGCGTATTCTCAATAGCCTCTATGGCATATGGGAAAAGCGCTCTCATCTGCTCTTCGCTCTTTACGAAAAACTGTCCGCCATCATAGCGCATCCTGTTCTCGTCAGACACCTTTTTCCCGGTCTGGATGCACAAAAGCACATCATGTGCCTCCGCATCGGACTCGTAGGTGTAGTGCACATCATTAGTACACACTAACCCTATTTCAAGCTCCTTGCTCATCCTAAGAAGCTGCTGATTCACAAGCTTCTGGTCATCAATGCCATGGTCCTGCAGCTCAAGGAAGAAGTTGTCTTTTCCAAAGCAGTCCTGATACTTCCTTGCAATCTCCTTCGCCTCGTCATAAAAGCCTCTGACGATGTATCTGGGGATTTCTCCTGCCAGACAGGCAGACAGGCATATAAGCCCCTCGTGATATCTCTCAAGCGTCTCAAAATCCACTCTCGGCCTGTAATAATAGCCCTCTGTGAACCCTATTGACACTATCTTCATGAGATTGGCATAGCCTGTATTATTTTCAGCAAGCAGAATCAGATGATAATACCTGTCATCACCGTGGCTTGTCTCCCTGTCAAAGCGCGAATTTGGTGCCACATATACCTCGCAGCCTATGATCGGATTGATATCATTTGCCTTTGCCGTCTTGTAAAACTCCACCACACCGTACATATTGCCATGGTCTGTGATTGCGGCAGAGTTCATGCCAAGCTCCTTGACGCGCTTTACATATTCTTTTATCTTGTTTGACCCATCGAGCAGGCTGTACTCGGTATGGGTGTGAAGATGACAAAATGACATTTGGATTCCTCTTTCTTTATTTTTGTATCAGCTTCCCAGCTCTATGTGTATAAACACCGCAAGCGAATTGGGCTCCTGCATATATGTGATAGTGCCGCCTCTTGCCGTCGGTATGAGATATTTGTAGTCACCCTTCTCAAAAAGACTGTGACATGCAGTATCATAGGTTTCTCTGTCCGAAAACTTGAACGTGATATAGTTATATGACGTTGTCATGCCCTGTAATGTTTTAAGGTCGTAGGATGTAAAATACAGCCCATTCCTGTAATAATAGTCATCCTCCACATTCGCTTCCTGCGGCAGCATATCCTCATTGTCCAATGTACGTGTAAGCTTTACCACATCAAGCGGCACTCCGAACCAGCTGTATGATATGCCCTTTCCCAGATAATCACCATCACCGTAGGTACAGTCCACTGCACACCACGCACCGTCCAGATATACCATATTCCAGGCGTGGTTTGCATCAGATGTGGTGCCTGTCACAATAAGTGAGCTGATACCGGCCCGGTCACACAGATACTTAAACATCATCGCATAGCCCTGACAGACCGTCCTACCAAGCACTGCTGAGTACATATCCTGGTTGTGAGGAGAATTTTCCTCATACTCGGCATGCTCTATCACATATTCATAGAAATGCACAGCCTTGTCATAATCCGATGCACCTTCATCGATACCTGCCATACAGGCTGACACATAGCCTGAAATCGTACTTATTGCGTTGTCGATATCAGACTCAGACATATTGTATACAGGCGAAAAAATGATGCTGTTTCTCACAGTATACTGACTCTTTTCTATGTAGAAAAACTGTGGATTGTCCAGCAGCACAAACTGCTGTATACGGCTTACGTTGTCAGTGTCTGTAGTATTTAACGAAATTCCATCCATGCGCTTTTGCATCATCGCATAAATCTGCCTGTAAATAAGCTTGTCATCATCTGACAGCTTCTCGTAGTAGTAGTGATATTCCCCTGTAAATACTGACTCATCGTACTCTGTCTGTTCGCCGTTTAAATAGTCTGTTGTGGTCTGCATTTGCCCCTTTACTGCCCTGTGTATAGCTGTAGGAAAATCAGCTATAGCACCTGTAAACCCTCCTGCCTTTAAGCATTTTGCAGCGAACATAAAGCAACAGGCAGCAAACACAAGTGCCGGTATGATTTTTAAAAGCTTTTTCATCTATTCCCCCATTTTAATCGTTGTCTGTCACTCTGTTAGGTGTGAACAGCAGCCATAGCAAGCCTGCATATCAGATACAGTACAAAAAGATGCACCGGGTAAAAGGCGTAAAAGACATATTTTAGTGAAATGCCTCTTTTTCCATTGTAATAGCGAAGCGGTATAAGCATAAACAGTGCAAAAAACTCTATGGTACCTGAGAAAAGTCCAAGCAGTATGACTGCCACGGCAAATGCAACATCCCGGTTTGAAGAAAGCAGGTACATCATGACAATGCACCCTACACCCGCCGCACCATAATCACAGCAAAGCACAAACTCTGCAATAATCATCATAACAAGCACTACTGATACCATTACTATACACCTGATCAGTGTGACAAAAAACCACTTGACTGCAGAGGATGCCTTTTCTATTTTATCGACCGACTTAAGCCAATCAAGCACTGTGATGGCAAGCAGGCCTAAAAGCAGTGTAAAAAACACATTGTTGCTCTTAAATTCGAGCACTGTATTGTTTATTGCAAGGTCAAACGGTATCTCAGAGATAAGCGCGAATATAAACATCCTCGCAGCATATTTTTCCCTGCTGTGTGTATATTTGAAGCCCTCCACAAGCAGGAAGCAGAAAACAGGAAAGGCCATGCGCCCTATAGAACGCATGACCCAGTAGATATCAATAAGCGTTTGTCCACCTATCCCGTTATTTATCATCTGAAGAATAACCGTTGCCGCAATATGGTCTATAAGCATGGTAAAAATGGCTATAAGCTTAAGCGTGCTTCCACTGATACCAGACTTTGCGATAACTTTTTCCAAAATCCTATACTCCTGCCATATTTACGGTAATTCTGTCAAGATGCCAGATATCGTCCACATATTCCTGGATTGTTCTGTCTGAAGAGAACTTTCCTACATGTGCGATATTGAGCAGTGCACTCTTTCTCCATGCGCTCTTGTTCTTGTAATAATCATTAATCTTCTGCTGTGCATTTGCATATGAGCGGAAGTCTGCGAGGATAAAGTAGCGGTCAGCCACCTGTCCCTGCTGTGGATTGAGCAGTGAGTTGTAAAGCTCCCTGAAAAGCTCATGGTCATTTGGTGAATATGTGCCGTCTACAAGCTGGTTTACTACCTTTCTTAGCTCGGCATCGTTATTATATACATCAACAGGATTGTAGTCATGTCTGTTCTCGTGTGAGATGACCTCATCAGAGCTCATTCCAAAGATAAACATGTTGTCAGCCCCTACCTCATCGAACATCTCGACATTGGCACCATCCATAGTTCCGATAGTGAGCGCTCCATTGAGCATAAACTTCATGTTTCCTGTTCCGGATGCCTCCTTGCTTGCTGTGGAAATCTGCTCGCTGACATCTGCTGCCGCAAAAATAATCTCGGCATTGGATACCTTGTAATCCTCGATAAATACTACCTTGAGCTTGCCGCCAATAGAAGCATCGTTATTTATCACATCAGCCACACTGTTGATGAGCTTTATTGTTTTCTTTGCATTTCTGTAGCCTGCTGCTGCCTTTGCTCCAAAAATGAATGTTCTAGGATAGAAATCCATCTCCGGATGTTCCTTTATCTGATTGTAAAGATACATAACATGAAGTATGTTGAGAAGCTGTCTCTTATACTCATGAAGTCTCTTTACCTGAACATCGAATATCGAACGCGGGTCTACGTCAATACCATTGTGCTCCTTTATGTACTCAGCAAGACGAATCTTGTTGCGGTACTTTATCTGCATAAACTCGCTCTGGCTCAGCTCGTCATCTGCGTACACCTTGAGCTTGCTTATCTGCGGAAGGTCTGTAATCCAGTCATCTCCAATCTTCTTGGTAACCCAGTCAGCAAGAAGCGGGTTGCCGTGAAGGAGGAAACGTCTCTGTGTGATGCCATTGGTCTTATTGTTGAACTTCTCAGGCATCATCTCATAGAAATCCTTAAGCTCCTGCTTCTCAAGAATCTCTGTGTGAAGCTTGGCAACACCGTTTACGGAAAATCCTGCTGCGATTGCAAGATGAGCCATCTTGACCTGTCCGTCATATACAATTGCCATCTTGCGTATCTTCTCCTGATTGCCCGGATACATTGTCTTAATCTTCTCAACAAAACGTCTGTTAATCTCCTCAACAATCTGGTAAATTCTAGGAAGAAGTCTTGAAAACAGCTCTATAGGCCACTTCTCAAGCGCCTCAGCCATGATTGTATGGTTAGTGTAAGCACATGTCTTAGTTGTGATATCCCATGCCTCATCCCACTCAAGACCCTCATCATCAAGAAGTATTCTCATAAGCTCTGCAACCGCAACAGTAGGGTGCGTATCGTTAAGCTGGAAGCACACCTTCTCAGGGAACTGATGAATGTCACTGTGCTTCTCCTTGAACTTCGCAACGGCTCTCTGAACACTCGCAGAAATGAAGAAGTACTGCTGCTTAAGCCTTAACTCCTTACCTGCGTAATGATTGTCATTAGGGTAGAGAACCTCAACAATGTTCTTTGCAAGATTCTCCTGCTCTGTCGCCTTCTGGTAATCCCCCTTGTCAAAGAAATCGAGATTGAAGTGCTGTATAGGCTCTGCGTCCCATATTCTGAGCGTATTTACCACATTGTTGCCGTAACCGACAATAGGAAGGTCATAAGGAACGGCATTAACGCACTGATAGTTCTCCTGAACGAAATGGTCTCTTCCGTCCTCTCCCCTGTAGCATCTTACATATCCGCCGAACTTAACCTCCACAGCGTACTCCGAACGCTTAACCTCAAATGGGTTGCCATGATAATTAAGTCCGATTCCGTCACCATTAAGACCAAGGTTAGCAATTGAATCAAGGAAGCATGCTGCAAGTCTTCCAAGACCTCCGTTTCCAAGAGCAGCGTCCGGCTCCTGGTCCTCGATAACATTGATATCGAAACCGAGCTCGTCAAGAACCTCCTTGACCTCCTTATAGCAGCACAGATTAATCATATTATTACCGAGTGCACGTCCCATAAGGAACTCCATTGACATATAATACACCGTCTTAACATCCTGCTTCTCATATTCCCTCTGTGTCGCAATCCATCTGTCAATAATCATATCCTTAACGGCGTACGCTACAGCCTGAAATACCTGCTGCTTGGTAGCCTCATCAATATTCTTTCTGTAGATATTCTTGACATTGTCTAACACGGATTTCTTGAAATCCTCTTTGTTAAAAACAACCGTATCCATACAACACCTCCGCAATTAAAATAAAACTGATTTTTAATTGATATCCTGACCTTAATTACCCTGATATCATTTTAATAATATAGTATGACAAAACAACCTTTTATGCAAGGTAATTTTAAATATTTACCGAATTGTCACCTGCCATACACAAATGCCCTGCTGCAGTCAGTCCCGCATGTTCTCATGCCTGCTTTATCATGCAGTACTGCGTGAGTCCGAAATGCTTCTGTATAGTGTCATACATCTGAAAGCCGAAATGCTTATACATATCAACATTCTTAGGATTATGTGTCTCAAGTGATATCATCATCTTATGCTTATCCGCATAATTTACTACCTCACCGATGAGCTTAGCGGCAATTCCATGGTGCTGAAGCTCAGGATTTACCGCAAGATATATAATATGCAGCCTGTTATTCTGGTGAAGCTGATCCGTCCAGCTCGAATTGAGATAATCTCTTCCTATTATGAAATTTTTTAAAGTTTTCATAGACGGGTCTTCCTTCAACAGATATCCGTCCGTTCTCAGCTCTGCGAGAGCCTCTGATAAATAGAAGTGAACCATATTGTATGGCTCCGCCTCATCTGATACAACCAAAATTCCATTGATATCCTCGCTGTCCGCGAATATCTCACATGTCTCATAGAACTCATTCAAATCGCACTTAAAAAGCTCCGGCATAAGTCTTTTTCGTATATCCTCATCCGGTATCATGCTCACATACAGAGGATCTTTTTCAAAGCATTTGATTAAAAGCTGTTCCAGCTTCGGAAAATCTTCCTTTTTCACTCGATACAACGTATCACTTGTCATTTGCTGTTTACCCCTTTTTTAAGTTTTCTAATACAGACAATTATGAATAATCTGTGTAATCCCTTTAACATACTGCGTAGTGTTCCTTACGTCAAGCACCAGATAATTCTGCTGACGCACTCTCGCCTGTGTAAGCACCGAAAGCTCATTGCTTACATCCACATTTTCATCCATAGCCTTCAATTTGTCAATAAGGCTTCTGACCACATCAAAAAGATTTTCGTGGTGAATTATCCTGCCATATCCCCACTTGAGCCTTTCCCGCGGCTGATTGAGAACATAGCCCGTAAAATACTCATATACAGCCTTCTCAAATTTAAAGGCATATTGGTTATTGTCTATTCTGTAAATCCAGTTTAAGGCATTCTTTATCCTTGCAAGCGGCTTGTCGATATCCTTTTCAGAGCTTAAGGCATCAATAGCCTTACCAAGGAAAACCACATCATTCATAGCCGTTTCATAAGGGAACAGGACGTCATCCTGCCAGTTAAGTGTCACAAGCGTATCCTGTGCAAGCGCAAATGCCTTCAGAAGCTCCGACTCAATGCGCATGTCATCATTATCCCTCGCTCTCACACCATGATTTTCACCTGCTCCACCATCGTAGCTGTATCCATCATCTGCACCTGTGAATGCCCTCTCCGGACAATTGCGTCCTTCAACAACCTCATTAACCCGCAGCGCCTCCAGCTTCAAATCCGTCACTGCCTGTACAAGCTCATCTGCTGCCGACCTGTCATCACATATATCCCTGTCAAATCTGTGCAGAAGCTCATCGCACAGAGTTGTGAAGTCTATAGGTGCAACGCTCATACCATCAAGCCGCAGCAATATATACGCATATAACTTATGATGGAACAGGTACACTCTCTCATCGTAGA
>OHLN01000772.1_pt1 | contig 14577 bp, 10 predicted proteins | sample 1569071 | NCBI WGS metagenome assembly OHLN01 (sample SAMEA3879594, study PRJEB24766) | human gut metagenome | biome: human-associated habitat; feature: feces | place: USA | collected 1985/1987
CAGGGTTTGGGACAGAGTCCCAATGAAGGACATGGGTTAGGGGGATTAAGATAAGCGGGCAATGCGGCTTGAATACGAACTTTCCATTGATGACGAAAACGCCGTACGGAGATCATCTATGAGAAACCTCAGTGAAAATAGCAGTACAGCTCGTTTTGATTGGTATTCCAGTAGTAACTAAAGGACTGGTTTTCAGGAGATGACTTTCCAGCGGACCCGCCAGATTCCGTTGTTGAAGTCATGGCTGATTATCTTGAACTCACCGACCTCGGAGGTGTTCGATACATGGGCGCCGATGCATGCACAATCGTCGTAGTCTCCAATGCTGACTATGCGTAAAGTATCAGATGCGTCATCCGGCAACTTGCTCAGATCCACAATCGCGGCGGCATCTTCTTTCGAAACGAAATGTATCGTCACGGGCAATGCAGCAGTGATAATTTCATTGACCTTCGCCTCTATTGCTGCCACTTGTTCTTCTGTGGGACAGGCAGTGAGGATGTAGTCGCATTTGCTTTTCTTCCGCTCGACATGGGCATTGCGTGAACGTGGGCAGCCGAACATGTTGACCATCGTGCGGTTAAGGATATGCTCAGCAGTGTGCGCCGGCTCGTATTCTGCCTTGTTATGGGCATTCAATATCGGTTCTTCCATAAATTCAATGATTATTTCTCCGTTTCATTTCCGATTTCTGCGAAGATAGCAATTTTTCTTTGCCTGACTTCTCGAGGATACAGGTTGTTTTGTTCGTCGAGGCGACAAGGTGCGAAAGACCATAACTGCGATTCGCTTCTATTCTCAGGACAATATGACGGATTCAGATACTGGCAGAATTAAAAAAACCGATCAGGCACAAAAAATCCGGACAGAAATCTGCCGGATTTTTTTAATCGCCAAATGGCGTTTAATCCATTACACCTCAATTACTTACAGCAAGTACGTTGTTGTTGCTGGTGTAAAGTTAAAAATTCTGAAAGCAAATCACAACGTTCTGCGTTTGGTTGTAAGCCTTCGGTAGGCACGTGTTGCAATTTTGTTCTGATTAGTTGCGATTAGTCTCGATTTTGTTACTAATCGCAGCAACTTTGTCAAAGTTGGTTCCGAGACGACCAAGCTCTGGGAAGGAGTTCCGCGAGGTCGCGACCGTCACGCTGGTAGTATGGAATTTGTTTGAGGACATCCTCCATCCACAAACGCTGTTCAATGCCGGCATTCTTGCAGGTACCTATCAGAGAGTACACTATTGCAGCGCGATATGCGGAGGCATCATTGCCGCAGAAGAGCCGGTTTTTTCTTCCAGAACCAACGGGCAAATGGCTCGCTCAACAGGATTGTTGTCGATTGATACCCTTCCGTCATTGACATAACGGGAGAGTCTCGGGAGAAGAGTGAAGGCGTATTCGATTGCCTGGCCGATCCTGCTCTTCGGAAGGACCATCGGATACGTATCTTTCATCCATTTCTCGAAGACCAGGATTATCGGATATGACTCCTTGACGCGTTTTGCAGATAATCCGCTTGCCATATTTCTCGATTTCTTCTGTTCTTGAAGCCCTGCTAAAAACTCCTTTTTCGTCTTTCATCCGGAAAAACTGGCTTATTTCCGGATAAGTTGGCCGAAAATACAATTCGTCCGTAAAACCCCACCATTTTACGGACGAATGTGTTTTATATTGCCTACGACCGGGATACGCAGGGCTGCCGACCGGCTCCGCAATCAGCAAAGCCGCTCAAACTTCGTTACTCCATCAGCTTCTTGTACTTGAAGCGCTTCGGTTCCTCGTCGCCAAGACGGCGTTTCTTGTTTTCCTCGTATTCCGAGTAGGTACCCTCGAAGAAATAGACCTGGGAGTCACCTTCAAATGCAAGGATGTGGGTGGCGATACGGTCGAGGAACCAGCGGTCGTGGGAGATAACCACTGCACAGCCGGCAAAATTCTCAAGACCCTCCTCCAGCGCACGTATAGTATTGACATCCACATCATTAGTCGGCTCGTCGAGGAGGAGCACGTTACCCTCATCCTTCAGCGTGAGCGCTAGATGCAGCCTGTTCCTTTCACCACCGGAAAGTATGCCGCAACGCTTCTCCTGGTCGGAACCAGTGAAATTGAAACGCGACACGTAGGCACGCGCATTGACATCCCTCTTGCCCAACCTGATCCAGTCAGAACCGTCCGCAATCGTCTGGAACACAGTCTTTTCCGGATCAATGCTCTTGTGCTGTTGGTCCACGTATGCGAGTTTCACGGTCTCGCCGATAGTGATGTCACCGCTGTCAGGCTGCTCAAGGCCCATAATGAGCCGGAACAATGTCGTCTTGCCGGCGCCGTTAGGACCGATCACGCCGACGATACCGGCCGGCGGAAGCACGAACGAAAGATGCTCGAACAGCAGTTTGTCGCCATAAGCCTTGGAAACATCATTGAACTGGATGACCTTGTTGCCGAGCTTCGGTCCGTCCGGGATATAGATTTCGAGATTGGCCTCCTTCTCCCTGCCGTCCTGGCTGGCGAGCTTCTCATACGCGCCGAGTCTCGCCTTGGACTTCGCATGACGCGCCTTCGGAGCCATTCTGACCCATTCCAGCTCCCGTTCCAATGTCTTTTTACGTTTGCTTTCCTGCTTCTCCTCCATCTCCAGGCGCTTGGTCTTCTGCTCCAGCCATGAAGAATAGTTGCCTTTCCAAGGAATGCCCTCTCCCCTGTCGAGCTCCAGAATCCAACCGGCCACGTCATCGAGGAAGTAACGGTCGTGGGTCACGGCAATCACCGTACCCTTATACTGCTGCAGATGGGCTTCAAGCCACTGGATACTCTCGGTGTCGAGGTGGTTGGTCGGCTCGTCGAGCAGAAGCACATCAGGCTGCTGGAGAAGAAGACGGCACAATGCCACGCGACGCCTTTCGCCACCGCTCAATGTAGCGATTTTCGCATCCGACGGCGGACACTGGAGCGCATCCATAGCCCTTTCCAGCTTCGAGTCGATTTCCCAGCCTCCGCAATGTTCGATTTTTTCGGTCAATTCACCCTGCCTTTCGATGAGCTTGTTCATCTCGTCATCGCTCATCGGCTCGCAGAACTTCAGGTTCACGGCCTCATACTCCTTGAGCACGTCCATAATCTCCTGAACGCCCTCCTGAACCACTTCCAGGACCGTTTTCTCAGGATCCATCTGCGGTTCCTGCTCCAGATAGCCCACACTGTACCCAGGAGCCCAGACCACCTCTCCCTGATAACTCTGTTCAATGCCGGCAATGATTTTCATCAATGTGGACTTGCCCGAGCCGTTCAGACCGATGATGCCTATTTTCGCTCCATAGAAGAATGAAAGACAAATGTCCTTCAATATAACACGATTGCTTGATGGGAGGATCTTTCCTACCCTGTTCATAGAAAAGATAATCTTCTCGTCTGCCATAAAAATTCAGTATATGTATTTGTAAATTTCGGTAATCGACGGGCGAAGTTACGAATAAAATGCAGATGTCTCCAAAAATTTTCATTTCGGATGCAACATTTTGAAAACAACTTGCATCTATGCTGTAGGTTTAGGTTTTAGTACACGTTAAAAGGGGTTGGAAAGCAGCGATGCTTCCCGCTCCTTTACTTTTTTCTGCAATTTCCACATTATTTTCCCAAAAACAAGTATATTTATGAATTCCCATGCGTAAGAGACGCAGGAAAGAGACGCTTTGCGGAAGAAAAACACCGACATTGACCCGAACACCGGGCAACTATATAGAAAACTTGATTTTGGGAAAATTACTGAAACATATATCGGCATTGACCCTGGCTATCCTGGCGCTGGGCCTGCGGGCTAATGCGGGACCTGCGTGGCGTGGAACATTGACCCTGACTCAGCCTGACGGCAGCGTGCTGCAGGCGAGAGTGGTCGGCGACGAGTTCGCGCACCTGATGGTGGATCTGCAGGGCAATGCATTGATTCAGAACAGCGAAGGCTGGTGGTGCTACGCGGCATTCAGCGGCGACGGCTCGATGCACAGCACAGGAACGGTCGCTGGGGACAAGCTTCGTCCGGCATCTGCGGCGGGCGGCGACATCGGCGAAGTGCTGAGAAAATGGAGCGCACAGAACAAGATGGCATTGGTCCGGAATCCCCTGGTCGCGACGAAGGGCGGCCAAGTGGCGGGAGCCTGGAAGAAGGCTGGAAGCAGTTCGGGCACAGGCGCCGGCTGGACTCGGAACTGCGCTGGAGAAGGGGCTGCAAGCGGTTCGGAAGCGGAAGCCAAGAGCGATACCGAGGCAGGCTCCGGCGGGACCGGGAGCGACACCCATGAGGTTATCCGGAAACGGTGTCTGGTGCTGCTTGCGGAGTTCAAGGACGTGAAGATGTCATTTACCCAGGAGCGGTTCGAAAACCTGATGAACACAGGCGAGGCAAGCGTCAGGAAATACTTCGACGACCAGTTCCTGGGGCGATATGATTTCGTTTTCGACGTGGCGCCAATCGTGACACTCAGCCAAGCGCACCAGTACTACGGCAAGAATTCAAACGGAAAGGACTCACGGGCCGCCGAAGCAGTAGCCGAAGCATGCCGGCTGGCAGCGGCAAACGGGACCGACTTCTCCATTTATGACACGGACAACGACGGCAAGGTGGATGACATTCTCCTTTTCTACGCCGGAAAAGACGAGTCCGAGGGAGGCGGAGACGACTGCATCTGGTCACACGCCTGGAAACTGAGTGCAGCAAACATCAAGCTGACCCTTAACGGAAAGGTAATCGATTCATACGCAGCCACTTCCGAACTATCACGGAGAAGCAGCGGAAAATATCAGTTCAAGACCATCGGCACCATCTGCCACGAATACAGCCACTCGCTCGGCCTCGCGGACATGTACGATACCGACTACGGCGGAAGCGGCGGAGAAGCAGACGGACTATGGAAAAGCACCGCATTGATGGACAAGGGCAACTTCAACAACGACGGAAGAACACCGCCATACTACAACGCCATCGACAGGGATATGCTCGGCATCGGCCAGTGCGAGGAACTGAAAGAAGGGCATTACGTGCTGGAACCGATAAACCTCAACGGCCGTTTCCTCAGGATGGACACTGCCAATGAAGGGGAATACTATCTGATAGAGTGCCGGACAAACACCGGCTGGGACATCTACACAAGATGCAAGGGCCTGGCGATATACCACATTGACAAGTCTGCGAACATCACAGGCTATTCTCCTGTGTATGAGAGAGATGCGAGCGCAGCGGAGAGATGGACGAGCAACGAGGTCAACTGCCGGCCGCAGCACCAGTGTGCCGACATGATCGAGTCCCTGGACAAGGCCAATGACATAAGCCAGATCATGTGGCCTTACGGCAAGAACAACTCGTTCACGCCACAGTCATCCCCGTCATTCACGCTCTGGGACGGCAGCAGTTCCCCGTTGTCGATAACGGACATCCTCCAGATAGGCGACAATGTCTCCTTCAATGTCGTGAAAAGCGAATCCGCCAACCCGGAAAAAGCCATTGACATCCGCAGGGACATCTACCAGGACACCGCCATAATCCAGTGGAAGACAGACGTTCCCGGCAGCACATCGCCAGCCTTCATACTCATTGGCGAGAAAGGAAAGAGCGAGACGGGTGAAATGACTGTCAATGCTTTCGAACCCGGAAAGTACGCCATCCGCCTGGAGGGGCTGAAACCGGCGACGACCTACACGATGAAGATTCATTATGAAGCAAGCGGAGTGAAAGGCGAAGTCGTCAACGTGCAGTTCTCGACCAAGAAAATCTACCGGGAGGGTTATCCGTTCATATTCCTGAACACCGTGAAGCGAAACGAGGACGGGAGTTTCCCGGCCGGCTCGATGCTGCCGCTTGTCCTGCTCAATGCCAACAAGTTCAAAGCCGTGGAATGGTATATGGACGACCGCAGCATAATCGCCGACAAAAACGGCTACTTCAAGCTGACACGTTCCTGCAAGATCAAGGCTGTGATACTGTACATCGACGGTTCCAAGGAGATAATCGAAAAAAGCATGAGAGTAAAATGAGAAAACCGCATATCATAATAATCCTGCTGACAGTATTGTCAATGACTTCCTGTAATCGCGGGCACGGACCGGACAAGCAGTTCCTTGAGAATGAAAACATTACGCTGACCGTAGGAGGCCGCGAGAAAATCAGGTTCTGCCCGGACACCTGGCAGCTGAGCTACAACGAGGACAACAAGCAGTTCCGCGCCAACAACGACACCATGTCGGAATTCTTCATCCTGACCTGCTCGGACATCCCGGTCAGGCCGGGCCAGAACATCAAATGCTCATTGAAATACACCGACGGAGGAATCGCGGTATATAAGACAGGAATGCAGTTCGAAGTACAGAAAATCGACGATGAAGGCAGGGTATGGCTATGGTGCAAAAAACGCAGTACCGGCATCACTGCCAAGATACTGCGTTAGCATTATATCGGAAGTCTTCAGACTACCACACGAATTCAAAACGGATATCCACCGGAACACCGCCTCTGTTCACATTGGCGATATCTGCGGACAATGCCTCAGGAATGACTGCATGATTGGACTCATACTCCCTGGCGAACATATAGTTGCCGGTAGCCTGAGTTTCAAGAATCAGATTCGACCATTCAGCCACCACCTCAGGAACCTTCTCGAAATTCACATGATAGAGACCGTCCTTGTTGCGCTCGAATGCGCCATGATCTTTCAGGAAGTTGTAGCACATCATATTCGCACGGCCGTGCGCGTCAGCAGCGCCGAAACGCACTGAACGGATCAGGCTCGCGATATATGTAGTGATGGCCGCCTCCTTGGAGATGAGAGGAATCTCACCCTTGTCAATGAGGTTGCATACCATATAGAGTCCCAGGATGTCAGCCTTCGCCTCCTCCCATGTGGAAGCCTGATTGCCGAGAGCATCCTTTACTGAACCGAGACCGTTCACCGTCTCCTTTACGCCAAGACCGTGCGCGACTTCATGGAAAGTCACATTCCAGAAGAAAGCGTCAGCGCTGAGATATCTCTGCTGAGGCTCCTCGAACAGAATCTTGCCGATAGGATAGACCATCTTGTCGAACTTTGCCTTGATGACATTGCGCAGCTGAAGACGACGTGTACCCTTTTCCGCCTGAACCTGGTGGTCGTTAGGCAGGTTTATGGCAATGGTCTTTCCGCCCGCGTTGGCATCACCGGCATAGTAGATGGCGTCATACACGAACATATCCGACTGCGTTCCAGGAACAAAAGTCTTGTAGGCATCCGGACACGGAAGCGACTTCTGCAGGTCAGGAAGCATCGCGATATACTTGGTCAGCTCCTCGGTCTTCTTGAGGTCCTTGAGCAGAATGAAGCACTCATAAGACGTCTTGATGCCATGGACACCGTCCTCATAGTTCTCGATAGGGCCGATCACGAGGTCCATCTTGCTGTCCTTCATATCCATCCAGGCATAGTCGGACTCAAGATACGAATCAGTACGGAGCGACTCTGCCCTTTTCAGAAGATAATTCCTCACGCTCTCCTTGATGGTCATGGTAGCCGCGCTCTCCAGATAACCGCAGATTTTCTCCACCTTATCCTTGTAGGCATCGTGATACCATACCACTTTCAGCTTTCCGTCCTCACCGCGTCTGATCAATGTATAAGGACTGAGCTTGGCAGGATCTTCAAGAGCATCGAACTCCTCCTGAGTCATGTCAGCAGGATAGAAACAAGCGCCTGCAGGCTTCTGTCCATAACCTTCAATGAACGGAGCATTGTTGTCAAGACGGTCCCACGGGCCATAGTTGATAAGAGCGAAATCCTTCTCAGGGCAATCCTTCATCGAAAGGATCTGGTTCTTGTCGCCGAATGTCTGCTGCCAGAATATGCCATCGACCTCATCAGCCGCCTGGCGGAACAGATTCAGGACCTCCTTTCCGTTGTCAGAGATACCATCCATATACGGTGAACCGATCTGGAACACCGCATATGAATCTATCTTCTTCTGAATGTCGGACTTCGGCCCTTTGTTTCCGCAAGAAACCAAGGCTGTCAGGCACAAAGCAGTAATGATTGTCTTTTTCATCAAAATTAGAATGACAATGCGATCTGGATGAAGTCATCAGCCTTGAGGGCCGCGCCACCGATAAGACCGCCATCAATATCAGGACAAGCGAAAAGCTCCTTCGCATTTGAAGGCTTGCAGCTTCCGCCATAAAGGATGGTGGTATCCTCTGCTACCTGAGCACCGAACTTGTCAGCAAGCACCTTACGGATGCAAGCGTGGATTTCCTGAGCCTGCTCTGCTGTTGCAGTCTTGCCTGTTCCGATAGCCCAAACCGGCTCGTAAGCGACAATGATCTTAGCCATTTCCTCAGCAGAAAGACCGAAGAGAACATTCTCAATCTGAGATGTAACAACCTCGAAATGCTTTCCAGCCTCTCTCTGCTCGAGGTTCTCACCTACGCAGAAGATAACGCCGAGACCGTTTGCAAGAGCAAGCTTGACCTTCTCTACGAGAGTAGCGTCTGTCTCTCCGTAGTACTGTCTTCTCTCAGAGTGGCCGAGGATAGTATATTTGCAACCAGCTGAAGCGAGCATTGCAGCTGAAACTTCACCTGTGTATGCGCCTTTCTCCTTGTCAGCGCAGTTCTCTGCAGAGAGTTCTACCTTAGTGCCCTTTACTACATCTGCTACAGGAACGAGATGTGTGAAAGGAGTAGCAATGATGAGACCTACAGACTCAGGAACCTGAGCAGATTTTTCAACTACAGCTTTTGCGAGTTCTACGCCTTCCGGAACTGTAGTGTTCATTTTCCAGTTACCGGCTACAATGTTTTTTCTCATAATAATATCTTACTTTAAAAATAATGCAAAAAACTGTCCGGAGAACATATCCCCGAACAGTCTGCAAATTTAATAGTTTTATGTCAAATATCAAACCGGAGTTTGTCACTCAGGCTGTTGACGTTCCGACTATTTCGTGTAGTTGAATTCGATATGGGCCACTTCCGTAGTGACCCCAGAATCAGACAACGATTTCCTGTAGCCGAAAGCGTAGGCGACATATTTTCCCGAGTTCTCGATAAGGTCCGAAAAATCAGATGTCTGCCTGCCTGCAAGCACCAATTCGTCCAGCATGTCGTATTTCTTGGCAATAAACACATACTGGCGGGCAATATCCGCATGATCCTCACACTCATCCCAGGCAGCCTTCGAAGTCACACCGCAAATATAGGTGTAATCAGCCGACGGAATTACCGTCAATGTCGTGCCTGACATGGACAATTTGAATGTCATGTCCACCTGGGTGGCCTGGCGGGTCCTGAACTTGCAGTACTCTGTGCCTCCGTCATAAATCACTGCACCGGTCTCGTCGAAATGCACATTGAAAGCAACTACGGCATATTCGGAGTTGTCGTTCAGGTCCATCGACGTATTCTCATCCTCAGCAGAATTGAAATAGCCCAAGTACAACAGATTGTTAGGGTCAGCACCTTCAGGCATCATGGTTGCCATGGAAGCAAGATTGTTCACCAACAGGGCTGTTATATTCTCATAGCTTCCGTACTGTTTCACGTCGCTCTGGCGTACTATGGTACAATAATACAGTTTCGAAGGGTCCACCGGTGTAACTTCCACCTTCACGGAAGAAGTCTTTATGTCACTTACCTGAATCTTGAACCTATTGAAAATCGGCTTGGCGTCAGATTCCTTGCTCTGCAGGATGTGCAGGACCACAGGTGACGCATTTTCCGCCGACAGCAGGACACGGCCGGTTCTGTCAGATTTGTCTGAATTAGGCTCCACTTTCAGAGTCACCTTGTCCAAAGTGACTTCAGACACGCTGATCCAGGCCGCCTCGCTGGATACTTCCACCAGGCTGGCCGCAGCATATCCTTCAATGCTGTAAGGAACCGAAACCGTACCTCCGGCTACGTCAGCCTTGAACAAATGGCTATCCACCTTCACCACCGAAGGGATAACAGGGTCATCCCCGCTCCCGCCGCACGAAACGGCAAGAGCAGAAAAGACGACCGCGAAAATGATTCTGAAAAATGAAGTCTTGTTCATAAACTATTATTCTCCTATGAATGTAACTTCGAAGCTATCAACATATAGGATAGACCAGCCGCCTGAAGCATCAATGCTGAAGTAGGTATTATCCTCATCTTCATTTACTAATGTACTTGTCTTTCCATCAACGGTAAGTGCAGATGATGAAAGATTATTCCAAGTAGTACCATCTTTAGAGAACTTAACTGAAAGAGCTGCATAGTTTCCCATAGAAACAGTAGAGTTTGCGGTAATGACAACCTTCTCCACAAAGCCGATTGAAGATGAGCAATAGAACTTGCCTCTCATACGGAATGACGCATCAGAAAGATCTGTAACATACATCCAAGTTGCATGCATATTTACATCGACTGTCTTCCCAGAACCATCTGTAGCTACTGCGGTAAATTTAGCATCGATAGGATAATACGAAGTCGCATCAGCATCAGGATGCTTCTCAGCTTCAGCCTTAAGAATCTTATTCACGAGAGCAGGAGTAACCGTCAACTTATACTCCAGAGAAGTTGCTGACTTCTGTTTTGCGCTTATAGTCTTGGTAACCGTGAAATCACCATCAGTCAGTGTCACAGTAACCGTTGCAGTCCTCTTGGAATCAGCATTTGCCTCTGCCGTATAAGATATCTTGCCGTCAGCATAAGTAACTTTCAGCCATTCTGCGTCTGAAGAAACCTTAGGCTCTGACTTAGTAGCATATGCATTGCAAGCAACTTCACCGGTACCGCCATCCTTCTCGAATTTGAGTTCACTCTCTCCGACAACAAGTTCCGGCTTAGGATTCAGGACAAGAAGTCCGAGATAAGGTCTGATATCATCTTTGCTCAGATTATCGAGAGTTATAACCAGATCACCGGCCTCGACACCTGTAGTATTCTCGATGAAATAATCAGCACCGTCTGCATTAGGAGTTTCCTCTCCAGTTGCAACAGAAATCTTCTTGATAACGGTTGTATCGGTACCATTTGCAAGAGCCACCGTGAAATCACAAGATGCACTCGCTGTATAGATACCCAAATTCAATTTGAGCATCTTGACGCCTGAGAACGATGCCCCTGAAGAAAGGACAACCTTGTCGCCAATTACTCTACTTTGTGCAAATCCCTGGGAAACACCATTGTTGGACTTGTAATATGTAGTACCGGCATTGGTACCATTGGCATCTTTAGGATAAGCCAATGAGAATGCCATCTTCTTCTCACCATCTCCCCACGTAGCTTTCTTTCTGGTACTTATCAAGGAGTTGTTATAAGTAGGTGTATGTGACCATGTTTCACCCTCTGCAAGTGCCACGTCATGAGATACCGCAACATCGGCCGCTTTGAAATGAACAGTAGGTGCTGCAATCTTTCCGCGCTTGATATTCAAGCCGGCACGCTCGAACACGAGGTCGTATCTTGAGGTCTTTACCGTAACCTTCACATCATAAGTCCCAGGATTGGCGACAAACCACACTACATTGTCAGCCACAGTAACAGCGGCCTCAGGAGTAACAGTAACTTTAGAGCCAGTATTGAAAGGAACAGGTTGTATCTCATCGACTTCCTTGGTAATGTCTATCTTATAAACACCTACCAAATCCTTGTTTTCACCGACAGCCTCGACAACCACCTGATCAACATTTAGACCTGCATAAGTATCAGGGATATCGGCAAAACTGATCTTTCCGAATCCGAACAGATGCGCGAATTTAATATTCAGCGAAGCTTTGGAATTGTACTCATTATACTGAGTCTTCTCTTTACCTTCAACAGTCACGTCGGCCGGCTCCACAAGCATGACATCTGCTTTGTTCTGCCAGGATGTCTGAGAAGAAGTCTGCTCTCCTTTGACCTGAACTCTCCAAGCGGTAAGATTCTCTCCGGAAGATGCGACTGCGTCTGAAGGGAAAACTCCATAGAACTTATATGTGTCAGAGTTCTGCGCCTCCACTATACTATAAAAATTTCCCTTGAACACAGGAGTATCCGCATTCGGATCCTCAAGTTTGAAAGCAGTATCATACCCACTGGCAACACCTAAATTCTGACTTGCAACCTTCACAGCCTTGTCAGGTGCAGACGGAAGTGCAATAGCAGCACGGAACGCGTCACCCTTCTCAAACTTGATATGTGAATCCCCGTCAAAAACCGCTTTGGTTCCTATGCCTTCAACATTTGCCGTAAGTTCCAGATTTGAACCTACGGGATTCTCAGGCTGAGATTCCGTCTTTGCGCAGCCTGCCAATGTAGCAAGAACTGCTGCCATATATAATGTCTTTTTCATATTCAATGTCTATTTACCAGTTAAGATATTCATCTTCATCCATTACAATGACACCGCCATAAGTGCCGTAAGCATTGAGTTTGACAGTAATGTACTGTGCTGAATACTTGCCGTCACTGTTGCGGACAGCCTTCAGCAGCACATAAGCTTTTCCCGGCATTACTGACGGGACTGTCACTTTCACCAATGACTTGGCTTCATCAACCTCTGCAGTTAGACCACTGGTTTCAACAAGCACGTGAGTGCTCTCATCCGCACCGGTAAGTACATATTCGAAATTAACCACCTCACCAGGGGAGACTTTCTGCACGTCACTGGTTACTTTTATCATAAACGCATGCTCCTTAGGGATGCTGATGACGGTCTCACCGAGTGTGAAGACGAATTCGTCATCGGTCTCTGACATCACAAGCTCAGGTTTTACTGTACCGGTTACAGGCACTTCTTCCCAAGCGTTTCCGTCGAAGGAAACATACCATTTGCCATCCTGAATCTTGAATTTAGGGGTTTTTCCGTCCACGCCGTCCTTTCCTGTCACAGGAACCTTGTTGCCGGCATTGAGAAGAAACTCTCCGTCAATGGTCCAATAAAGCACTCCGCCATCTTCCTTGACTCCAACTACCGGAGCGACTGCGTCCTTACCGTCCACGCCGTCTTTTCCATTCAATCCGTTTGAGAGAGAAGAAACAGTACCGTCGCTGAAGTAAATCTTGTAGCCGTCAGCCAACGTCTCGACTTTGGAAATGGTCACAGCTTTCTTTGCAGCCTCCACAAGAGCACTGATCGAAGAAGCATTTTCATTGACCTTGGATTCGAGAACGGACACTTTCTGCTCGAGAGTCTCCACTCTGTCCTTCAGGTCACCGCAGGCGCAGCATACTGATGCCACAGCCAGCATTGACAAAAATAATTTTCTCATACTTATAAATGTTATGAATTTAATAGTTTCTAAAAAGCCAGAACCGGTCGGCAGATGATCTTATCGTCTGTATATGATGCCGTAGGCTCTAAAAGACCGGTGTCATACAGCCAGAATATGCAACATGAAGGGTCCTCATTGTTGTCATAGAGGGTAGAGGACATCAGTTCGCAGATATTGCTTTTCCCCCTCGACCGACAGGTGACCAGATTCTCTTTCTGTCCTTCAGGGACCAGTCTCATTACCGAATTTATCTTCTCTATAGGGTTATATGTCAGATTCATCGGATCCTCTCTATAGAAGTATGTGATATCGTAAGAATACGTCCTGAGTTTCAACAGATGGGCAGCCATCTCACCTCCACCGAGATTTGCAAGCATATCCCAGATCTGTCCGATAGAAGGCACGTACCAGCCGGAAGAAGTCGCCGGAGCGGCAGGAGAGAAATCAGTCGTAGTCCAGTCGAATGCCGGATATTTCTGAAGCTTCTCGCCAGGATATGTCTGCAGTATCGCATCAGTCCAGCCTCTTCCATTCACATCTGCATACCAGGAAGTTCCGACTTTCTTTACAGGAATCTTATTTGTCTCGGAATCAAACTGGACCGCCCACATCGTAGTCGTCGCGCCAGGAGCGTGTGCAGCTTTTGTGCACAGAACTAGACCATGATTATGTCCTGCAGCCTTGTCAATGTCCGAGAATCTTTCCGGATCTGTCTGGAAGACGATACCTATCACCGTCTTGCCTTCTACAGGCGCAGGTTTATCCTCTTTCCATACAGGAGATGTTCCGTCCGCATTGATGGAGACAAGACCTCCGTCGCTCCAGGTTCCGTCAGAATAGTAATAGTCTCCTATCTTAGGAGGGACCACAGGGATTTCCTTCTCTTTCACGGTCACCTCGCACTCAGCCGACTGACTGCCGGAAGTAGCCTTGAGCACGGCCTTGCCAGCCTTGAGACCGGTAACCTTCGCAGCCACGATATTGTCATCTATTACAGCGTCAATGATTTCATAGCCAATGATTTCCGCCGGAGACACTTCCCATTTCACGGTCTTCATCGTCGCGTTTTCAGGAAGGACGGTGGCTGTAACCATAAACGTCTCTTCTTCCGAAATCTCTTTGGATACTATATCGAGTTCGATGGATGAAACTTCCACAATCTTCACTGTCACGTCACAGAAGGCCTCCAATGTTCCGAGTTTGGCGGTTACACGTGCTGTACCCGGAGCAAGCGCCATGAGGTAGCCGTTATATGCGCTCAGGACCTTTTCATCGGATGAGGACCATTCCACGAGAGGATTTGTGGTATCATCAGGCTTTACCACGGCCTTCAGACTGTAAGTCT
>OHLN01000776.1_pt1 | contig 14543 bp, 10 predicted proteins | sample 1569071 | NCBI WGS metagenome assembly OHLN01 (sample SAMEA3879594, study PRJEB24766) | human gut metagenome | biome: human-associated habitat; feature: feces | place: USA | collected 1985/1987
GACGAGTTCGTACAGGATTTGCACCTGTTTCCCTTTTCACCAGTCCTGACATTTTGTCCGACTGACACCTTACGCATCTTTCATTTAATTGTAACGGGGATATTCTAACACCTTTCCTGAAGATCTGTCAAGAAATATCCCTCTTACCTTTTTGCTCCTCCAAAGTCCTGCGTAATCTTTCAGTCTCTTCCTCCGCTGCTTTTGCACGCTTTTCCGCTTCTTCAATTTCTTCTTTTGCCTTCCTTTTCACCTCATCAACTTCCTTTTTCGCTTTCCGCTTCGTCTCGTTCAGTTCTTCTTCCATCTCATCGATCATCAGCTTTACTGTATTTCGATCCATAATTTCCAGTTCTTTTGAAAACATCTCCATCATCCCTTCCATATTCAGGCACAGAGTGTAGATTTCTTCATAAATTTTCTGAAATTCAGGATTCCTGTCCAGCAGTTTCATAATCATATCCGGATCATCCTGACTTAGAAATACCAACCACTCTTCCAATTTATTCTCTATCTTTTTATCTTTATTGTGGATGATGTTATTAAAAATGTCAAGACATACAAACGTGTACTCCTGTAATAGATTGATCTCCATAGGCAATTCCTTTCTTCTGATGATTTTTTTCTGACTGTTCTCTGCAGATTTTCATTTTGACCATTTATTTTAATTACATTGAATCGATGCTTTGAATAAAAGCAGTTGACCTTGTTCTGAATTCAGATGCTCCATGAATCGGAGTAATTACAGAATACATGACAAATACTGGAATTGCAATTTGTATTTTGTTCATAACTCATCTTTTTTGTCGATAAAATTGTGGATAATTTTTTTGGGGGAGGATAACAAAAGAGTCCGGACATACATTTTCTGTATATCCAGACTCTTTTCTTTTTAACAAAGCTTTTCGCAGCTCAGTTCATTTTCATCCTGTCTGCATTTCTTAAGCTCTGCGTTTCTTTTTAAATGCAATTACGATCACTGCACCTGCTGCAAGCAATGTCATTCCGAAGAATGGAATTACATTGGCTGCATCTCCGGTCTTCACTGTAGTAGTCTTAACGGCATCTGCCTTCTTATCAGAATCATTCTTATTTAAGTCATTCTTATTTGAATCATCTTTCTTTGAATCATTCTTCTTATCATCGTCAGCTGCCGGTTTCTTTTTCAGACCATCCAGTGCCTTCTCGATTGCTGCTGCCATTGCGTCAACTTTATCCTGTTCGGATTCTTTCAGACCCTTTTCTACTGCTGCGATTGCATCATCCAAAGCCTTCAGACTTTCTTCTGTATACTTACTTCTGTCAATCTTATCTGCTTTTGCAATTGCTGCATTCACTGCTGTATAGTCTGCATCCTCTTCTACAGCCGGTTTTTCAACCAGTGCTACATACGCATTATTGATTGCTGCTGCCATTGCATCGACTCTGCTCTGCTCGGATTTCTTCAGTCCTTCTACTACCGCTGCAACTGCATCATCCAGTGCTTTCAGACTCTCATCTGTATATCTGCTTCTGTCTACTCCTGCAGCTTTTTCTTTTGCTGCATTTACTGCTGTATAATCTGCATCTTCTTCTACAACCGGTCCGTCATTTTTTGCCAGTGCTGCTACGGCTGCCTCAAGAGCTGCCTTCGCATTGGCTACTTCAGACCAGGACTTATCCGGCTGATTTCCTGCATTGATCGCTGCATCAAGTTCTGTGATCAGTGCTTCAGATGCTGTGATCTGCTCATTCAGGGCTGCTACAGATTCTGCTGTATAAATATCCTTTGCCGCCTCTGTCTTTGCTTCTTTTAATACCTTCCGGTATTCTGTCAGATCGTATGGATCTGCATCTGCCGCTCTTCCATTTATCTGGATCTCTACGATATGGTTCTCATGTCCGCTTGTAGTATTACTTCCAACTTTACCCATTGCGTACAGACGTACATATCTTCCTGTCACAGCTTCTCCGCTGTATAATGCTTTTCCTGCTGAAGTTTCTGCATATAATGTATCTGTCGGATCCACACCTAAATTATATACATCAGAATCTCCACTGTAATAGAGAACTGTCTTCTTCGCAAAATCTGCTGTATCAGATACTACCAGTGCGGTTGCCTTATAAGTTCTTCCATCAGTCCAGTAACGCCATAAGTTTACATTGTTGATCCTGCACTGCTGTCCGAGATCAATTGTAATGTAAGAACCTTTATCTTTTCCGTCTTTTCCGTAAATTGCATAGCTGTCAGAATCATTATTAAGACCATCTACTGCCTTGGAAAGCGGACTTCTTGTATTGGTCATATCTGTTGTCTCATTTGCATCTACCCATGCAGCTGTTACATTTTTCTGATATGCCAGATTTTCTACTACTTTCGGCACAAGTGTTGCATAACCTGCTGTCAGTGCCTCTTTTGCTGCCTGGATCGCTGAAGCATCTCCACCTGAGATGGCACTCGTTGCATTGGAAAGAAGCGTATCCATATTGGCTGCTGTCCAGGACTCTGTTGTCCAGTTATTTTTTTCTGCTGTGATCTTCTTCACAGTCTCTGCCAGTCCTGATGTCGGAACTTCATCGTAACCAAGACTTCTGTCATAAACTGCTACATTTGTCACAGCTCCGTTTACACCGTTACCAACGATCTTTGCTGCCGGAACTGCGAACTCTTTGTTCTCTGCATTATATACAGACGCACTTATCTGTCCGTCTACATAAATACGAACCAGTCCGTTATTTTCTTTTACACCAACGATCATAGATTCTGTTGCATCGGAAATAACTGCATCAGCTGTTGCTGTCACACCGTTTACCGTGAAATACGGATGTCCTTCCGCATTGATTCCGAGTTCATAAGCATCTCCCTGCTTTACAAGGACAACGCTTCTGTCTGCTGTCTGAACCTGTGCTGCTACTGTGAATCCGTTGGTTCCTTCTACGCTGCGGTCTTTTCCACTGATCTCGCTGTTGCTTCCCTCTACAGTTTCTTTCTCTGCAATCTTATTCTCTGCATAGTATGGAGCTGAGATCTTTCCTGTAATCTGATTTCCGGCTGCATCTGCTCCACTCTCTGCGGATACTTCTACAACATCGCCATCATTCAGTGCTGTAGCAAATGTCAGTTTAAATGTACGCAGGTCTGCATACTCTGAAACTGTCACATTATCAACAACTTCATTATTTACTTTGACCTTCAGGATTGCATTTCCTTTGATCTTTTCACTTAACTGTACCCGAAGCTCTGTTCCTGAAACACTTGTCAGACTCTTGAATGTCGGTGCAGTTGTATCTGCATCCTGGCTCAGAGACCATACCTGTACTTCACCCGGCTGAAGTGTAACGGATACTTCTTCACCCTTTGTATAAGTATCTTTTGCTGTCGCAATCGTTCCATTCGGAGAATAAGTATGTACTGTACTCATGTGGTAAGTACCGGCTTTTGTAACTCCGATTGCATCATTCAGTGTAAATGTGATCGTCTTCTCTGTTGCAGACGGGTTTCTCATGGAAATGATTCCTGCATTTCCATCGAAGCATGCAAATCCATATGGATTCTGTACTTCACCGCTGCTCATTCCACCATTTCTGTAAGTGCTGAGTCTTGTTGCACTGGATGGATGGCTACCGATCATCTTCGCATTCTTCAGCTTGGAGAAATTTTCTTCCTCCCACTCAAGGAACTCTGCATTTACAAGATATTTATCCTTGTCCAGCAGTGAATCAGAGTAATAAAGCTCCCAGAATGCAGTTCCTCTTGTTCCCATCATATACAGGTAATTCTTGAACTGTTCTGCTGTCATGGAGTCAGCTACGATTCCTGTTCCTTCACTTCCGTAGATCGGGTCATGGTTATAAAGATTTGCCAATGGGAACTGAAACTGGTGTACCTGAACAAACTCATAGTAGTTCGCATCACGGTAAGTCAGCATATTGTCCATCTTATTATTCAGCGTACCATTACTGATCTCTCCACGGTCTCCTGCACACTGTAACCATACAGAGTTTGCCCACTGTAAGAACCATGGACTTGGGTTGACATAACAGGTCAGGGAAATCCACAAGTTCTTAATATTATAATCTTTCTCAGCCTGACGGATATTCTCCATCAGCACGATCCATTTCTCCCAAAGGTCTGTCACATGGTACATCTGATTCTGTCCACCATACATATGGCGGTGTTCCTCACTGTATCCTACAACACCTTCTCCTGACGGGAATGCATTATACTGTGCAACATCTGCAAATCCATCCCACTTCCAGTAGTTCACTCCATAGTCGTGCATCCAGTTGATCGCCATTTCTTCAAACTTCTGAACATAAGTTGCATCTGCAACATCAATGGAACCACCGGATTTACTTCCTGTTCCGCTCTTTGTCAGGATATCTGCCAGAGAACCGAAGAAGTTGTATCCTCCTCTTGGTCCAATCCATACACCGAAATCAGATCCCAGTTTATTTACCAGGGAACTGGATGTCGTCAGTCCATTCGGGAACTTGGAGTTAAACTCCCAGAATCCTGTTGTATTCAGGGTCGTTCCTGAACGTACGGAATCTACAACCGATGTATCATTGTAGTTGTTCCATCCATCATCCACTACATAGGAATCCATCGGGCGAACTCCGGTCTGTGTCAGTTCCTTCTCGATTTCAATGAATGAGGAAAGGATATTATCATCATCAATTCTCATCATGTTGTCGAACCAGGAGTTGTACTGCAGACGGAAATCTGACGGAGTTGCAATACTGTCGATATAATCATAAAAATCACTTTGGATGACTCCCTGATCACTTCCGTCACTATGGCTTGCACCAACAACGGTCTGCCAGGAAATATACTTTCCATCCTCAGTCAGCTGTCCGTCTCTCTCAAAATCTGTAAAATTCTTTCCTGTATAGTAGCGTACATGTCCCAAACCTGATTCAATCTGTGTATCAGTTTCCGGGAATTCTGATCCCACAAACATTCCATCAATATAGATCGGCTGTCCGAGATTTGCCTTATATTCGCTCATCTCTACAACACCGCCGACTCCCTTCGGAACAGTCCATGTCTTATCGCTGTCTGTGACTGTCAGATGCTCGCCATCGATATAATCCATGCGGACATCCTTATCTTCACTGTCAATCTCCAGGAACTTACGCATGAAATGATCCCCATCATACATGACAATCTTTTCTGTAATATTGGCTTCGCCTGTTCCCATCTGAACCGGATCAAATTCAAAAGTAATCATCTTACCGGTCTTATTGACATCATTGATCACTGCTGTTGTATCATCAATCGAAGTCGATTTCAGTGTCAGTTCACTGGATTTGATTTCTTTTCCGGCAATCTGTGTACCTTTGTCAAGAACAGTTGTTCCGGCTGTATCCTGCACATCCAGTTCTCCGACATTCATAAACTTATTCCGGTTTGCATCCTGCCAGTGGTAGGACTCAATACCAACCAGTTTGATCTTGGATGTCGTCACTGTTTCATCCAGCTCGATCGCATCCGGCTTTGTATTTGCATCGGTTGTCAGTGAAATTTCTGCATTTCCACCAACCGTTGCATCCTGCCATGCACTGCCATCCCAGTACTGGATCTTCAGTTTGGTCAGACGTCCGGTACAGTTATACTTCGCACTATTATCATAACGCGGTGTATAAACCACTTTTTTTACTTCTTTTTCTGATCCAAAATTTACTACCAGTTTCATATCATCCGAATTAGAACACCAGAAATTGCCTGTTGTATCGGTAATCCCGTCTAATATCTGACTGCTATTTCCCTCACTGGTCGTATATTCTTCCAATGAAACTGCCCCGTTACTTGTCTCATCCAGCGTCTTAATCACAAATTCTTCTGAATTTTCTCCCGGTGTGAACACTGAATTTCCAAGCAGGTTCTCAATTTTTGTCGTGGAAAGCCTGTCATCAGAAATACTGAACTCACGGCTGAGCTTATCATTTCCAATGGTCACAATATTTCCACTCTTCGTAGCACTGACTGCATCCTGTGCGGCTTCTACTTCAGTCACTGCAAGCGGTGAAATCTGCACACAGCTTAATGCTGTCACAAGTGCAACCGCTTTTTTTAGTTTCCCTTTCATCATAGAAACTTATCTCCTTCCTCCCATTTTCGTGAGTATCTTATTTATATTAAGATACATCCTACTTTATTGTATCTCTTTTTTCCTCTCAAATCTTGTCACCCCCCCCCACATTTTTTTGCTGTTTTTTGTCTGATTCGGAACTATTCGGATCTGTCTCGCATCCGTTTAGTGAAAGGGATTTGATTAGACTGGTATATTAATAAAGGTGCTTATGACCTGATATCCTATGCATCGGATTATCTGAGACAGGTCATAAACACCTTACTTTATTATTAGAAATGATGAAAAACTATTTTCAGTTATTATCCCAGCATTTCCCGGAGCATTTTGTTGACCATTCCCGGATTTGCCTTTCCTTTCATGGCTTTCATCGTCTGTCCGACCAATGCACCGAGTGCTTTTTCTTTTCCTCCTCTGTAATCAGCGACTGCCTGTGGATTGTCAGCAATGACTTTCTCCAGCGTCGTTCTGAGTGCATCTGCATCATTGACTGTCTTCAGTCCATGCTCTTCTACATATACATCCGGCTCAATATCATTCAGGAAGATCTGTTCAAATACTTCTTTTGCCACAGAACTATTTACTGTGCCCGCATCATTAAGCTCGATCAGCTTCGCCAGATTCACCGGTGAGAACTTCAGATCTTCTGCTTCCATGCTGTGTTCCTTCATCAGACGCATCGTCTCTACCATCAGCCAGTTGGATACTTTTTTCGGCTTATTGCAGATCGCAGTCGTCGCTTCAAAAAGATCTGCCATATGCTTGGATTCTGTAATGATCTCTGCATCATATTCCGGGATGTCAAATTCTTTTTTGTAACGCTCCAGCTTCTCTGTCCGAAGTTCCGGCTGCTGTGCCCTGATTTTTTCGATCCATTCGTCACTGATCACGATCGGAACAAGATCCGGTTCAGGGAAGTAACGGTAATCCTGTGCATCTTCTTTGGAACGCATTGCATAGGAATGTTCTTTATTATCATCCCATCTTCTTGTCTCCTGGGTCACTGCTTTTCCTTCTTCCAGCAGCTCGATCTGTCTCTGACGCTCTCCCTCAATTGCATGAGCGATTGCTTTAAAGGAGTTCAGGTTTTTCATTTCCGTTCTTGTACCAAATGTATCCGAACCAACTTCCCGAACAGAAAGGTTTACATCCGCACGCATAGATCCTTCCTGCAGCTTGCAGTCCGATGCTCCCAGATACTGTACGATCATACGGAGTTTCTCAAGATATGCGATCACTTCCTCAGCGGAACGCATATCCGGCTCTGATACAATCTCTACCAGCGGAACTCCGCTTCGGTTATAATCAACCAGTGATGTATCATCCCATTCATCGTGAACGAGCTTTCCTGCATCTTCCTCCATATGCATTTCATGGATCCGCACTTTTTTCTTTCCGCTTCCGCTTTCAATCTCTACATATCCATCTCGTGCGATTGGAAGATAAAGCTGGGAAATCTGATAGTTCTGCGGATTATCAGGATAAAAATAGTTCTTGCGGTCAAATTTACATACCTGCGTGATCTTACAGTTTGTTGCAAGTCCGATCGCCATCGCATATTCTACAACCTGTTTATTCAACACCGGAAGCGATCCCGGCATACCGGTACATACCGGGCAGGTATGGCTGTTTGGCGCCCCTCCGAATGCGGTGGAGCAGCCACAGAAAATTTTTGTTTTACTTGCTAATTCAACATGGACTTCCAGTCCAATCACAGTTTCATATACTTTACTCATGACGATTCCTCCAAACTTATGCTAATGGGCTGTGTTCATATTCCCTGGTCTGCTCAAATGCATACGCAGCGCGGATAATATTTTTCTCTTTGAAACAGTCGCCGATCAGTTGTAAGCCGATTGGAAGTCCATTGAAATCTTTTCCACAAGGAAGTGAAATTCCCGGAAGTCCTGCAAGGTTTACAGAGATGGTATAAATATCTCCGAGATACATTTTTATCGGATCACTTAAGGATTCCCCTAACTTCGGAGCCGTTGTCGGGGCTGCCGGTCCTAAGATCACATCATATTTTGCAAATGCTTCATCAAATGCTTTTTTGATCAATGCCTTTGTGCGAAGTGCTTTCAGATAATAAGCATCATAATATCCACTGCTTAATACGAAGGAACCCAGCATGATCCTTCTTTTTACTTCCGGGCCAAAACCTTCCGAACGTGTCTTTTTGTACATATTATGAAGTCCTTCGTATTCTTTTGCACGATAACCATATTTTACTCCGTCAAAACGTGCAAGGTTTGAGCTTGCCTCGGCACAGGCGATGACATAGTATGCAGGAATTGCATATTCCACAAGACTCAGATCAAATTCCTCTACGACCGCACCTTTTTCTTCTAAAACCTTTGCTGCATTTAATACAGCCTCTTTTACTTCCGGATCAAGTCCCTCTGCCAGATATTCTTCAGGAACTCCGAATTTCATCCCCTTGATATCTCCTGTCAGTTCTTTGGAAAACTGAAGATCTTCTCTTTTCATGGATGTGCTGTCTTTTGTATCATGTCCTGCGATGATCTCCAGAAGAGCTGCACAGTCAGATACGTCTTTTCCTACAGGACCGATCTGATCCAGGGAAGATGCATAAGCTACAAGACCGTAACGGGATACTGTTCCATAGGTTGGTTTAATTCCGGTTACACCACAGTAGGAACTTGGCTGACGGATAGATCCGCCTGTATCTGAACCAAGTGCCAGATAAGTTTCTCCTGCTGCTACTGCCGCACAGGAACCACCTGAAGAACCGCCTGGTACATGTTCCAGATTCCATGGGTTTCTGGTGATGCCATAAGCGGAAGTCTCTGTGGTACTTCCCATGGCAAATTCATCCATGTTTGTTTTTCCGATAATGACCAGTCCGGCTTTTTCCAGACGGTCAATGACTTCTGCATTATACTGAGGCACAAAATTCTCAAGAATCTTTGATGCACAGGTAGTTTTCTTTCCATTAATACAGATATTATCTTTGATCGCGATCGGTACGCCTGCAAGAGGACTGGTATAAGTACCATCCTCGATGCCTTTTTGTACTTCTTCTGCACGTTTGTATGCTTCTTCTTTATATGTGTCAAGATAAGCGTGTACTTCTGAATCCTGTTTCTCAATCTGTTCAAAAACAGTTTTTACTCCATCCAGGACGCTGACCTGACGCTGTTTTATTTTTTCCCCAAGCTGCAGGGCTGTTAATTTTTCCAACTCCATTGTCCTGTCTCCTATCCTATGGTTTTCGGAACCTGATACTGTCCTTCTTTTGCCTTCGGTGCATTTGCCAGCATTGCTTCTTTGTTGTCTCCGTTTGTGACAACATCCTCACGAAATACGTTTTCATCCTGGAAAATATGGGACATAGGCTCTACTTCCGATGTATCCAGTTCATCCAGTTTCTCTACATAATCAAGCATTTTCTGCATTTCAGCTTTTGCTTTTTCCTTTTCTTCTTCCGAGAGGGAAAGCTTGGCCAGGATGCAGACATTTTCCATTGTTTCATCATCTATGATCTTTGCCATAATTTTCTCCTTATATATACTGCCTGTAACATTCTATATTGCTTTTATTTCTTTCTGCCCGGAATCAACCTGCCGTTTCCGGTCAATATATAGGCAGCTTTCCAAGTTTCTGACTTATTTACGGTTCCAGACGGTTCATATCTCGCGGGAAGAGACAGGTTTCACGAACATTCTCTTCACCGATAAGCTGCATGGTCAGACGTTCCAGACCGATTCCCAGTCCACCGTGAGGCGGCATACCATGTTTGAAGGTATCCAGATACTGTTCCATGCCTTCCTGCGTCATACCTCTGTCTTCAATTTTCTGTACCAGCATGTTGTAATCATGGATACGCTGTCCGCCTGTTGTGATCTCAAGGCCTTTGAATAACAGGTCAAAGCTTAAGGTAAATCTTGCGTCTTCCGGATCATCCATTGCATAGAATGGACGTTTCTTTGACGGGTAATGTGTGACAAATACGAAATCTGAGCCATATTCTTCTTTGAAATACTGTCCGATCAGTGCTTCTTCTTCCGGCTCCAGGTCAAATGGATTTCTGATCTTACGGTTATATTTCTGTGATACCAGTTCTTTGGCTACGTCAAAACGGACTGCCGGGATTTTGGATACATCCGGAATCTCAAGCTTCAAAATCTGTACTTCTTTTGCATATTCTGTTTTCAGAAGGTTCATGGCATACTGGAGAAATCCTGTTTCCATTGCCATAATTTCTTCGAAGCTGTCAATATATCCCATCTCGAAGTCCAGACTGGTGTATTCATTTAAGTGACGTTTGGTGTTATGTTTCTCAGCACGGAATACTGGACCTGTCTCAAATACTCTGTCAAATACGCCAACCATCATCTGTTTGTAGAACTGTGGGCTCTGCGCAAGTACTGCAGGTTTGTGGAAGTAGCTAAATTTGAAAAGGTTTGCCCCACCCTCTGCTCCTCTGGCTCCAATCTTCGGAGTGTGAATCTCTGTAAATCCCTGTCCGTAGAGATAATCACGAAATGCCTTTGTCAGTGCCTCCTGAATTTTAAATTTGGAACGCTCCTGAATATTTCTCAGGGAAATCGGTCTGTAGTTTAATTTTGCTTCCAGGGAAGTGTTCAGTTTCCATTTGTCGATTGCCATTGGAAGTGGCTCTGCCGGTGTTGATAAAATATCAATATGACGAATACGAAGCTCTCTTCCGTGAGGTGCTCTCTCCTCTTCATGCAGGATTCCTTTCACCCTGATCGTCATTGCTTCCTTCAATTCATGAATGGAAACATTTGCCATTTCATTTTCATAGACTGTCTGGAATAAGCCTTCCCTTCTTCTAAGAATGATAAATGCCACATCACCCATATTACGGATGCTGTGAACAGCGCCTTCGATTACGGCTTCCTGGTTCAGGAGATTATTACCTACGAGTTCCTCCCAGGTATTGATTTCTTTTTTCCATGTTCCATCCATAAATTCCATTTCCTCATCCTCCATTTCTTCATTTCTGAAAACCTTTGTGATATCTTCACTGGTTTCAAGTTCAAAAGGCTTTTCGTGCAAGCACAACGACTTTTTGACTTAAAACCCTGGAATATCAAAAAGGCGTAATCAGAAAATCCGGAGACACTTATCCCCTGGACTCTCTGATTACGCCTTTGTAATCATTCTTCCTGTTATTATCTATTTTATGTTTGTTTGTGTTCTTTCTATATATAATATAATGTTAGGGTTAAAATGTATTTTGCCTCTAACTTGATATGAACAAAAATATATTCTGTATATTACCACATATTCTGTCAAAATAATATCGTCATTTTTTACAAAATTCTCCTTATTATTTTCGGATATTTTATTTAGAACGTGTTTGAAAAATCAGATTTCATCATACATCAGCATGAGTAACATCTGTGCAGTTTCTACCATGTTGGTTCCTGAATCCATGCTGCATTTCTGGATGTGTCGATATGCTTCCTCTTCTGTCATCTGGTTTTTTTCCATCAGAAGGCGTTTGGCATTCGAGATATAATTCTGTTCTTTTTCTGATCTGGGCTTTGGTTTCTTTTTTTCTTTTTTGATCCGGCGTTCCAGATGATAGAGCATGTCATTGACCGTATCTATCAGTGCGCTTGCTTTCATTGGCATCTGTACAGTGCTGACGGAATTCGGTGCTTCATCTATAATACGCTGAGAAGCCAGAAGCAGCATTTCAAAATACTGTGGCAGGTCATCGAGAGCGTCTTTATAATAGGCATCTGTCAGCTTATACCCGCATATCAGGACACCACTGTCAAGTTCTGAGATACTGGCCAGCGCATTAGAGACAGAGCTGCAGACAGAGGCTACTGTGAGCCCATGTCTGTTAAGTATTGTGCGGATTTTCTTTGCGTCTTCAATTTTCGGTAACGCAATCACAATGCTGCTGCTCATAACTCTGCCACTCCTATTTCTATTACAGCCTGAGTTTCCGTCCACTGCTTATTGCTTTTTACAACCTCCGCAGGGGACTTGTTTGATTTTGCTCAAGCGGATGTTCGCAATCCGCTTCGCTACTTGCTCATAACCGAATAACTGCTTCGCAGTTTGATTCGGTTAAATTCTGTATAAGTATTCCTCGATTTCCCAGGCTGAAATTTCTCTTGTATAGCGCAGCCATTCTTTTTTCTTGGCTGCTGCGTATTCTTTACAAAATTCTGTTCCAAGTACTTCTTTGATCCAGTCACTCTGTTCGAAGTAATCAATTGCTTCGTTCAAATTTCCCGGAAGATTTTCAATCTTCATTGTTTTCTGATCTGTTTCGGATAACTCTCTGCTGGAGGACTTAGTCGGATAAATCTTCTTATTGATTCCATCCAGTCCTGCTGCCAGACATACTGCAAATACCAGATACGGATTTGCTGCTGCATCCGGACTTCTCAGTTCGATCCTTGTCTCCATACCTCTGGATCCCGGAATTCTTACCAGTGAATTCTGGTTGTTCTTTGTCCATGTCAGCTCTGTCGGTGCTTCATAGCCCGGAACCAGACGTTTGTAGGAATTTACGATAGGATTGGTGATCAATGCCATCTCTTTGCTGTGAGCCAGAAGACCTCCTACGAAGTAATAAGCTTCTTCGCTTAATTCCTGGGGATTTCCCGGATTGACGAATACATTTCTTCCATCTTTAAATAAGGAGAAATGAATGTGCATTCCGGAACCGTTTACTTCTGCCCTTGGTTTCGGCATAAATGTCGCATGAAGTCCATGGCGTTTGGCAATGGTACGGACCGTCATCTTAAATGACATGATCCGGTCTGCAATAGTACGGACTTCACCGTATTTGAAATCTACTTCGTGCTGTGCAGGAGCAGTTTCATGGTGAGAAGATTCTACCTCAATCCCCATGTCTTCCAGATTTAATACAATATCACGTCTTGCGTTTTCACCCAGATCCACAGGGCTGACATCCAGATATCCGGCCTTCTCATGTGTTACAGTAGTCGGAACTCCGTTATCATCTGTATGAAAAAGGAAAAATTCACATTCCGGATCTACCAGACAGGTGTATCCCTCCTTCTTTGCCTCCCGGGCGGTTTTCTTCAGGATATATCTCGGACTTCTCTCATGAGGGGTTCCGTCCGGACAATAGATATCGCATAACAGTCTGGCAACCTTGCCCTGCTGTGGTCTCCATGGGAGAATTGCAAAAGTGTCAAGATCCGGTCTTAAGTACATATCCGGTTCAGATTCTCCTGCAATTCCTGCGATAAAGGAACCATCTACGATACATCGGTTATCCAGCGCACGGGGAAGTTCCCGGGCAGTTATGGCGATGTTTTTCAGCGTTCCGAACATATCTGTGAACTGGAGACGGATAAATTCCACGTCTTCCTCCTCAGCCATCTGTAATATTTCTTCTCTGGTATAATTCCCCATTTTCATTCACTCCTTGTCAGCATAGTTTCTGCTGTTTTTGCTTTCTTAATGATTCTTCGATACAGTTTTGTCCTGTCTGGAAGTTTTATAGATTCTTTTTATAATGATATAAAAAATGGCGCACTTTCTACAGTTACTTTTCTATAGAAAGAACGCCTTTGTTCATGTAGGCAATTATAACAACATGCTTATTTTTTGTCAACTGCTTATTTTTCGTTAATAAATCATCGACTCTTTCCATGTTACTGTGCGCTCCGATCTCGACAACACACTTTGTAGCTTACTTATAATCGCTATTTTGAGAATACCGCATCATTCCTTGAAAGAAGATATACGCAATACTGATTCATACTGATTCCCTCTCTCTGAGAATGTTCTGCCAGTAGTCTATGCAGGCTTCTTGGAATTCTCAGTTTAAACTGTCCGGAATAATCTTCAAGGCTATCCGGCTCATGGATTTCTACTCCTTCTTCTAATGCAGCTTCAAGCCATGCTTTTTTTGCATCCAGGGCATTTGAAATTGCACTTTCCACTGTTTCTCCGCAGGTAATGCAACCAGGGAGATCCGGATACGAAACTATGAATCCTCCTTCGGTTTTATCTTCTACAACTTCCATACGATAGGACATTGACATATAATCATTCAGCGTCTTCATGATTCTTCGCCTCACTTTCTACTATTTCCCTTACCATTTCTACATATACTTTCTTTATCGGCTCATGTTTTGGTATTGTAATAGGCATACATCCAGACTTTCTAAATGTATAATGACTGCTTCCACTTCTCGGAACATTCATTTCATATCCATAACTTTCCAATACTTTTCGCAATTCATCAAATCGAAGATCTTTTGATAAATTACATATACGTGTTATCAGTTTATCCCATTTTGACATTCTTATATCTCCTATTTACATTATATGTGGTATCGTATATGGTGTCAATCAATTTTTCTATGCCAAATTTGAAAAGGTTTCCGTATTCTCCGAAAGAAAAATACGCAAAATACAAATTCAAAAATACTGTCTTTTGTACTTAATCATAAAGGGAAATGGATGAGCCGAATGGTTCAA
>OHLN01000792.1_pt1 | contig 14327 bp, 8 predicted proteins | sample 1569071 | NCBI WGS metagenome assembly OHLN01 (sample SAMEA3879594, study PRJEB24766) | human gut metagenome | biome: human-associated habitat; feature: feces | place: USA | collected 1985/1987
GTTGGCGACAGTGTATGCGATAACTGTGGATATACGATAAAAGAAAACCAGATTATACAGGTGTAATTTGTAATATTACATCCACTTGACTCAGGAATGAAGCAGTGATATACTAAAACAAAAGTTATTTATAAAATAACAGTAAAAACCTGGAACTATATTGTGCGGGCTTGAACAGTTACAAAAAATGCAATTCTTGTGGAGGGTATAGGATGATACAGATTGCAATTGTGGAAGATGAAGAAATTTACGTAAAACAATTAACAGAGTATATCCGGAAATATCAAACGGAAAGGGGAAGATCAATAAAGGTTACGGTATTTGGTGATGGAGAAGATATCACTGAGAATTACAGTGGCGGTTTTGACATTATTCTGATGGATATTCAGATGCGGTTCATGGACGGTATGACAGCAGCAGAAAAAATCCGTCAGATGGATCAGAAAGTAATTATTATGTTTATTACAAATATGATTCAATATGCAGTACGTGGATATGAAGTTGATGCAATGGATTATGTAGTAAAACCAGTTGAGTACTTTTCTTTTTCGCAGAAACTGGATAAAGCAGTTGGACGTATGCGCTCTGAGGTTAAAGAATTTCTTACGATTCCGATTGGGGAAGGAGTTGTAAAGATAAATATAGCAGATATCTATTTTATTGAGGGGCAGAGACATAATGTAATTTATCATACTTCGAGAGGAGATTACTGTTCAAGAATTACGATGAAAGAACTCGAAGAAAAACTTGCGGTACACAATTTTTTTCGATGTGCAAAGGGATATCTGGTAAATATGAATCATGTAGAGGGATTTGTTGGTTCTGATTGTGTGATTCATAATGTACATATACCTGTCAGCAGAACCAGAAAAAAAGAATTCATGAATCTGCTTCTGCAAAACCTCAATATGGAATGATTTCATGCGAAATGGAGGATACTATGTTATATCAGGATATTCCAAGAATTTATACGGCAATAGCAGAGTGGGGATCATGTCTGGTTTATCTTTATATCCTAAAAAAAGAAAACATGAAATCTGTACATTTTCTTATAGGCAGTCTTTTCATGTTGGCAATGCAGAGTATTTTTCTGACTTTGACAGGCAGCGTAACTGAAATTTTGTGGATTCCCTGTATGATGATCGCTGCAGGTATGATGTATGGATTTCTTATGGTCGGAGGAAATATGAAGCCTCTGGGAGCGGCTTATTGCTGTGCCCGTGCATTTGTTCTTGCAGAGTTTGCAGCTTCGCTGCAGTGGCAGATGGTATCTATTGTACAGGCATGGGGGAATCAGAGCCTCGGGGTTGAAATTCTGATTACGATGGTTGTTTTTGGAGGCTGCTTTACTATTGATATTTATTTAGAAAAAGATCTTCTGAAGCAGAATTATCTTGAACAGATGACAGTAAAGGAAGTAGTAGCGGCGGCAATCATGGCTGTTGCAATCTTTGCTTTTAGTAATCTGAGCTTTTTAAATGAAAATGCACCATTTGCGAGCAGAGAACGTGCAGATATTTTTTCTATCAGAACACTGATTGATTTTGGAGGTATTGCAATCCTGCATGCTTATCAGAGCAGGATAAGTGAGTATGTTGCCGAGAAAGAACTTTCAGTAATGAACGTGATGCTGAAAAGCCAGTATGATCAATACCGAAATTATCAGGACAGCCTGGATCTCATACAAATGAAATACCATGATCTGAAACACCAGATAACGGGACTTCGCGCGGAATCAGATGAAGAGAAACGAAAAAAATGGATTGATTCCATGGAAAAGGAAATCGCTGCTTTTGAGAATATAAGCAGAACGGGGAATCAGGTACTTGATACGATTTTGGCAGCTAAGATTTTCCATTGTCGAAAAAATCATATACAGATTACCTGTGTGGCAGATGGAAAATTATTGGATCATATGCATGTAACAGATATATGTTCTATATTTGGAAATGCTTTGGATAATGCGATTGAACATGTAATTTTAATTCCAGATCCGGAAAAAAGACTGATCCATCTGACAGTATCCGCTCAAAAAGGATTTGTGTTCATCAAGATAGAGAATTATTGTGAAGCAGAAATTTCCAAAAATGAAGAGGATCTGATTACAACAACAAAAAAGGATAGTAAAAACCATGGTTTTGGATTGAAGAGTATTCGTAAAGCTGTAGAAAAATATGATGGTTCTGTAGTATTTGGAGTACAGCAGAACTGGTTTGAATTAAAGATTCTTTTACCCAGAGTATTGTAATGCTCTGGGTATTTTGTGCCATATTTGCTGCATCTTGTGCCAAAAACGGCACGAAATAATAACCATGTTATAGTAATGTCAACAGGAAATGATACCTGAAAAAGGCGAGAGAGTCAAAGGAGGAAAAAAGAGAATGATCAGTGTTGAAATGGAAGATGTTCTGGCGGTATTACAATTATGCAAACCGTATATTATCGGTATTATTGCTGCACTTGTAATTGGAATCGTAATTATGACCGCATGCCGCAGGATGTCCAGGGACAAAAGATTTCTGATAAGAGGAGAAGCTGCGATCGCAATGGTTCTTGCAGTTGTTGTCTGCGTGAATATGATCTGTTTTGGACCAATGTCTACGTTGATTGGACTGGCAACGGGAAATGGAACTTTAAGCGATGAAACAAATGAAGAAGCTGCGGAAGTAGCAGAAGAAATTATGGAAGATGGAATTGTTCTTCTGAAGAATGAAAGCCTGCTTCCTTTAAATGAAACAAAAAAACTGAATATTTTTGGTTGGGAATCTATTAATCCGGCTTACGGCGGAGCTGGTTCCGGTGGAATTAATGATCTGTATGATATTGTCAGTCTGAATCAGGGACTTGAAAATGCCGGATTTTCTATTAACCAGGAACTGGTTGATTTTTATAACAATTATGGTGCAGATAATCCGGAAATGTCTATCCAGAAACAGAGCTGGACATTACCGGAGCCACCTGTAGATACTTACAGTGATGAGCTTATTAAAAGTGCGAAAGAGTATTCTGATGTGGCAGTTGTGGTTCTTTCCAGAAAAGCAGGTGAAGGTCATAATGATATTCCTATGGATGTAAAAAAAGCAGCCTATGATAATAATTCAGATGAATATGATGATTTTCCTGAGGGAGAGCATTATTTACAGCTTTCACAAACTGAGAGAGATATGGTGGATATGGTTTGCTCAAACTTTGATAATGTGATTGTGATTTATAATGGAGCAAATCAGTTTGAACTTGGTTTCGCAGATGAATATCCTCAGATTAAATCTGTTGTATGGTGCCCCGGAACGGGAAATGTGGGATTTAATGCACTTGGTAAAGTATTTTCAGGTGAAGTCAATCCTTCCGGAAAAACACCGGATACATTTATTTATGATATGACGACTGCTCCGTGGTGGAATAATGCAGAAAAAACGGAGTATACAAATCTGGCAGATATGGCCGTTGAAGGAATGAACGCAGGAACTGCCCAGGTGTATGCTCCGGCATTTACCAATTATGTGGAAGGTATTTATGTAGGATACAAGTACTATGAAACAGCTGCACAGGAAGGTGCGATTGATTACGATAAGACTGTACAGTATCCATTTGGATATGGTCTGAGTTACACGGAATTTGAACAGAAAATGGGTGAACTGGAGGAAAAAGACGGACAGATTTCTGTAGATGTAGAAGTAACCAACACAGGAGATGTTGCCGGAAAAGATGTAGTAGAAGTGTATTATAAACCGCCATATACAAATGGGGGAATTGAGAAATCTTCTGCAAATCTGATTGAGTTTGCAAAAACAGATCTGCTTCAGCCGGGAGAATCTCAGACTGTTACAGTTACATTCAGTATAGAAGATATGGCCTCTTATGATGAGAATAATGCAAAAGCATATGTTCTTGAAAAAGGCGATTATGTGATTTCTATCAACAGCGATTCACATACTGTGCTGGATCAGAAAACTTATACTGCAGATAAAGATGTAGTATATAAGGGAGAAAATAAAAGAGCATCAGATGATACTGCAGCAACAAATGTATTTGAAGATGCAAAAGGAGATATAACATATCTGTCACGTGCAGATCATTTTGCAAATTATGAAGAGGCTACAGCAGCACCGGCATCTGCAGAGCTGGGTGAGCCATATGTTTCTGAATATCATCTGAACAGCAACTTTGATAAGACTACATATCTCAATGATGAGGATGTAATGCCGACAACGGGAGCAGATAATGGACTTACATTAGCTGATATGCGTGATGCTGATTATGACGATCCTCGTTGGGAAAAACTTCTGGATCAGCTTACTGTTGATGAAATGGCAAATATGATTGCAATGGCAGGTTATCAGACAGCAGCCATGGATTCTGTGGGAAAAGTGGCTACACTTGATTTCGATGGACCAGCAGCAATTAATAACAACTTTACAGGAGTTGGTTCTATTGGATTTCCAATTGAAGTTGTGGTTGCTTCCACATGGAATAAGGAACTTGCACAGGCCTGGGGTGAATGCATGGGCAAGATCAGTCAGGAAATGGGTGCAGAGGGCTGGTATGCACCAGGTATGAATACTCATAGAACTGCATTTGGAGCAAGAAACTATGAATATTTTTCAGAAGATGGAGTTCTTGCAGGAAATATGGGTGCAAATGCAGTAGAAGGTGCAAGAAAATATGGAGTTTATTCTTACATTAAGCATTTTGCACTGTATGAAGGAAATGCAAAGATGGTAAGTGTCTGGTCAAATGAGCAGGCAATCCGTGAAATCTATCTGAAACCATTTGAAATCTCTGTAAAACAGGGTGGCGCAAATGCGGTTATGGTTTCCTGGAGCTTCCTTGGAGATAAATGGACTGGAGAAAGCAGTAACCTTATGAATACAGTTCTTAGAGATGAATGGGGATTCAGGGGAATGGCGCTTACAGACTTCTTCCGAAACAATGGTCATGGATTTATGAATGCAGATGCAGCTTTGGCGAATGGAGTAGATGCAATGTTGTCCACATTTAACGGAGAAGAGAACAATGTAGCCAATCCGGAGCATCCAACAGCTGTACTTCAGATGAGGAATGCCTGCAAAAATGTCATGTATACAGTTGTAAGCAGCTGGGCTTATGATGGAGAACACGAAGAAACAGGTATGGAAAACTGGAAAAAAGCAGGAATTGGAATCGACATTGTAATAGCACTTTTCATGGCAGGAATGGAAGTACTGGTAATCAGAGGATATAAGAAAAGAAAGAATGTTGAATAAGGATGAAAGTGGGATGGAAAACAGTTATGAAACAGCAAAAATTGGTTGAAAAGATGACAATAGAAGAAAAGGCAGCGATACTCAGTGGAAAAACTGTCTGGCAGACCAGAGAAATTGACAGGCTTTCCATCCCGTCCATCTTTCTTTCAGATGGACCGCATGGAATCAGAAAACAGGCAGGGGCAGGAGACCATCTGGGATTGAATGCATCCTTGAATGCAACTTGTTTTCCCACAGCAGCGACGATAGCAAACAGCTGGAATCAGGATCTGGGGGAAGAGATCGGACAGGCTCTTGGAGAAGAAGCAGCAAGTATGGATGTAAATATCCTGCTTGGTCCGGGATTAAATATTAAAAGAAGCCCATTATGTGGAAGAAATTTTGAATATTTTTCAGAAGATCCATATCTTTCCGGGAAGATGGCAGCGTCATATATTCGTGGAATACAGAGTAAAGGCGTTTATGCCTGCCCGAAGCATCTGGCGGTTAACAGTCAGGAACTTCGGAGAATGGCAATGGACGCAGTTGTTGACGAACGGACATTAAGAGAAATTTATCTGACCGGTTTTGAGATAGCTGTTAAAGAAGGACACGCAAAAGCAATCATGAGCAGTTACAACCAGATTAATGGGATTTATGCTAATGAGGACAAACATCTTTTGACAGATATCTTGCGCAAAGAATGGGGATTTGATGGAATTGTAGTAACAGACTGGGGCGGAAGCAATGACCATGTGAAAGGTGTTGCTGCCGGCTCAAATCTGGAGATGCCGTCCTGTGGGTACGATTCTGCAAGAGAAGTGATTGCTGCTGTCCGAAATGGAACGCTGAAGGAAGCGGATTTGGATGAAAGAGTTGGAGAACTGGTGGATGCAGTGCTGGAACTGACATCAGGGAAGAAGCTTTCAGATAAAAACTTTGACAGAAATGCACATCATCAACTGGCAAGGAAAGCAGCAGCAGAAAGCATGATTCTTCTGAAAAATGAAAAACAGATTCTTCCGCTGGATACCAAAAAATCCATCGCTGTTATTGGAGATTTTGCTTTTTCACCCAGATATCAGGGGGCAGGGTCTTCTATGGTCAATCCAACAAAAGTAGAAGATATGTCATCGATTTTGCAACAATATGATCTGAATATTCTGGGGATGACAAGAGGCTATCAGAGAAATGGAGATGTAGATGAGAATGATAGAAAGTTTGCATTAAATTTGGCCATGAACGCAGATATTGTAATTTTCTGCTTTGGTCTTGATGAGATCAGCGAATCAGAAGGACTGGACAGAACCCATATGCGTATTCCGCAGGACCAGATAGATCTTCTGCAGGATATTAGTAAAGTGAATGAAAATATTATTGGAATACTGAGTGCAGGATCTGCGATAGAAATGCCATGGCACACCTGCTGCAAAGCGATTTTGCATGGCTATCTGAATGGACAGGCAGGCGCTTCTGCAACATTGGATATTCTGACTGGAAAAGTGAATCCATCAGGAAGACTGGCAGAAACATATCCCATATCTTATGAACAGACACCGGCATTCCGATATTATCCAAGTAATGAGAAAACATCGGAATACCGCGAGAGTGTTTATGTGGGATATCGCTATTATGATACTTCAAAAGTCCGGGTGCAATATCCATTTGGCTTTGGACTTTCCTATACGGAATTTACATATTCTGATCTTATCATAGAAGAGGATGGAATCAAAGTTTCGGTTACCAATACAGGTGACAGAGACGGAGCTGAGGTTGTTCAGATGTATGTAGGACTTCCTAATGCAATCGTGTTCCGGCCGGAAAAAGAACTGAAAGGTTTTGCAAAAGTTTATCTAAAGGCAGGAGAAAGCAGACAGCTCAGGATTCCCTTTGATGATAAGACATTCCGTTATTGGAATATAAAAACGGGACAGTGGGAAATAGAAACAGGAACTTATCAGATTATGGTAGGAGCCAGTGTTGCAGATATTCGTTTAACAGGTATGACTGAGAGAACAGGAAATAGTAAAGGGTATCCGTATAATCCGGCAAAAATGCCTTACTATTATACAGGAATCGTGCAGAAAATATCAGATGAGGAATTTCGTGAACTTCTTGGCCATGAGATACCGAACGGGAGATGGAGTGGAAATCTGGAAATCAATGATGCAATCTGTCAGATGTATTATGCAAAAAGCCGACTTGCAAGGCTGATATATAGATATCTCACAAAAATGAAAAAGAAGAGTGAGGCACAGGGAAAGCCGGATCTGAATATTCTTTTTATTTACAATATGCCGTTTCGAGGGATTGCCAAGATGACCGGCGGGGCAGTCAGTATGGAAATGGTATATGGAATTGTCGATGCTGTGAATGGCCATTTTATGCTTGGAGTAAAAAAAGTAGTTGGCGGATATTTCAGAAACAGAAGAAATAATAAGAAATATGAAAAATTATTAAAAGGAGCCGGAGGGAAGTGCAGATGAATCATATAAAAAATATATGGAAATGTTTTGAAGAGAAACATGCTACTTTTGCAAAATGGCTTTATCAGATATTCTATTTTGTTATATTCAGTATGGGCGTGACAGTATTCCAGTATCTTGTATTTACATTTTTACCAGGGATTTTGGGAATTGGTCTGGCTGGTACAGAATTTATGTGGCCAAAGGTTTCAATGAATCTGTTTGGAGTAAAATTTACATGGAGTTTGCTGGGGTATAATGTATTGCGTGATGCAACGGGGAATATTCTGATCGGTGGTGGACTTGGCTATTTTATCAGTTATGAATTGGGGTCATTTCTTGCACAGTGTATCAATTTTCCACTTCAGAGAAATATTACTTTTAAAAGCCATGGAAATCCTGTATATCAGGCAATCTGGTATTTTATAGCATGGGTGGTAATTTCACTGATCTGTAATGGATTTAATAATCTGTGGATGCCAGTTGCATCTGCATATGTGGCACCGGCAGTCTATAACATGCTTGTGACAATTATTACAGGTGGAGTTTCCATGGTGATTTTTTTCTTTGTGTTTAAAATTATTTTTCCAGAGGGGAAGGCTGAATAGAAGAAATTAGCAAGTATGCCTGAAATCTAATAATAAAAGAGATGAGGAGTAGTAAGAAAATCAGACAAATATATTTTTCCAAGAATTTGTCGTAAAAATGTGGTCAAATCAAGAAAATCGAGTGCGAAAGCAAGTGAAAAATCCCTGTGAAGCCCGTAAAATCAGGGCTTCACAAAATCTTCACAAAATAATTAGCACTCACCTCTTGACAGTGCTAACAACCAGGTGTATAACATAGTCAAAGATAAGGAAAGGGATTAGAAAGAAGAGAAAGAATCCCGAAAGTTTATCTTGACAATTATTTTGAAAGTAACAGTAAACAAAAAGTCTAAGTGCCTTGGGGTTTCATAAGAAACCACAATTTCCGACACTTGTTTGAGATTGAAAGGAGAAATGACTTATGTTACCTAGTATTTTTGGAGAAGATTTATTTGATGATTGGATGAATGACTATTTCCCATTTGGAAAGGATTTTGACAAGGAGTTCAGTAAAGCGTTAGCACCTACCGAGCGTGCGCTGTATGGCAAGCATGCAAAGAACATGATGAAGACCGATGTCCGTGAGACAGATGATTCATATGAAGTAGATATGGATCTCCCAGGATTCAAGAAAGATGAAGTAAAGGTTCAGCTTGCTGATGGTTACCTGACAATTGAGGCTGCAAAGGGTCTGGATAAGGATGAGAAGGACAAGAAGAGTGGCAAGTATATCAGGCGTGAGCGTTATGCCGGCAGCATGAGCAGAAGTTTCTATGTCGGTGAAGGAGTTACGCAGGAAGACATTCATGCAAAGTATGAACATGGCGTACTGAAACTGTCGATTCCTAAGAAGGAAGAGCAGAAGAAAGTAGAGAAGAGTAATTACATCGCAATCGAATAATGTAAGAAATGCGTAATTACTTAATAACAGATGACTAATATTCGTAGAGCCCTCCGTGTATCTGCAAGGTGCAGGTATGCGGGGGGCTCTTTTGCTTGTCTGTTCCAGGGACAATCCTCATGACAAAAGAAACGTCCCCATTAAAGTATCAGCCATGAAAATAATATGACAGCCAAAGGCATGGTTATGATACAGAACAAAGTAGTAAATACATTTAAAAGACTGGAGTATGTTGCATCTTTGTTATATACCTGAACCATCTGGGTGATTGTTGAAGCTGATGGCGTGATGGAGGCAAGGTATACTATGAGTAGTAAGGTTCTTCCGTCTGGAATAAATTCGTATACATGACTTACACACATTATAAGCAGCAAAATAGTAGGCCAGATAACGAGTCTGATGGCAGAGAAAAGGTATAGTTTTGCATTCTTCAGGCTGGCCAGAATCGGCGAATCAGCCATCAGCATACCAGTTACTATCATGCTTAGAGGTGCAAGCATATTCCCGATGTCATTTATCGGTGCAAGGATGACGGCTGGCAGTTTTATCTTGCAGAAAAATAGCAGGAGACCTGCTATTATGGCTAATACATTTATATTGGATATTATCTTTTTCCATTCCAGGTGTGGCTTTTCGGAGAGCATTGTGCTGCAGTGTGTCCAGAGAAATATCAGTTGTACAGACATAAATGCGCATGAATACAGTACATAGTCGGAACCCAGAATAGCACTTACAAGTGGGATAATCATATTTCCCGAGTTGGAATACATGACGGTTGCACATTCAACTGGGGTCCAGTGCCAAAATTTCCTTCCGATATTTATAAAAATCAACAGCAGAACATGTATAATGACCGCAATGACAGCGGAAAATAACAGTCCCTGCAGTTTTTCTTTTGTAAAATCGATCTCAAATGAACCGATTATGGCGCAGGGCATCACCAGGTATACCACGATGATAGATAATATCCGGCTGTCAGATGATTTTAAGATATTTTTGTTGACAAGAATAAAACCAAGCAGGATCATAATAAAAAAGTTAATAAGCTTTCCGAGCAAAATTATACTTATCTGCATAGCGATTACCTCTTTTCGTTTCTGTATTATAATACTATTCCTCTAAAAAAACATCCCTGAATGCTGACTTGTCAAAAATGAATGAATGCGATAAAATATGTGCAATTTGTAGAGAACTTGTAAATAGCATCCAAAATAAGGAGAGATGACATACTATGAATTCGCGTAAAAACCATAACAAAAAGCTTATGTTGCCGGTTCTCATTTTTCTGGTTGGCTGTCTGGTTTTGACAGTAGTTTTATATCATTCATATAGATCAAATTATAAACAGGTACGGAATGTCACAGCGCTTAATGCCACAACATATGCAGAACGACTACAGAATGACATGAACCGTGGAGTTGCAATTACAGATACACTTGAAGAGATAGCAATCAGCGAAAATGGGAAAATTGACAATTTTCAAAAAGTTGCTCGGGATCTGATGGCAGATTTTATTCAGAGCATACAGATTGCGCCTGACGGTGTTGTCACAGATATATATCCGGAGGCAGGGAATGAAGCTGGAAAGATAGATTTGATGCATGATGAAAGTCGTGGAGAGATATGCCGCTATGGAAGAGATAAAAATATAGTCACGATGCAGGGTCCTTTTGATTTAAAACAGGGGGGGCAGGGCATTGCGATTAGAAATCCTGTATATCTGGAGGGGGCAGATGGCTCTCCAGTATTTTGGGGATTTACCATAGTAATTATACGTGTTCCGGAGATATTTACAGAATCAATTCAGGCACTCACAAAATTCGGTTATGATTACTCACTGACAAAGACAGTTTCCCCTTTGTCTGATGATACAGAGATAGTATCATCATCCGGCAATATTATGAAGAATCCGATTACATTTGAGTTTGAATTTTGCGGCAGTCTATTTGATTTTGAGATAATGCCTGCTGATGGCTGGAGTCATGGGTGGAATGTATTTCCGCAGCTGTTTTTGGGAATATGTGTTATTTTGCTCTTAACTGGATTAACGGTGGTCATCCTTGTGATTGAGAGACATCGAGATACATTAAAAAAAATGGCGATAACAGATCCGCTGACCGGACTCTTGAATCGTAAGGGGTTTGACGAACAGCTCAAAAAGGTTATGCAGGGCGATCTTCATATTCATTGCGTGGGTATACAGATGGATATTGATGATTTTAAATTTATAAATGATATGTATGGTCATGTAGTTGGAGATGCCGCACTGAAAAGTCTTGCACAGGACATGCAGAGCTATTTCAATGATAATTCTATTATTTGCAGAAATGGCGGTGATGAGTTCTCCGCCATTCTGGTTGACACAACAGAGGAAGAGGCAAGAAAGAAAATAGAACAATTTACTCTTCAGCCACGGCATATAACATATAATGGTGGGGAGCATCCATTTTACATTTCTCTTGGGTATGCAGAATATCCAAAAGATTGTGAAGATGTTTCGGAGCTTATCAGATGCGCGGATATGGCACTTTACGCGGTAAAACTTCATGGAAAGAATAATTGCAGTCCTTATCGAGGAGCTTATAAGATGCAGCACAGAAGCCAGCTTGGATTTGCACTTCAGGATGTATCAAAGAATCTTCCGGGAGCTTTCCTTATATATATAGCTGATCCTGAAAATGATAATATTTTATTTGCAAATCGTGAACTGATAGAATTTGCTGGCTGCAGGGATTTTGATGATTTTCTGGATTACACAGATCATAGATTCAGAAACCTGGTCCATCCAGACGAACGGGATTCTGTTGAGACCAGCATCTGGAAACAGATTGATGCAAAGACCAGTGGAAATAATGACTATGTAAGGTTCCATTTTGCAAAAAAAGATGGAACATATCTTCCTGTTCTTGATCACGGAAGAATAGTGGAAAACCGTTATTATGGAAATGTATTCTACGTTTTGATCATGGACTGCGCTCTGGTTGAATCTTATTATGATAACAAAACAGATCTGGAAACTGTGCCGGAATAGCGGATTGGCTATTCCAGAAATAGAACACAAATTCTTCACAAAATAATTAGCACTCGCCTCTTGACAGTGCTAACAACCAGGTGTATAACATAGTCAAAGATAAGGAAAGGGATTAGAAAGAAGAGAAAGAATCCCGAAAGTTTATCTTGACAATTATTTTGAAAGTAACAGTAAACAAAAAGTCTAAGTGCCTTGGGGTTTCATAAGAAACCACAATTTCCGACACTTGTTTGAGATTGAAAGGAGAAATGACTTATGTTACCTAGTATTTTTGGAGAAGATTTATTTGATGATTGGATGAATGACTATTTCCCATTTGGAAAGGATTTTGACAAGGAGTTCAGTAAAGCGTTAGCACCTACCGAGCGTGCGCTGTATGGCAAGCATGCAAAGAACATGATGAAGACCGATGTCCGTGAGACAGATGATTCATATGAAGTAGATATGGATCTCCCAGGATTCAAGAAAGATGAAGTAAAGGTTCAGCTTGCTGATGGTTACCTGACAATTGAGGCTGCAAAGGGTCTGGATAAGGATGAGAAGGACAAGAAGAGTGGCAAGTATATCAGGCGTGAGCGTTATGCCGGCAGCATGAGCAGAAGTTTCTATGTCGGTGAAGGAGTTACGCAGGAAGACATTCATGCAAAGTATGAACATGGCGTACTGAAACTGTCGATTCCTAAGAAGGAAGAGCAGAAGAAAGTAGAGAAGAGTAATTACATCGCAATCGAATAATGTAAGAAATGCGTAATTACTTAATAACAGATGACTAATATTCGTAGAGCCCTCCATGTATCTGCAAGGTGCAGGTATGCGGGGGGCTCTTTTGCGTTTTGCAATTAGATGTAAACCAGTAAAGGTGAAAAAATATTATGACTATTTTGGACTGGAATATCTCTAAAAATGTTGAAATGATATTTGATTTATTTGATAATAGTGATTGAGACTATTGAGGGAGGACAAGCGGTGAAACGTTATTTAATAAAGGGGGATTTATATGTTCGATTTTCAGCAAATGTATAGAGAAAAGCTGCGTACACCGGAGGCTGCGGTGGAGTGTGTCAAGGATGGAGACTGGGTCGATTACACATCGTCCCTTGGAAAACCTGTACTACTTGACAGAGCACTGGCAAAGCGGAGAGATGAGCTGCACGATGTGAAGATCAGGGGCAATCTGATGGCTGGGCCTATAGAGGTTGCAGAGTGCGATGACAGTCAGGAGCATTTTGTGTATCATAGCTGGCACTGTTCGCAGTACGAGAGAAAGCTGTGCGATGAGGGCAAATGCTATTATATACCGATGGTGTTCCACAACAATGCGGCTTATTATGAGTATTTCCTCCATGTGAATGTGGTCATGGTGTCGGTGGGACCTATGGACAAGCATGGCTATTTTAACTTCTCGGTGAATACCGGTGTAGCTGCCCCTATTGCCAGGAAGGCGGACATCGTGATAGTTGAGGTGAATGAGCACATGCCTAAGATACGCGGTGGATATGACGAGTGTATTCACATATCGGATGTGGATATGATCGTAGAGGGGGAGCACGAGCCATTTGCAGATGTGAAAACACAGGCACCGCGGGAGGTTGACCGGAAGATAGCGGAGCTGCTCATTCCATACATAGTAGATGGTTCAACACTGCAACTCGGTATCGGAGGAATGCCAAATGCGGTGGGTGAGATGCTGGCTCAGTCGGATCTCAAGGATCTTGCCATGCACACGGAGCTCTGCTCGGATGCATATCTAGCCCTGTACAAGGCGGGCAAGCTGACAAACAAATACAAGAACATAGATCGTGGAAAGGGTGTATTTGGCTGTGCCATCGGTTCAAATGAGCTGTATGAGTGGCTGGACGACAATCCTGGAATCGCTGCATATCCACTCGAGTACGTGAACAGACCGTATGTCATATCGCAGATAGACAACATGGTATCCATAAACAGCTGCGTGGCGGTGGATTTGTACGGACAGGTTGCGGCGGAGAGCAGTGGTTCACGCCAGATCAGCGGAACCGGCGGACAGCTCGATTTCCTGATCGGAGCCTCGGGCTCCCGTGGCGGCAAGGCGTTTATTTGCATGAGTTCCACACACACCGACAGGAATGGGGTGAAGCATTC
>OHLN01000795.1_pt1 | contig 14235 bp, 13 predicted proteins | sample 1569071 | NCBI WGS metagenome assembly OHLN01 (sample SAMEA3879594, study PRJEB24766) | human gut metagenome | biome: human-associated habitat; feature: feces | place: USA | collected 1985/1987
GAAGGAGGAACAGACCGCCGCATACAGCGTGGAAATCTGGAAGCGTTTCAGAAAGTGGGGCGGCATCCCGACCGGCATCACCCAGAACGTCAAGGATCTGCTTGCGTCCCGCGAGGTAGAGAATATCTTTGAAAACTCGGATTTTGTCTACCTTCTGAATCAGGCATCCGGCGACCGGCAGATTCTCTCGAAGGCGCTGAACATCTCGCCCAGCCAGCAGAACTACATCACCAATTCCAATGCCGGTGAGGGGCTGATCTTCTATGGCTCGACCATCGTTCCCTTCAAGGACGATTTCCCGAAGGACACCCAGCTCTACCGCATCATGACCACCCGTTTGGAAGAAACCGTACAGAACTAAGGAGGATTTTGAATATGAACAACACGATGATTACCATTCCCTACGCGGACGCTATCGAATACGGAGAGAACACCTCCGCGCTGTTTAAGGCTCTGTGGGAGCTGACCGATCTGATCCGACTGGAAAGCGACCTCAAGAAGCATCACCGCGCCTACCTCCATGTGAGGGAGGACATCGACGAAAAGGTTAAGGAGGCGCGTCAGATTATGACCAAGGTATCTGTGGATATGATCGGGTTCTACTTCAAGATTGATGTTCCCAAGTGCAGCAACAGCGACGAGAATACCCCTTTCGCAGACGTGGCGGATGATGAAGCCGTAACTATCCCCAAGGACAAGTATGAGCTGATGATCGACGATCTGCTCACGATGTCCGAAATCATTCAGTGCGTCGCAGATATGCGCACGCAGGATGTGAAGGCAATCCGCGAGTTCGGCAAGTTCGTCCCCGCCTTTGCCGCCTTTGAGAAGAACCGCCTGAGCCTCTATCGTGAGGCGGCGAAGGAAGCCGAGGAAATCTTCGACCGTTGGGCGGACGAGATTGACGATCTCGACGAGGACTTCATGGAAGATGAGGACTACGAGCCGGACGAGTATTACTCCGACTGATGCCCATTGAAATGTTGTCGGGTTTCACAGCCAACATTTCAATGGAAACACAAATCCAACAGAACAGGAGGTACACCACCATACAACTTGACATCATTCATACCGGCGATTGCCTTGAAATCCTGAAAACTCTGCCCGATGACAGCGTTCATTGCTGTGTGACGTCCCCTCCGTATTACGCGCTCCGTGATTACGGCATGGATGCTCAGATCGGCAGAGAGACAACGCCGAAGGAATATATCTCGCGCCTGACGGAAGTGTTTACCGAAGTCAGGCGCGTTTTGCGTCCGGATGGAACGCTCTGGCTGAACATTTCAGACACCTACGCCGGAAAGGGCAATCAGGGTGATTTTAATGACCCGAAGAACCCCAACGGCAGAAACGGTCAGGCTGTGGCTCTCAACAACAAGGTTGAGGGCTGCAAGCCGAAGGACATGATCGGCATTCCGTGGATGCTGGCTTTTGCCCTCCGTGATACCGGCTGGTATCTGCGCAACGACATCATCTGGATGAAGGATAACCCCATGCCGGAGAGCGTCAAAGACCGCTGCGCCCGCTGCTATGAGCATATTTTCCTGTTCTCAAAGTCGAAGAAGTATTTCTTCGACTACAAGGCGATCTCCGAGCCGATTGCTCCTGCAACGGCAGAACGCCTCAAGCGCGGCATGAAGGGCGGCAACAAATACGGCAAGCCCGTTCCCGGTCAGCCTCAGCCGCAGTCCATCAACCGCCCCCGTGAGCATGGTGAGATCAAGGACAGTGACATCAATCCGCTCCGCAACAAGCGCGATGTCTGGAAGATCAACACCGTCCCCTTCAAGGGCGGTCACTATGCCGCCTACCCTCCAAAGCTGGTTGAAACCTGTCTTCTCGCCGGTTGTCCAGAAGGCGGCATTGTGCTTGACCCGTTCATGGGAAGCGGCACAACCGGCATGGTTGCCTCACAGATGGGGCGTCATTTCGTGGGCATAGAGCTGAACCCTGAATACACCGAGCTTGCCTACAAGCGGATTGGAGGTGAAATCTGATGTCCAAGGAACCGGAACTCAAAGCCCGCGACAAGGTAGTCGTGCGGATGACGCGGGAGGGCGCGGTTGAGGAAAACCTGACGGCTGGCACCGAGCAGCGTGTGTCAAAGCGGCTGGAAGATGCAGAGCTGGTCAAGCCCGCTGAGACAGCCGAGCCTTCCGAAGCTCTTTCTGCGGAGGAACAGAAAAAGGTGCAGATGCGCCGTCAGCAGCGTCAGTTTCAGGCGGAACACGCCGAGGATAACGACACACAGCCGCCCTCGGAAACGTCCGTCACAGAAGAGAAAAGGGCAGAAAATCCACCCCAGAATGTACCTGAACCGCTGCCCTCGGAAACGCCGTTCAAGCCCCCTGTTTTGGAGCAGCACGGTGTTTCTTCTCATACCGGCACGGTGATTGCCGAAACGGTTGTCACGCACAAGCTGCGCAAGACCTCTGCGGTTGAAGCAGTGGATGCAGATGCCATTCTCACTCAAGCGGCGGAAACCGCCTCCGCAAAGCCGGTCTCGGACGATGCCGTCCCGCCCACGAAGCGGATGCAGAAGCTCGAAAGGAAGTCCGAGAAGGCGCATGAGCGTCTGGATGCCGCCCGTGAAAAGCTGCCCACGCACAAGGTTCTCAAGAAAGAGCGTGTCTTCGATGAAGAGACCGGCAAGGGCAAAACCCGCCTTCATTTTGAGGATGAGCTGAAAAAACCAAAGGGCAAAGGCAAGCTGCAATTTGAAGCGGATAAAACCGTCCGCAAGGTCGGTGACACCCTCGCTTCCGGCATTCACGGCAAAATTCATGAGGTCGAACAGGAAAACTCGGCGGTTGAGGCGGCGCATAAAACAGAGATTGCCGCTGAGACTGCTGCTCGGCATTTCAGTCATCATCGGGAAAGCAGCGTCAACAAGCCCTACGAGAAGGTCTCCAAGCTGGAACACAAGGCGGATGTAGCTGACGCCAATCTCCAATATGAGAGAAATCAGCAGGAGCATCCTGAGATGAAGAAGCAGAACATGAACAAGCACTACCAGAAGCAGAGCATCAAGAAGGAATATGCCGCCGCTCGAAATGCCGGTTCTCAGACCGCCGGGACTGCCACAAAGAATACCGGCAAGAAGCTCGGTGAGAAGGCGTCCGACAAGATCAAGGAGTTCTTTGAGAAGAACAAGAAGGTCTTCATCTGGATCGGCGTCGGAATTGCCCTTCTCGTTTTGCTCGGTGCCGGAATCAGCTCGTGTTCGATGCTCACCTCTACCGGCTCGTCGGTTATCGCTTCCTCTTATCTCAGCGAGGATGACGCGATGCTGGGCGCGGAGGCGCAGTATTGCCGGATGGAGCAAGAGCTGCAACGCTATCTCGATACCTATGAAAGCACTCATGACTATGACGAGTATCACTTTGATCTGGATGATATTGAGCATGACCCCTATGTGCTGATCTCCATTCTCTCGGCTCTCCATGAGGGCGAGTTCACGCTGGATGAGGTGCAGGGTACGCTCCAAATGCTGTTTGAAAAGCAGTACATCCTCACCGAAGAGGTTATCGTCGAAACCAGATACCGCACGGAAACCGACACATGGACGGACGCAGACGGCAACACGCACACGGAAACCTATCGCGTCCCGTATGACTACTACATCTGCAACGTGAAGCTCGAAAACTTCAATCTCTCCCACGTCCCGGTCTACATCATGTCTCAGGAACAGCTTTCCATGTACGCAACGTATATGTCGGTGCTGGGCAACCGCGAGGATCTGTTCGGTGACTCTCCCTATGTGGACAAGTACATCACAAATCCTCCCGCCGACTACGATGTCAACCCGGAATACCTGAACGACGAGAAGTTTGCGACACTGATCACCGAGGCGGAAAAGTATCTCGGCTATCCGTATGTGTGGGGCGGCTCCAATCCCGACACGTCCTTCGATTGCTCCGGCTTCGTCAGCTACGTTCTCACGAACAGCGGACTTGTGAATACCGGACGGCTGGGCGCACAGGGGCTTTACAACGTCTGTGCGCCGGTCTCAAAGGCGAATGCACAGCCCGGTGATCTCATCTTCTTTGTCGGGACGTATGACACCCCCGGCGTGTCTCACGTCGGCATCTACGTCGGTGATGGGGTCATGATCCACTGCGGCGATCCCATTCAGTACACATCCATCAACTCTTCCTATTGGCAGCAGCATTTCTACGCCTTCGGAAGACCCGCCTATTAAAAGAAAGGAGTTTTGCATGAATCCCAAGTATCAGAAAGTCCTCTCCGACATTGAGAAGGCTGAAAAGAAGAAGTCCGAAATCGAAGGACAGCTCAAGGAGCTGTACGACAAGAAGACAGAGCTGGAAAACCTTGAAATCATCAATACTGTGCGCTCTATGGTGATGGACAAGGATCAGATCATGGCGTTCCTGTCTTCCATGAAGGGCGGCACCAAGCCCGCTGAAAATACGGAGGTAATCGACAATGCGTAAGAAGTTTCGTTTTCTGACCGTCCTTGCGGTCTGCGTCATGGTTCTGTCCTGCTTCTCGGTGACGGCGTTTGCCTACGCCGATGATACCGAACAGAACCTTCCCGTTACGGAGGCAACCCAGCCGGAACAGCAGCCTGAGACTACTCCCGCGCCGGAAAAGCCGAAGGGTGAGCCGATTGACGATGAGGGCAACGCCTACACCCGCGACTTGCTCTATGACAAGGCAACCAACAAGCAGTTCATCACTGTCCAGACGAAGAACGGCAACACCTTCTTCATTGTCATCGACTACGATGCACCCATCAACGAGGATGAGGAACAGTATCAGACGTACTTCCTGAACATGGTCGATGAGAGCGATCTGCTTGCGCTGCTGGATGATGACACTGCGGCTGCTCTGACCACCTGTAACTGCAAGGAGAAATGCGCTGTCGGTCAGGTCAACACAGACTGCCCGGTCTGCAAGACCAACATGAGCGAATGCACCGGCACAGCCCCCGTTACACCTGAGCCGGATAAGGATGCAGAAACCGATGCTCCCGCCCCTAAACCCGAAAAGAAATCCAACATCGGCATGATCCTCGTCATCTTCGTTCTTGCCGGTGCTGCGGGTGCAGCCTATTACTACATCAAGTTCATCAAGGGCAGAAAGCCCAAGGATGAAGATATGGACTTCTTTGATGATGAAGGCTACGAGGAAGAGCCGTACATCAACGAGGATGAAGAGCCGCAGATTGCGGAGGATGCCGAAACGGAAGGTGATGAAGATTGATCTTAGTCATTGCTGAAAAGCCCAGCGTTGCCCAGTCCATCGCAAAGGTTCTGGGCGCGACGTCCCGCAAGGACGGCTACATGGAGGGCGGCAATTACATCGTTTCGTGGTGCTTCGGTCATCTGGTGGAGCTGGCAGACGCCAGCTCCTACGATGAGCGGTATGCCAAGTGGCGGTATGATGATCTGCCCATTGTCCCGGAAAGCTGGATGTTTGAGGTCACAAAGGACAAAGCCCAGCAGTTCAAGGTGCTGTCCTCTCTTATGAAGGACAAGCGCGTCACCGAGCTGGTCTGCGCAACCGATGCAGGGCGCGAGGGTGAGCTGATCTTCCGGCTGGTCTACAACAAAGCCGGATGCACCAAGCCCTTCAAGCGTCTGTGGATCAGCTCGTTGGAGGACTCCGCCATCCGCGAAGGCTTCAACCATCTCCGGGACGGCAAGGAATATGACCGTCTCTATGAAGCGGCACTCAGCCGCTCGAAGGCGGACTGGATTGTCGGCATCAACGGCACCCGCCTGTTTACCACGCTCTATCACAAGAAGCTGGTGGTCGGGCGCGTCCAGACGCCGACCCTTGCAATGCTGGTGGAGCGTGACGGGAAAATCTCCACGTTCCAGAAGGAGAAGTATTTCAACGTCCACGTCGGCAAGGGCGATCTGACCGCCGATCTGGAAAAGGTCAAAACCGAAGAGGAAGCAAAAAGAATTGCGGCGGCTTGCGAGAAAAAGCAAGCCGTCGTTTCTTCTCTCAAGCGGGAGACGAAAACCGTCAATCCTCCGAAGCTCTATGATCTGACCACCTTGCAGCGCGAGGCAAACCGATACTACGGCTTCACCGCCCAGCAGACGCTCGATCTCGTTCAGACGCTCTACGAAAAGAAGCTCCTGACCTATCCGCGCACAGACAGCCAGTTCATCACGGATGATATGGAGGACACTGCCCGTCAGGTTATTTCCATCGTCTGCCGCCAGCTTCCGCTTTTCTCCGGCGTTTCGGTCACTCCGGACATTGCCCGCGTAACCGACAACAGCAAGGTCACAGATCACCACGCCATTCTCCCGACCCTCCAGCTTGAAAAGCAGGATGTTTCGGCGCTTCCTCAGTCGGAGCAGAAAATCCTCAATCTTATCGGGATGCGCCTTCTGTGTGCGACCGGCGAGAAGCACACCTACGCAGAAACGCAGATCTCGCTCTCCTGCGAGGGCTACGAGTTCAAAACCAAGGGGAAGACCGTCGCTCAAAACGGATGGAAAGCCATCGAAGAGCTGTTCAAGTCCTCCCTCAAGACGAAGGAAAAGGACGATCCCATGAAGTCCCTGCCCGAAGTCCATGAGGGCGATGTTCTGGATGGTGTGTCCGCCAGCGTCACCGAACACTTTACAACGCCTCCGAAGCAGTACACGGAAGACACGCTCCTGTCTGCAATGGAGACTGCCGGAAACGATCAGTTCGACGATGACACCGAGAAGAAAGGTCTCGGCACTCCCGCGACCCGCGCCGGTATCATTGAAAAGCTGGTAAAGTCCGGATTTGCTGAACGCAAGGGCAAATCCCTCATTCCCACAAAGGACGGCTGCAACCTCGTCTGTGTTCTGCCGGAACAGATCACATCTCCCGCAATGACGGCGGAATGGGAAAACACGCTCATGGAGATTGAGCGCGGCAATGCGGATGCGGACGCCTTCCTCAGCGGCATTGTCCAGATGACCGGGGATCTCGTGAAAGCCTACCCGTTTCTCTCCGATGCCGAAGCCCAGCGTTTCGGCACGGGCAAGGAGGAAATCGGCAAATGCCCCCGCTGCGGCTCTCCGGTCTATGTCGGCAAGGGCAACTTCTACTGCTCGAACAAGGACTGCTCCTTCTGCCTGTGGGAAGACAACAAGTTCTTTTCCAGCAAGAAAAAGAAGCTGACCAAGAAGATTGCAAAGGAGCTGCTGGATAAGGGCTGGTGCCGCGTGACCGGGCTTTACACGCCGAAGAAGCCTCAGCTCTATGATGCGGTGATCCGGCTGGATGACAGCGGCGGCAAATACGTCAGCTTCAAGATGGAGTTTGATCGATGACCCGCCCAAAGTATGTTGCTTCATGCAGCGGAGGCAAAGACAGCGTAGCGACGCTCCTGCTGGCTGCACAGCACAATGAGCCGCTGGACGAGGCGGTTTTCAGTGAGGTCATGTTCGACAAAGACACAAGCGGCGAAGTCCCGGAACACCGGGACTTCATTTATGACCGGCTCAAGCCCTTCTGCGAAAAGGAGTTGGGCATCAAGTTCACCATTCTCCATGCGGACAAGACCTACGATGACGTATTTCATCATGTCATCACCCGCGGACCGCACAAGGGCGAGGTTCGCGGCTTTGCATGGGCTGGTATGTGTGCAGTCAATCGTGACTGCAAAATCCCGCCAGTCCGCAAGTACAATGCCGCACTCTCGCCGGACACTGTGAGCTATGTCGGCATCGCGGAGGATGAGCCAAAACGCCTTGCTCGTCTGGATGGAATAACGAAGGTCAGTCTGCTTGCCAAATACGGTATGACCGAGGCGGACGCCTACAAGCTCTGTCAGGAACACGGGCTGCTTTCCCCAATCTACACTCACTGCCGAAGAAACGGCTGCTGGTTCTGTCCCAACGCCAGTGACTCGGAGCTGCTGCACATGGTCACAAAGCACCCGGATATGTTTGACCGGCTGATTGAATGGGAGAACGAGGATAACATCTTCCATCGTCGGATGACGCGCAGAGAAACCCCGTCTGAGGTAAAGGCTCGTTTACTGAGCAAATCCCAGACGGGGTTTTCTTCGCCCAAAAGCAAATAAGAAATGGAGGTTTGAGATGGCTGAAAACAAAAATGCACAGCAAGTCCGCGAAATCACGGACAAGCTGGAACAGGGCATCAAGGAGCTTTTTGAATCCGAGCGGTTCAAGGAATATCTCCGCACGATGTCCAAGTTCTACAACTATTCCTTCAACAACACGCTGCTCATTGCGATGCAGAAGCCAGAGGCAACCTATGTTGCCGGTTATACCTCGTGGCAGCGCAACTTTGACCGTCAGGTCATGAAGGGCGAAAAGGGCATCAAGATTCTTGCACCCGCGCCGTACAAGGCGCAGGAAGAGCGTGAGAAGATTGACCCCGCGACGCAGAAGCCGGTGATCGGCGCAGATGGGAAGGCTGTCACAGAAACAGTTGAGGTTCTGCGTCCTGCCTTCAAGGTGGTGAGTGTCTTTGATGTTTCCCAGACGGACGGCAAGGAGCTTCCAGACATCATCGTCGATGAGCTGAAAGGCACCGTCGAAAACTACGAGGCGTTCTTCGATGCGCTCAAGCAGGAATCTCCCGTCCCTATTTCCTTTGAGGACATTCCGGGCGGTGCAAAGGGATTCTTCTCTCCGGTTGAAAGCCGCATTGCCATTCAGGAGGGCATGAGCGAAATCCAGACGGTCAAGACCGCCATTCACGAGATCGCCCACGCAAAGCTCCACGCCGTCAAGCCGGATGAGAAAGCCGCGCCAGAAGATAAGAAGGATCGGCACACCAAGGAGGTTGAAGCGGAAAGCGTTGCCTACACCGTCTGCCAGCGTTACGGCATTGAAACCTCGGACTATTCCTTCGGCTACATCGCCGGTTGGTCATCCGGTAAGGAAACCAAGGAACTGAAAAACTCTCTGGACACCATCCGCAAGACAGCGGCTGAAATGATCGAGGGCATTGACGCCAAGCTCAAGGTGCTGCTGGCAGAGAAAGCACAGTCCGCAGAGATGGAAGTCGAAGCTCCCGTAAAGGAAGCTGTTCCGGAGGAAAAGCCGGAAGTCCCCATTTACCGCGAGACGGCGAATTATGCCTATGAAGCTGGTGAGCTGGAGTCATATCGTGCTTCTCTCGCTGCAAACGTGGAATGCCGCCGTGCGATTGAGGCGGCGATCAGCTCCAACTACGGAGACAACCGGCTGGATGCGGATGCTGCCGTGAAAAGCGTCCTTGAGCAGTTCTCTCCGGAGCGCGTCCGGCATGTCCTCGCAAACACCATTCAGCAGAAAGACTTTGACGGGCGCATTCCCCAGCCCCTCAAGGAATGGGCGAAGAACGTTGAGGTCTGCCCGGAGAATGCCTCTCGCTTCCTTGTGGATAAACCCAATCCCGGACTGACGGCACTTTTCGTGGATGCGTTCCGTCAGCAGACCGAACCCCAGAAGGAAGTCACTTCTGAGAAAACAGAGGAAAGAGACCCGGAGGTCGTTGCATGGGAGAACGATGAGATTACCTCTATTGAGGTAAAAACCGTGGAGGTCAAGTCTCCCTTTGCTCCCTTGCCGGAGGAAGCGGCAAAAGCACCGAAAGCGCACCGCCTGACTGCCGAAGAGAAGGAAATCAAAGCCGCCGTCATGGACACGCTCAAGGGGCAGATTGCCTATCACAATGACGGGATGCGGGCTTCCTACCGCGCCTCTAACCACTCCTTCAATCTGCTGGCACGGAACGGCGTCAGGATTGAGGGCAACACGGTCACGCAGAACGGTGAGCCGCTGTTCAAAATCCATCGCCGTCATGCGGCGCGGAAAACACAGGGCTGTTACCGTGAGCTGATGCCGACGCTGGAATACGTCAAGCAGGAGCAGAAACAGGAAAAGCCCTCCATCCGTGATCAGCTCAGGACTGCCGCAAAACAGCAGCCGGAGAATAAGTCCCCGGTCAAATCCAAAACGCACGACATGGAGTTGTGAGAAAGGAGACGCATGAAGAAATACACAGACGTTGACATCGTTGCGGAGCTGCAGAAGCTCGTGGACAGTCATGTAGACAGCTACAAGGAAGACTTCGACATCGACAAGCGCATCATCCGCCGCGCCGCCGAAAGCCAGAATCCCGAAGACAAGACGCTGATGTGGTTCTGCCGTCCGCATGGAACGCACTGCCTCAATGAAAATCAGGTCTTCATTCAGGGAACGCGGGATCACAACACCTTCCGTTTTTACGCGGAACAGACCTACGACGAGTGCATTGCTCGTGTCATTGTCCCGAAAGCCGTTAAGCGCGGCAAGGTCTTCGGAGATGTCTTTGAGATCAACTACCGGGAACAGGCGGCAAATGTGGCGCAGAACTCGGTTGCGCCGGATCATGACCGGCTGACCTTCGCAGATGGCTTTGTGCTGGACGCACCCTGCCGCAGCAGTTTCGATGCAGCAATGGCTCTGGTCGGTGAGCATGGCGGCGTCAAAACCCACCAGACGCTCCCGAAGGACGCGGAGGCTCTGGCGGAAGTGCTGTCCAAGCAGAAAAGCCGCCGTGACAGACTTCCGGAGGCAGAGAGAACGGAGGCGCTTGCGCCTCTGCCCGTTGCTGAACTCCGCAAATATGAGGCAATCAAAAAGGCTCGCCCTGACGCGCTGGTCTGCTTTGCCCAGAACGGCTATTTTGAGCTGTACGGCAAGGACGCGGAAAAAGCCGCGCCCATGCTCGGCACAAAGCTCCTTGAGAAGAAGGTACGCGGCAAGCCCTCCATGCCGGTGACCGGCTTCCGTGAAAGCGCATGGGTAGCCGGTTCTCACAAGCTCTGGAAGTCCGGTGCAGATGTCTTTCTCAGCAAGGACGGCGAGACCTTCAAGGAACTCAAAGCCGCAGATTACATTCCTGTCGGCGCGACACTGAATGTGGACGGAATCAGGTGCAGAATCGACGCGGTTGATTTTGCCGCTGATGAAGTCCGGCTGACGAACATCGAGGACAAGAACCGCCCCATCCGCTTTTCTGAGAGCATCCAGTATGTCCGCTCCTATGTGGAGGATGCCGGGACTGCCATCTACGACACCATCCCGAAGAAGCCCGCTGCCCGTGAATCCATCCGCGACAAGCTGAAATCCGCACAGAAAGCCCAGCCGTCCCACACACCGGAGCCGCAGAAAAACAAAGGAAAGGATATGGAACTCTGATATGAAAAACTTTACCGTGGAAGAAACCAACCTGATGTGCTGCTTCAACACGTCCAGCCGGAAGCGGCTGATCGACGATATGAAGAGCGTCACCCTGAACGACATGGACGGCGAGATCGCAGAGCTGATGTATAAGACCGTCCGGAAGCTCGAAGCCATGACCGACGCGGAGTTTGAGGAACTGTATATCATGCCGGACGGCATGGTGGATGACTGAAAGGAGGATGCCTATGCCCGTATTAGACGGTGATTTTGAAGCCTTCGTCACGAACCTTGGCAAGTACAACGAGGGTATGCTGGTCGGTGAGTGGGTGAAGCTGCCCACCACCGAGGAAGAGATGCAGAAGGTCTTTGAGCGCATCGGGATCGGCAAGCAGGATGAGTTCGGTCAGCCCTACGAAGAGTGGTTTATCACCGACTACGAATGCCCGATCTATGGCGTTCAGAAGATGCTTGGCGAGTACGAGAGCCTTGATAAGCTCAACTATCTCGCCGCCTTGATTGACGAGCTTTCCCTGAGCGATCAGGAAAAGCTCGTTGCCGTTATGGAGGCTGGCTGCGATGAGGTCAGCAACATCGACGATCTCATCAACCTGACATTCAATCTGGACTGCTACGACATCATGCCCGGTATCAACGACGAATCCGACCTTGGCTATTATTACGCACACGAAGCCGGTATCTACTCCGAAAAGGATCTCGGTCCTCTGGCAAACTACATCGACTATGAACGCTATGGGCGCGACATTGCGATGGATGAGCAGGGACGCTTCACCGATGAGGGCTATGTCCGCGTTGCAAGCGAGAGGTGGGACAGGCAGTTTGACGGGGAGCTTGATGATATTCCCGACGAATACCGGATCACCGGCTCAGGGGAAGCCGCCGAGCGTGACAGCACCATCGCCGTTCTCGTCGTTGAGCCGGGAAAGGAGCCTTATGTGAAGGAGATTGACTCCGGTCTGGAGTCCTTGCAGCATGAGGTCGGCGGCTGCATCGAGGCGATTTACCCCTACGAAGACCCGGTTGCCTTAGTCTGCAACGAGGAAGGCAAGCTGGAAGGTCTGCCCCTGAACCGCGCTCTGCGTGATGAGGACGGTGACATCTACGACGTTGTTGCCGGAACATTCATGGTAGTCGGCTTGACGGATGACAGCTTCGGCTCTCTGACCGTAGAGCAGATGCAGAAGTTCTCCGACCTCTTCAAAGTTCCGGAGCAGTTTGTTAAGTTGGGCGATAAGATTGTTGCGATCCCCATGATCTCGAAGGAGCAGCAGAAGCAGGAAGCTACCGAGCAGAAGGACTTTGAGATGAATGCCGACACCTCCGGTCTGACGGTTGCCGGTCACATCGGGACGTGGCACACCATTGACCAGCACGAGGTCGGCGGTCACAGCTTTTACCTGATGGAACATGACACCTACGGCGATGAAGCGGCTTGCATCATCGTCGATGAGCGCGGCAAGCTCGTCCTTGATGATGTCTACAACGGCTTTGACGATGACACGCTCCGCCTTCTCGACCTTGAGGTCAAGGAAGTGCCGGAAATGCCGGATCCCACTCTCTCCATTCAGGATATGAAGGACTATGGCTACGCATGGGCTGGCGTTCTTCCCGCCGGGCAGGAGGCGGCTGAGAAGGCTTTGGAGAAGGGCTGCGAGGTTTACCGCCTCTATTCCGATAACACCGAGGGCTTGTGCGTAGATGCCAAGGAGATTGCCGATCATGCGGCAAAGGGCGGAATGCTCGGTATCAGCAAGGAAAGCTGGATGGCAGCTCTTGAGAAGGAAAACTATCTCAAGGCAGCGGAGATGTCGATGGAGGATGACTACGGCATGATTGATGGGATCATCAACAACGGTCCGAAGGAGGACAAGACCGCAGAGGTCAAAGCCCCCGAAAGGGGCGAGAAGTCCTCCATCATGGACAGGCTCAAGTCTGCAAAGGCTGAAAAGCAGAAGGAATGCTGCCCTCCCAAAAAGCACAAAGGAGAGATTGAACTGTGAGCAGAAGTCAGAAATGGCGGCAGGAGTGGTCGTTCTTCATCGGGGACAGCGGACGCCGGAAGTATAACCGCTTCTGCGTCCGCTGCGTCCATAGCTGCAAGCAGAGCTTCCGTGCGGATCTCATCGCCTGTCCGCACTTCTCCCGCAAGGCATCGCAGTGTAGACAGTTAGGGGTCGAAAAAGCCTGTGATAGCAAGCCCCAGAGCGGCGCAAATTGACCAACCTAAGTGATTGTATTCCCTGCGCAGTTTCTTCTTTAGCGCGGAAATAAGTGTTGGTTTCGGCACTTGTTTGAATGCTGATATGCTCCCTCCATGAGAGACAGTGAAAAAAAGCAAACTGTCAAACATGGAGGGAGCATTGTTATGACGGAAAGGGGAAACCTGAAACCGGAAGAGAAAGTAAAAATCGCAAAAAAATACTTAGCGGGAGAGGTAAGCATATGCCATGCGGCGGCAGAGGCCGGCGTGGATCGGAAAACACTTCAAAGGTGGGGCATGCAGTACGAAGCAGAGGGCGCAGCGGCCTTCCTGCCGGGCAGGCGGGAGCACATATACAGTCCGGAATTAAAGCTGCAGGCGGTACAGGAGTATTTGTCCGGAAAAGGAAGTCAGGCAGAGCTCAGCAAAAAGTATGGATTACGGGACAGAAAACAGCTCCGAAACTGGCTGAAGGTGTATAATGCTCATGGAGATTTCAATTCCACAAAGTTTTCTGGAGGAGGAAGTTACATGAAGCAAGGACGAGAAACCACATTTGAGGAACGAGTTCAAATCGCCAGGGAATGTATCGCTACAGGAAAAAACTACGGAGAAATAGCCTTAAAATACCAGGTAAGTTACCAACGAGTTCGTACTTGGACACTTCGTTTTGAGCAGATGGGAGAAGCAGGATTACAGGACCGGCGTGGACAGCGCAAGAAGGACCAAACTCCCCGTACCGAGCTGGAACAGGCGCAAATTGAGATTGAGCAGCTCAAACACAAACTGTATCTTGCGGAAATGGAGAATGCACTGTTAAAAAAATTGGACGAAGTAGAGAGGAGGAATGCCTTTCAGAAGTAAGACAACGAC
>OHLN01000799.1_pt1 | contig 14161 bp, 10 predicted proteins | sample 1569071 | NCBI WGS metagenome assembly OHLN01 (sample SAMEA3879594, study PRJEB24766) | human gut metagenome | biome: human-associated habitat; feature: feces | place: USA | collected 1985/1987
GGACTGGCGTGCCACATCTTCCAGAATCTCTTTATAATGCTCTGTTTTTCCCTCTCTTTCCAGACGTCCCCGAAGCTTATCCTTAATAATCCTGTGAATCTGAAGATCCGGATAACGACGGATTGGAGAAGTAAAATGGCAGTAATATTTCGCTGCAAGTCCAAAATGACCGCTGCATTCTGTAGTATACTTCGCCTGTTTCATGGTCCTCAGCGCCATCCTGCTCACAAGATTCTCATAAGGCTCACCCTTTATCCTGTCAAGCAGCTTCTGGAATTCTTTCGGATGTATATTCTCCTTTGATGCCTTAAAGTACATTCCAAAATTACTTATAAGGAGCGCCAGCTGCTCAACCCTGTCTGCATCAGGTGTCTCATGGACTCTGTACTCAAATGGTATATCCTGCCAGAAATAATCCTCAGCAATCGTCTCATTTGCAGCAAGCATAAAATCTTCAATGATCTCATTGGATCTGCGTCTCTCATATACACCTATTGATACAACTTTGCCGTCGGAGTCTATCTTGATCTTCGATTCGTCAAAATCAAAATCTATTGAGCCTCGCTTTCTTCTGTTAGCTCTGAGAAGATCCGACACATGAAGCATCATCTCGAACATAGGCACAAGCTCCTCATATTTTCTGGTCTCCCCTGGATCGTGATCCTCGACAATTGCAGACACACTTGTATATGACATTCTACGATCCACATTGATCACAGTCTCACATATCTTATGTCCTACTATGTGGCCCTTCTGATCTATGTCCATAAGGCAGCTCAGCGCCAATCTGTCCTGCCCTTCATTCAGCGAACAGATACCATTTGACAGCTTGTGCGGAAGCATAGGTATTACCCTGTCCACGAGATAACAGCTTGTACCTCTGTTAAGTGCCTCTTTATCCAGAGGGGAATTCTCCTTTACATAGTGGGTCACGTCAGCTATGTGCACACCAAGCTTGTACATTCCGTCCGCCTCATAGAGTGTTATGGCATCGTCCAGGTCTTTTGCATCCTCGCCATCTATCGTCACTGTCTGAAGATGTCGGAGATCCGTTCTGCCTGCCATCTCCGATGCGCTGACAAAATCAGGGATCTGTGAGAGGCTGTCCATGACCTCGTCAGGAAAATCGACTGGAATGTCCAGAGCTCTGACCACAGACAGCACGTCACTCTCCGGATCATTTATATGTCCAAGTATCTCTATAATCTTTCCCTCCGGAGACTTCACTTTGTCTCCATAACTGATGATCTCCGCCACAACCTTATGTCCAGCCATGGCGCCCATGGAATTTTCCTTGGATATAAATATGTCTCCATCTATTTTCAGATTGTCAGGTATGACAAATCCAAAGTTCTTATTCTTCTGATAGACTCCGACAACCTTCTTTAGTCCACGCTCAAGTACCTTTATAACCGATGCTTCCTGCTTCATTCCCTTCGGTCTGTCCTCCGCACGTATGAGGACTGTATCACCGTGGAACGCTCCCATGGTATTCTTCTCAGGGACAAAGAAATCCTCCTTCATGCCCTCAACGCGGACAAATCCAAAACCTCTCTGATTGCCGATAAATGTTCCCTTGTATGTCCCTTCTCCGACCTTCTGATATCGCCCTTTTGCCGATCTGATGATCAGTCCCTCCTCTGTGAGGTCATTCAGTATATCGAGAAATGTCTGTCTCTCATCTCCCGGGACCTGAAGGAATGTACACATCTCCTTGAACTTCATAGGCGGATAATCATCATCGCATATAAATTCATATACCGTCTGTTTTCTTCTGTTGTATAACTCCAAATCCTTATTATCCATAACAAACCCTTTCTATATACATTATGCCCGCATCCCTACCGCACAAATACATTGCATAATGAGCAAAAAAATGCTTACATATATCAGTTAATATATGTAAGCATCAGAAATCATTATTAGTTGAAAAGCTTTGAGTCAAGCAGTAATGCAAGTACAAAGAAGAGAACTGTGAGAACTGCTGTTATCTTCTTAAGTATCTCCTGCTTTGAGCTTCCCTTATTCTTGCTCCAGTAGGAATTGTCAAATCCGCCGCCTGCTCCTGATATGGAACTTGTAAGGCTCGCATCCTTTCCTTCCTGTGAAAGAACCACTATTGCTAATACTATACATACTATAACATAAATTACCATTAATATTGTCTTCAGCATCTTAACACCTCCGTTTCCGAAAAAATGGTGTGTGTATAATTTTAACACCAACTTGAAACATAATAACACAACAAAATAATATATTCAATAACTATTTTCTTCGTTTTCTGTAAAACTCCGCAAATACCAGCATTGCGATACCTATTATCGAACAGGCAATACCTGCGCCTGCATATTTCACATGGAATTTCATCTCAACAACATTCTCACCCTCAACAAGACTTATAGAATACAGGCTGTCTACCACCTTATCCGGCTGTACCTTCTGGCCGTTAACTTTGACTGTCCAACCATCACAGTAAGGAATAGATGTGAATAAACTCTGTCCTTCCTTGGCATTTACAACAAATTCTGCGCTGCCATTTTCTATATCCATCACATCAGGGGTATTTTTCTCAAGCTCCTCTGCTATGCTTTTCAGCAAATCCAGATCAAGAACATAAAACTGCTCTGCTCCATCATCCAGATCTAGCTTCTGCTTTGAGTGAAGCACAACCTTGTAGTAATCACGATCCTCATTTACAGGAATATTGAACACTGACGGCGAAAGCCATCTGGCATATCCGGTCCTGTATATTCCATTGACATTCAGCTTTGCATTAAACAGACTGTTCCATGGGATATTGCCATAAGCGATGTAATTGCCTTCCGGGATCTCCATCTTGTATACACGCTTCTTCGCTTTACTTACAACCGTCTCGTACTTTAAAGGCTTATAGATCTCAACCTTTCTGCCGAGCAGCTCGCTGTAGAGCTCATTTTGATATTCAAACGGATTGCCGTTATATTTTGCCGCTGTATATTTGCCTGAATCATATACAAATGCCATAGGCAGGCTGTATGGGTTCTCGTATACACCGGCTCCATTTGCATTGTCTGCAATATCCTCATGCCCTCCAAAGCATAATCAGATACGATGTATCTGACTCCCAGCAGTGAATCAGTTCCAAGCACCGGCATGTTGACAACACTTAGGTTATCGCCTTCGCTCCTGTATCCCGTGTCCACAAGGAAGTTCAGCACTGTGCTGTCAGCGGTTGACACATACGATCCTATCGCCCAATACCCATAACCAAACGACTCGTCATAATTTGCTCTGACATTGTTCTTATATTTAAAATTATCATCCGTATCTTTGCCATTATTGTTTTTCTTTTTTTCGAGTGATCTTGTCGCCCTTGATCTGGTCTGGCTGATCCTGTATGTATCGGAATCATATTCTTTCAGATCATTTATAAGGCCTTCCATAGCCGTCTCATACTCAACAAAACTCTCACCGTTGTCGATATGGATATTGTCCATTTGCAACATCACGCTGTATCCTGTCTCAACAGTCAGCACTGCACACAGAATGACCGTAAATATAATTCCGAACACTCTTCCGGCTCCTACGTTTTTCGAAAGCCTGCTTATGAGTGCTATCAAAACGGCTACCCCTACAATAAGCGCATCGGTCAGCCATACAAGTTTGTTATCCTGGACTCCATGCAGATAGTTTACACCAAGCATAGCCGCACTGAATATCGCACTTGCAATGATAACCCGCCATTTTACAGCATTCAGATCCTCCGAGAGGAAAAATTCAGCGGCAAAGAATAATATGCAGAATATTCCAACATGTGAATATCTGTACCAATATGATCCAACCTCTTTGAACAGAGAAAATGCCATGCACAATGGATTCCAGTAAAACATGAGCAGCATTACCACAAGCGTGACAAATGCTAATATCTTCTGCTTTACATTGTGTTTCTTACCGATGAAGATTCCAATAAATCCTATCAGCGCCAGACATCCGCAGTACAGAGACACGCTTCCCTTCTGACTCTGTGCGCCAAGCGAATATCCGTCTATCACAGATGAAACATCACCGATAAATGACATGTCGAGCAGAGAGCCTAAATCAAGACTTCCTCTTACACTGTAACGCATCGCACCTATCGTCGGAAGGAACAACACCCCACTGATCAGAACTCCCGCCAGCATTGAATATATAAACCGTCCAAGTTTTCCGGCAAAATCCTTTATGACAGTCTTCTCAGCCTTAGTATCCCCACTGTACAATCTTGAATATGCAAATTCAAACAAAAACCAGAAACAGGCAAATACACAGTTGATTCCGCCCATATACCAGTTGAACAGAACTGCCAATGCAACTGATACGGAAAGCATAACAGGCCTGCCACCGTTAACCACTCTGTACACGCCCAGCATTATGAGCGGTAACATATAGAAGCCGTCAAGCCACATTATATTACATGCCTGGGCGATTCCATACTGACTCACTGCATAGCTCACCGCCAGAAAAATGATAAGTGCCTGTTTTTTCACAGAACCATCATTCCACTCTTCAAATCTCCTGTTGAGATAAAATGCAAATGTCGCCGCCGCACAGGCAAGCTTTAACGTTATGATCACATGTACGAACAATACAAGCTGGGATTTGTCGAATAACAACAGCAATAAATTGAACGGGCTGGAAAGATAGTAACTGAATACTCCTATGCAGGCCCCTCCTATAGATTTGCTGAAAGAATAATCTATATTATTTTTGCCGTCAAATACATCCTTCAGATATGCCAGAAAATCAAGATACTGAAAATCAGCATCCTTGGATGCGAGTGAATGTACTCCGAACGGCACATACTTTTTTATATAAAACAGAAGCCACAGCAGGCAGAATGTGATAATGCCCGCTGTAAGCATCTGAATAACGAGCTGTTTTCTCTGTTCTTTCTCCATCATATTCTTCTCCAGATTATTTAGTTTTAATATAATACTACACAATCTGTGAAAATACTATATAGATTAAAAATTTTTAATGAAAGAATTTCTAACTTTTACATACTGATTTATAACATATACCTACTTCGTATATCGAAACCATGATTCAGCGGTCCACTGCCCGATCCCAGATCCAGCATGGCCGCCAGGGCACCGGATATATATTGTTTGGCCATTCTAACTGAATCACTTACATCATATTCCTTTGCGAGATTTGAAGCGATCGCACTTGAAAGCGTACATCCTGTGCCATGTGTATTCGGATTATCAATACGCTTACCCGAAAACCAGGTGATATTCTCCCCGTCAAAAAGCATATCATTTGCATCATTTATGCTGTGTCCACCCTTTACAAGGACAGCGCAGCCATACTTTCCGTATATACATCTGGCAGCATTCTCCATATCAGCTACGCTCTTCACCGATATACCAGTGAGCGCCTCAGTCTCAGGTATGTTTGGCGTTATGAGCTTTGCAAGTGGGAACAGTTTACCGGTCATGACCTCCACCGCATCATCGCTTATAAGCTTAGCACCACTGGTCGCCACCATCACAGGGTCAAGCACGACATTCTCCGCATTGTATCTGGCAAGTCTGTCAGCTATCACATCAATAAGTTCAGGAACAGATACCATTCCTATCTTGACCGCTTTCGGCCGTATATCGGTAAACACCGCATCTATCTGGGCGCCAAGTACATCAGGGATAACGTTCATGATAGCAGTCACTCCTGTGGTATTCTGAGCCGTGAGGGCTGTGATCGCACTCATACCAAATACGCCATTTGCCTGCATGGTCTTGAGATCCGCCTGCACACCTGCGCCACCTGAGGAATCGCTTCCGGCTATGGTGAGGACAGGCACAAGACGGCTTCTGTCAGAATTTATACTGCACAGCATGTCATCCATACTCTTAAAATAATGATCACAATGTGCTATAAGATCTCCCTGTCTGTCCCTGCTGGATTCGTCAAAGAGACCGACCACAACAAATCCTCCGTTCTGTGCTGTCTCCGCCGCATGATATGCGTCCTCGAATACAAATGTATCCGAAGCCGGAGTTCCCATAAACTCAGCCGCCATCTCATATATCTTAGGTGAGGCTGCCTTGCCCACGCCCACCTCAGAACATGTAAATATCCTGTCAACATACTTCATAAGTCCTGTCCGCACAAGTGCTGCCTCAACATGGCATCTGTCTGTGGATGTTGCAACAGTGACCGGGATATCATATCTCTTTAAGAACCTCAGCAGTTCAGGCACACCTGACTTCGGCTCAACTTTATTTGCATAGAAATCGCGCACAGTCTCATTGATACCGTCTATAATCTCCTTCGCGCTGAGTTCAAGTCCATAGTGTTCCTGCATATATTCTGCGCCCTTCATCATGGTCATGGTGAAAAGCACCTTCTCAAGATCAGGTTCTGCCTGTATCCCCTGCCCCGCCAGATACATCTCTCCGGCATGATCCCACATAGGCATAGAGTCAAGCAGAACCCCATCCATATCAAATATCGCACCTTTTATATCACTGATAACTATTTTTTTCATGTACACCTCTATATCATATATTTAGTCAGGCATCAAGCATATTCTCTACAGAAAACTTGAGCTCCTCTGTGGCCTTCTGTATGTCCTTCTGTCCGAATATGGCACTTATAACTGCCACACCGCATATTCCAGAGCCCGCAAGCTCGGCCACATTATCCTTTGTTATGCCGCCTATGGCAATGACCGGTATGGACACCGCCTCACAAATGGCCTTGAGAGTTTCATGGCTCACATCGTCCGCGTCATCCTTTGAACCTGTTGTAAACACTGCTCCTACACCAAGATAATCTGCGCCGTGCTTTTCCGCTATAATCGCCTGCTCGACAGTCTGTGCAGACACTCCAATTATCTTGTCAGGGCCGAGTATCTTTCTGACGTCCATGGCCTCCATATCACTCTGTCCCACGTGTACACCGTCAGCATCTATATCCTTTGCTATGCTGACCTCGTCATTGACGACAAATGGAACTCCATATTCCTTACAAAGCTTCTGTATCTCCTTCGCCTCAGCGAGGAAGACTTCTCTGTCGAGATTCTTCTCCCTGAGCTGTACAAATGTTGCACCGCCGTCAAGTGCCTTCTTTACCTGATCATACAGAGTCTCTTCACCAAGCCAGTGTCTGTCAGTTACTGCGTAGAGCAAGAGCTTTTTCTCACTGCAATTTATCATACTATCTGTCCTTCCTATATGTTTTGATCCCGATCTGATGCAGATCCAGGCAATTATTAGACTTCCGTCAATTATCTGATTTCAAACTTTGCGCCCTGTTCAAGTGTATCCCCGTCCATATTGTATATGGCGTCGATTATCCTGTTCCTGTATGTTGAATTACCCTCAAATGCCTGCAGATGGGAATAACCGATCTCCCCAGCAAGTCCCATGACCATGACAGCCACTGCAGCAGCCTCAAGCTTGTTGTCCTGATTTGCCACAACATATGCTGTCATCATTCCTGAGAGCTGGCAGCCTGTTCCAGTGATCTTACCCATCTCAGGACGGCCGTTTCTGATTACATAACATTTCTCGCTGTCCGCAACAAGGTCTATTGCGCCTGTTACAGCTATGATAGATCCCGTTTCAGCAGATAGCTTCTTGACAAATGCCACTGCATTATCAAGCGTATCCTCCGTAACCGCATCTGCCACATCGGCATCAACACCCTTTGTGCTGCCGGAACCATATGCCAGAGTTTTGATCTCAGAGATATTTCCCCTTATAACATCAAATCTAATCTCCTTCATAAGTCCAACAGCCGTATCAGTTCTGAGCTTACTTGCTCCTGCTCCAACAGGATCGAGAAGTACAACATGTCCAAGTTCATTTGCCTTCTTCCCTGCCAGGTACATTGATGGAATAGTGTTCTTGTTAAGTGTTCCTATGTTGATATTCAGACCACCACATATACTTGTGATATCCTCCACGTCACCCTCATCATCCGACATGATAGGACTTCCACCGCACGCCAGAATGACATTTGCCACATCATTTACAGTTACATAGTTTGTTATATTGTGTACCAGAGGTACATTCTTTCTCACATTTTCAAGGCACTCTTTTATCATGTTTTTCTATCTCCTTTATATATACTCTGTTGTTTATCTGCTAATCTTTTTTGACGAAAAGCGGCCATACCATAAGGCACAGCCGCTTTTCTTATGCTGTATGTATCCCTACGCCGGCGCTGATCCAGGTCAGACCTGATCTACTCCTGGGCAGGAGGTACATCAGATGTACAATGCATACACTTTGTTGCTTTGATATCTATCTCACCCATACAGTATGGGCACTTTCTTGTGAGAGGAGCTGCCTCCTCTTTCTTCTTACCAAGATCCATGATCGCATTGATCCCCTTCATGATGACAAATATAACAAATGCCATGATTATGAAGTTGATAACTGCTGAAATAAACGCTCCATACTCGATATACTGTCCTGTATGGAATATCTGAAAATGTCCACCAATCTCTGCTCCACCGATACTGTTGATTATTGGTGTGATGAAACAGTCTGTAAAAGATGTAACCAATGACTGGAACGCTCCACCAATGATAACACCGATTGCAAGACTCATCACATTTCCCTTAAGGGCAAACTCCTTAAACTCTTCCAAAAACTTCTTCATATGTATCCTTCCAACTGAATACAGCACCAATCATAACAAACTTATATTATAATTCGGTGCCGTATCTTTTATTTATTGTTTCTCGCGCAATTGATATGACATATATCTACATTTGCTGTCATCGCTAATCGCACATCATCTTTTTTTACTTTCTTACAATAAGTGACTTGCCTGTCATCTCCTTAGGCTGAGGAAGTCCCATAACCTCAAGAAGTGTAGGTGCGATATCTGCAAGACATCCGCCCTCACGAAGCTCTACATCTTCACCATAGTTGTAAAGGATAAATGGTACAGGGTTAGTTGTATGAGCTGTATGTGGAGCACCGGTCTCATAGTTGATCATCTGCTCTGCGTTACCATGATCAGCACAGATAAAGAGAACACCATCAACCTTATCAATTGCCTCTACAGCAGCGCCAACGCACTTGTCAACTGTCTCTACAGCCTGGATAGCTGCTGGGATAATACCTGTATGACCAACCATATCAGGGTTTGCAAAGTTGATGATGATCACATCATACTCGCCACCAAGGATAGCTGCATTGAGCTTCTCGCTTACCTCTGGAGCACTCATCTCTGGCTGGAGGTCATATGTTGCTACAGCAGGTGACTTTACAAGGATTCTGTCCTCGTTCTTGTTAGGCTCCTCAACACCGCCGTTGAAGAAGAACGTTACATGAGCATACTTCTCTGTCTCAGCAATACGTGCCTGCTTCAGTCCATTATCTGCAAGGAACTGTCCGAACGTATTCGTAATAGACTCTTTTACAAATGCTACCATCTTATTTTCAATCGTTGCATCATACTCAGTAAAGCATACGAAAGTTGTCTTAACTCTCTCTCCTCTGTCAAATCCGTCAAAGCTGTCGTCGCAGAATGTTCTTGTCAGCTCTCTTGCTCTGTCAGGACGGAAGTTGAAGAACACTACAGAATCATTCTCTTTTACTGTAGCTTTAGCAGCACCGTCTTTTGTTACAACAAATGGTACAACAAACTCATCCGTTACATCTTCATCATAAGAAGCCTGGATTCCTGCTGTTGCTGACTCTGCTGTATTTCCTTCTCCTGCAACCAGTGCTTTATACGCTTTCTCCACACGATCCCAACGATTATCACGATCCATTGCATAATAACGACCGGATACGGATGCAACTTCACCTACACCGATCTCTTTCATCTTTTCTTCAAGCTGCTCTACATACTCCTTGCCTGATGCCGGTGGTGTATCACGACCATCCAGGAAACAGTGTACATAAACCTTTTCGATTCCCTGTCTCTTTGCCAGTTCAAGGATTCCATAGATATGAGTAATATGACTGTGGACTCCTCCAGATACCAGTCCCATCAGATGCAGTGCAGAATCATTTTTCTTAACATTTTCGCAGGCTGCAAGAAGTGCCTTATTCTCAAAAAAATCTCCATCTTCAATGGACTTCGTAATCTTTGTAAGCTCCTGATAAATGATACGTCCGGCACCCATATTCATATGTCCTACTTCTGAGTTACCCATCTGTCCATCCGGAAGACCTACAGCAAGTCCGCTGGCATTTCCTTTTACGAACGGACACTCTGCCATCAGTTTATCCATAACCGGAGTATTCGCAAGTGCTACTGCATTGCCCTCCGTCTTATCTCTTAATCCATATCCATCTAAAATCATCAATACGGTTGGTTTTTTGCTCATTCCAAAATCTCCTTTGCATTTAGATTGTCTAATTTTTAACTCCACAGCCTATTGTACTAGTTTTAGCACAATTTTGCAAGACAGACCACCGAACAAATATATCCGAAAAATAACAGGATTTCATTCCGGTTCAAGTAAAAATCACCACTCCATCGTTGTCTCTCTTACCACAAGGCTCACATCAAATATATTTTTCTTCTGACAGGGCTGCCCTTCTACACATTTCTCTATGATCTGTGCCGCAGCAGTTCCCATTTCCCGGATTGACTGGTGGATCGTCGTCAATTCCGGGGTAAATATCTGCCCGAATTTTACATCATCAAATCCGATCAGCCGGATCTCCTGCGGAATTTTTTTCCCCCTTCTGATAAGTTCTTTATACACAGCCATCGCGATCATATCATTTCCTGCAATAACCCCGTCCACATCAGGGTATCGTTCCAGCATTTTTCCTGCAGCCCGGATTCCCTCTTCATATACATAGGTACAATCCACAGACTGCTCTTTCAGCCCGTATTTTTCACAGACCGCAAAATAACCTCTGTATCGCTCATTTCCACTGGAATAGCCTGACGGTTCTTTCAGACACACAATATTTTTGCATCCGCACTGTACCAGATGCTCTGCCGCCAGATACCCTCCTTTATAATGATCCGATTTTACAACCGCTTTTTCATTTACATTCTGCAAAGTCCGGTCTACAAGAACAACCGGAACCGGACAGGTCTTCAATACTTTTCCTGTATCCACACTGTTGGTCATGATAATGACTCCATCTGCTTTCATCTGTACCAGCATCTGAATATTCTGCATCTCTTTTTCTGCATTATTCCCTGAACTGCACAGAAGCATTCTGTAACCATTCTGGAATGCCTCATCCTCCACTGCCTTTGCCAGTTCGCTGAAAAAGGGATTTTCAATATCCGGTACGATCACTCCGATGATCTTTGAGGACTTTTTATATAAAGCACGAGCAAGCTCATTCGGACAAAATCCGGTCTTTTCTATTGCAGCCTCCACCCGCTGTCTTTTTTCTTCATTTACATTCGCTGTTCCATTCATGACTCTGGAAACGGTCGCAGGTGATACTCCGGCGATCTTTGCCACATCTCTGATACTTGTCATTCTTTTTATTTTCCCCCGTATCCATCTGTCTGTAACCCGTTACATGGCTTTTATTATAATTCCCTGCTTTTTCATTTCGACACCTTTCACCGTCGTTATCCGGTCTTTCTTTTTTCTTTTGCCGATCTGACTATTTCTTTAACTCTGTCTCTACTTCTTCTGCGGTCGGCATTCCTGTCTGTGCTCCAAATTTTTCTGTAGACAGACTTGCTGCCACATTTGCATAGGCAAGTGCATCTTCTATCGCCTTTCCTTCTGCAATCTGCACCGAAAAAGCACCATTCAGCGTATCTCCCGCTCCTGTCGTATCTACAACCTGTGCTTTTCTTGCCGGAACATTCAAAATCTGTCCATCCTTAAGACACGTTGAAACACCTCTTGATCCCTGGGTAATGACCAGTTTTTCCGGGTACTTTCTCAACAGATCTTCTGTACTTAATTCATCACCGAAAATCAGCACTGCTTCATGTTCATTTGGTGTCACATAAGTCACCTTATCAATGATTTCCATCGGGACTGCTGCAGCAGGTGCGGGATTCAGAACAATTTTGATCCCTTTTTCATAACAAAACTCGATCACATAATGAACCGTCTCTAATGGAATTTCATGCTGAAGCACTACCATATCAAATTTCTCAAGTTCTGATTTAATGCTGTCAATATAGGCTCTGTCTACCTTGCCATTTGCTCCCGGTACAACGATGATCGTATTGTCATTGTCTCCGACCGTAATCATTGCGATACCCGTCGGAACGCCTTTCAGAATCGGAATATGTTCTGTTCCGACTCCGACTGCTTTCAGATTTTCCAGCATTTTTTCTCCATTGCTGTCGTCTCCGACACATCCAAACATCTCCACCGCTGCACCAAGCTTTGCCATTGCTACTGCCTGATTCGCCCCTTTTCCTCCTGGAATATAAGAAAGGGAGCTTCCCATCAGCGTCTCACCCTTTAAAGGGATTCTCTCCGCAGTAACTGTCATATCCGTATTGATACTTCCTACAACTGCAAGCCTCATTTTTCTTTCTCCTTCATTTTATAATCTATTTCCTAGTATAATCCACTTTAAATAACAAACTATTTTAATTCACATTCCTATTATGGTATAATTGAACCATCGGAGGTGCCAATTATGCCTAATACAATTAAAACTATTTCTTTAACAGATGATGATAAATCTTACTTAAATAAACTGCTGACTCAGAGCACTTTGGAAATTCGCGTTTATCAACGTGCTAGGATCCTTCTGCTCAAATCTGAGGGTGCATCTAACAAAGCAATTGCTGACAAACTGGATATTGGAATCAGTGTGGTAAAACGTTGTCTTAACAAATTTAAAGAGAACGGTGTTGAAGCTTCTTTACGTGATAACAAAGGCCGTGGAAGGAAAGCGGAAATTACCGATGACGATATCACCTGGGTAATCAGTAAAGCCTGCCAAAAACCGAAGGATTACGGCTATTCTGCTGAATTCTGGTATCCCATGAGTTTCAGGAAATTCATCAACTCTATAGCAGAAACGGAAGGACATCCTCGTATGGCAACAGTAGCTGAAACAACGCTTCGGAAAATTCTGAGCAATGCAAGGATCAAACCGTTTCAGGTGTCCTATTACTGCGAAAGACGGGATCCTGAGTTTGATGCAAAAATGCATGATGTCCTTGTTATCTACAAGCAGATTGAAATGCAGTTTGACAAGGATGGAAAACTGATTCCCTTTGAGAAAGATGCCGTACATACCCTGTCTTATGATGAAAAGCCAGGAATTCAGGCAATTGCTACCACAGGTGAAGACCATCCACCGATTCCGAATACAGATAAAAGCAATGGCTATCAGCGAGATTATGAGTATGTCAGGCTGGGAACCCTCTCCCTGCTTGCAGCGATTGATTTGCTCTCAGGAGAAGCAATTCCATTAGTAAGTGAAACTCATAAAAGTTCTGACTTTGTGACTTTTCTAAAGAAACTTGATGAAAAATATCCAAAGAGCGATATGATTCGGATTATTCTGGATAATCACTCTGCACATACCTCCAAAGAAACCCAGGAATATCTGAATACGGTTTCTGGACGTTTTGAGTTTGTATTTACACCCAAACATGGTTCCTGGTTAAACATGATTGAAGGTTTTTTCAGTAAAATGACAAAGCAGATGCTGGGTGGAATCCGTGTGGAAAGCAAGAAAGAACTCGAAGATAGAATCTACAGATACTTTGATGAAATCAACAAAGAACCTGTGCCCTACAAATGGACATATAAAATGGATACCATCGATCTTTCTCAAGAAGATATTGATTCCATAGTGTATGAGGTTGTAAATGAAAAAGCTGCTTCAGCAGAAAACAAAAACAAAAAAGCACCAAAAACAATTTCACGAAAGAGAAAGTCTATCCAGAATTAGCATAAAATGCTAATTTGAAACAGGCTTCTAATTTGCGTGGATTATACTAGTTCTTCTCTTTATTTTGTCGCAATTTTCCCCAGATTACAAGTATAATTTTTTATCTCTCCAATTCCATCAATTTATCATCCCATATCCCATGATGGAGGCATAATCCATCGCATAGTTTCTCTGCCGTACCTGATCACTGGAGTTTCCTTCCACTGTGTAGACTCTTCCACCTTCACATTTCTCTACGATTCCTACATGGTCCGAGTTTCCATCATGATCCCAGTCAAAAAAAATGATCATTCCGGCTGTCGGGGTTGTTCCGCCACTCT
>OHLN01000813.1_pt1 | contig 14047 bp, 14 predicted proteins | sample 1569071 | NCBI WGS metagenome assembly OHLN01 (sample SAMEA3879594, study PRJEB24766) | human gut metagenome | biome: human-associated habitat; feature: feces | place: USA | collected 1985/1987
GAACGCTTCAACAAGGAAATGACACCTTCTTCCAGACAGCATTTCCGCTGCACCCTTCTTCCTCCTTCCGAATCACTACTGAAAGACAGCCGTCTTGAGGCTTTTGCCCAGGAGATGGAACGTATCATATTTCCGGGATAAGAACTATGGCAAAGAAAAGAGAGATATTCAAGGTGGATGAGGATGCCTTGAAGGACATGATGGCCAGTGAATCCATTTCCTGTGGTAAATCTGGAGCAGATGTCGGCGAGAATGTTCTTCCTGTCACAGAAAAGGAAAAAAATGTGCCGGAAGTAAAGACACAGGGACAGGAAAAGTCCCGCAAGACGATTCGCGCTGACCCAGGACTGGAAGAGAAGGTGGAAATGTATAAGGAACTGTTTCAGCCCATTTTTCGAATTTCTCCCAGTCTGTAGTGTCTTTACCTGTACAGAAGCGTTCGTCTACACCATTAGTACGCATTGCACGCCATTTGTAATGGTCGCCACCCAACCAGATTTCAGTCAGTGATTTAAACTTGTAGTCATCGGCTACCATTTGTGGAATTAAATGACAGTGATAGTCGATAATCGGCATTTTAGCCGCATGTTCGTGGTACAACTTCTGCGCGGTTTCAGTCTGCAACAGGAAGTTCTCGTCCATAAAGTTTTTCATCTTCTTGTGTTTTAAGTATCTAAAAATTTTACTTTCTTGTCATTACACCTATATAGTATTGATTGTAAAGCTAATAGGATCGATAACGCTTTTTGCTTTTATTAACCGTTATCGAACACAAAAGTAGAAATTTTACTTGGAGAAACAAAATAATTCGTATCTTTGCGGCAAATATTTATAATATTTAAGTTTTAAATGTAAGACCTTTAAACACCTTAGGGCGGGAGAAGATGGAAAACAAGAATTATACGATAAAAGACATTGCACGCATGGCCGGTGTCTCTGCCGGAACCGTAGACCGCGTGCTTCATAACCGGGGCGACGTATCCCGTGCAAGCAGAGATAAGGTTCAAAAAGTCCTCGATGAAATCGATTATCATCCCAACATGTTTGCCATAGGTCTGGCGGCAAAAAAGCGCTACCATATAGTATGTATCATACCTTATTATATAGAGCATGATTACTGGCACTCCGTTGCGGCGGGCATAGACCGTGCCGCGCAAGAGTTGCGGCCGTTCAACGTAGGGGTGGACTATCTTTTTTACAGCCATGCGGATAAAGCGTCCTATGAAACGGCATGTGCGCAACTTCAATCCGTTGTTGCCGATGGGGTGTTGATAGCCCCGAATTTTCAGGATGATACCCTGAAACTGACATCGTATCTGGAAGATAAAAAGATACCTTATGCCTTCATCGACTTCAATATGGAGCAGACTCATGCACTATGCTATATAGGCCAGGACTCCAAAGTCAGCGGATACATCGCCGCCAAAATACTGATGCGCCGCTACCGCGAAGGGCAGGAGCTGGCACTTTTCCTGAACAATCAGAAGAACAGCCCCGCCGAGGTGCAGATGCAACGGCGCCTGGAAGGCTTTATGCAGTATCTTGCGGCCGAGCACAAGAACCTGACTATACACGATGTCGTTCTCCACAAGGAAGATACCGCCGCCAACGAGGAAGTGCTGGATGCTTTCTTCTCCGGACATCCCAAAGCCACTTTAGGGGTCGTGTTCAACTCACGCGTGTATCAAGTGGCGGACTACTTGCAGAAAAAGAATCTGAAGCTGGATGCACTGGTCGGCTACGACCTGCTTCAGAAGAATGTGGAACACCTGAAAAACGGCGAAGTGAACTATCTCATCGGGCAGCGGCCGGGACTGCAAGGTTATTGCGGCATTAAAGCGCTGTGCAATCACGTGGTATTCAAAAAGCCAGTCACAGCCGTAAAATATATGCCTATCGACATCCTGATGAAGGAAAACATCGACTTCTATTTTGAGTTTGAATAATCCTGCTATAGTAAGAAAGGCTATCAATCATAATCCAACAATCATAATTAAAATCATTTTCAAGATGAAAGCATTAAACAAACAGACGGCTCCCAAGTCCGTTGCTCCTGAACGAATCATCCAGTTCGGTGAAGGTAACTTCCTTCGTGCATTTGTAGACTGGATTGTTTACAACATGAACCAAAAGACCGACTTCAACGGCAGTGTTGTAGTGGTTCAGCCTATCGAAAAAGGAATGGCGGAATGGCTGAACGGCCAGGACTGCCTTTACCATGTCAACCTGCAGGGCCGTTTGAACGGTGAAGCGGTAAACAGCCTCACGCGTATCGACTGCATCAGCCGCGCATTGAATCCCTATTCTCAGAACTCTGCATTCATGGCGCTTGCCGACCAGCCCGAAATACGTTTCGTCATCTCCAACACAACGGAAGCCGGCATTGCTTTCGACCCGAACTGCAAGTTCAGCGACGCCCCCGCATCTTCTTATCCGGGCAAGCTGACCCAGTTGCTGTTCCGTCGTTTCAAGACGTTCAAGGGCGACAAGAGCAAAGGCCTTATCATCATGCCTTGCGAATTGATTTTCCTGAACGGACATCACCTGAAAGAATGTATCTACCAGTACATCGAACTGTGGAAAGACGACTTCGGAGCGGATTACGAGAAGTTCAAGACCTGGTTCACAAAGTACTGCTATGTATGCGCCACTCTGGTAGACCGCATCGTTCCGGGCTTCCCGCGCAAGGAGATTGCGCAGATTCAGAAGAAAATCTGTTATGCCGACAACCTGGTTGTACAGGCCGAAATTTTCCACCTGTGGGTTATCGAGGCAGCCGAGAATCTCTCTCTCCGCCAGTTGGCAGAGGAGTTCCCTGCAAACAAGGCGGGATTGAACGTACTCTTCGTGAAGTCCGAAGCTCCTTACCACGAAAGAAAGGTTACTTTACTGAACGGTCCTCACACCGTGCTTTCTCCGGTGGCTTACCTGAGCGGCGTAAACATCGTGCGCGATGCCTGCAACCACCCCGTTATCGGCAAGTATGTCCGTAAAGTACAGTTCGACGAACTGATGCAGACGCTGAACCTGCCTATGGACGAACTGAAGAAGTTTGCCGCCGATGTATTGGAACGTTTCGACAATCCTTACGTAGAGCACCAGGTAACCAGCATCATGCTGAATTCCTTCCCGAAATACCAGACCCGCGACCTGCCGGGCTTGAAGACTTATCTGGAACGCAAGGGCGAACTTCCGAAAGGACTCGTACTCGGTCTTGCCGCCATCATCACATATTACAAGGGCGGCGTGCGTGCCGACGGCGCTGAAATCACTCCGAACGACGCTCCCGAAATCATGCAACTGCTGAAAGACCTTTGGGCAACAGGCGATACCCGCAAAGTAGCGGAAGGCGTATTGGCAGCCAAAGACCTCATCTGGGGTGAGCACGGAGACTTGAACGCCATTCCGGGACTGACGGATATGGTAACCGGCTTCCTGAACTCTATCCAGGAGAAGGGTATGCTGGAAACAGTAAAAAGCATTCTCTGATAAAGAACCGGTATAACAAAAGAAAAACAGGGCAGGGCTTCGGCTTTGCCTTGTTTTTTTATGCCCGACCTACCCAATAAAACAGCCGTTATATGGTGCCGGCCGGATTTTTTCGCGTATCTTTACCGGATAAAGCGATATTCATCAAAATTCTGATAACTAATGGAAAACAACTCCGACTTAAACAATCAAGCAGCCCAATACACATTGTGCTTCAACACCCGATGCCCGAAAGCCGAAAACTGCCTGCGGCACAGTATGACACAATACACCACGGCGCAAAACATCCGGCTGTCCGTCATCAACCCCCTTTGCTATCCGGCGGCAGGGAAGGAGTGCCCGCACTTCCGCAGCAACAAGAAAATACGGGTGGCATGGGGCTTCAAGAAGCTTTACGATGATATGCCCGCACGCATCTCCCGTGCCATTCACCTCAATCTGGAAGCTATATTCAACCATTCGCCCTATTACCGGTATCGCAACCAGAAGCTGGGGCTTACTCCGAAGCAGCAGGAGTGCATCCGCCAGGTATGCCGGAAGCATGGCTGGAAAGAGGAGATACAGTTCGACCGGTACACCGAGGAATACGACTGGTAAGCACTTTGTCGGTATTCCACCGCAGAGTACCTCAACTACCAGCAGGTGGTACAGGGAATACCAACCGTTGGTAGCTCTTGTACCACGCAGTGGTACGCGCCGTACCTTAGTAAGGTACTTCTCGTACCAAACTGTGGTACGGACAGTACCAAGCAAAGAAATTTATTGGTACATGCATACAACTGACCGCCAGCAAGGTACACAATATGAATTTACGAACATATTTTCATTATCTTTGTTCCCTGTATCAGCAGGATTATACAAAACGGAAACATGAAATACGGAGTAAACAGAAAAGTATTGCTTATAACCGCCGGAGTGGTATGGATTATAGCCGGGGTCAATATCCTCAGGATAGGAATAATGACATGGCTGACAGATTCCCAATACTGGCTTTTCAAGATAGGAGAGGCCACAGTCGTGTTCCTTCTCTTCTTTTTGTTTGTTTTCAAAAGGCTTTATTACAAGCACACCAAACGTATCGGAGAAAAGAAGAAAGAGAAGAACTGCCCTTTTTCTTTCTTTGACGTAAAAGGCTGGATTGTAATGGTCTTCATGATAACGTTCGGCGTCACGATGCGCTCGTTCCATATATTGCCGGACGCATTTATTTCGGTGTTCTATACCGGACTGTCGCTTGCGCTCATCTTCACCGGAGTATTGTTTATACGCTATTGGTGGATAAACCGGAAAGGCAATCTCTTTACTCCGCCGCCCGAAGAATGAAAGTGGTAGCGCCGATGGTTACAATGGCTCCGTCCTCAATGCGGATACGGTCTTTATCACCCAGAATTTCATTGTTCAGGAAAGTACCCGTCAGGCTGGGGGCGTCGCGCAGGGTATAGACAAGGTTGCCTTGCTTGTTGCGCTTCACATTGATAATGCAGTGCGTACGGTCCATGCTCATGTCCGAGGTTTCTATTGGGACATTGACAACCGTCCCTACGCAGCGGCGGCCGATTTTATTGTCTCCCTCCTGTAATGGCAGCACTTGCTTGAATCCGAAAACATTCTCAATGACCGTAATGCTTCCGAAGGCTTCCTTGTATTCGGTTTCGTCCGGATTCTCCTCTTTCTGCGGAGCTTTCATCTTTGTCTTGCCCAAACGTATGCTGAACTGCTTCTTACAGTTCTCGCAGACAAATACCAGGGACTGGCCTTCCGTATATTTTGTTTCGTCGAAAGTCAGATAGTTCTCACATTTGGGGCAACGGATACGTTTCATTGAATTGTCGGAATAGTTGATGGTTAATAATTGACTGTGAAGAAAGTTATCTTTTCAGAACCCAGGCACTCTTGTATGCTTCATTCTGGCGAATCAGGTTCAAGGCGCGGTATGCCTCTTTCTCCGTGGCACAGGACTGAATGCTGACGCGCATCTTGCCGTCGCCGATAATCGCTTTAGCTCCTGCATAACCTTTGGCAACCAACTGCTGCGCCATGGTGTCGGCGTCTTTTTCAGAACCCACGCTGGCTACGATAATATGATAAGGTGTCTTTACGGCTTGAACGGCAGGAGCGGCAACTGTGGGCGCTGCTTTAGGTTGAGCCGCAATTGTTGCAGCTTGCTGACGGACTTTTACTTCTTTTACGGCAACGGGAGCAACCGGTTTCTTGCCGGCGCTACGGGTGGTTTTCGCCTTCTTACCCGTCTCCTGCTGATGGATGACAATCGGAGTAATGACCAATGACTGCTTTTCTATCTGCCCGAACAAATCACCGGGCAGCAGCCGCGCATAGTTGGCTTCCATCACTTCGGTGTTTTCTACGGGTGCGGGAAGAAAAAAGAACAGAGCCGCAACGGCAATCATGGCAACGGCATTCGCCAGATAAGAAGTGTTGATTCGCATCCCGTACTTACGCTTCTTTTCTTCCCGGACAACCGGTGCGAAAGGAATAGTCTTGCTTCCGTTCCGGCAAGGCTTGTGCAAGACTGCCAGTTCCTGCATTTCAAAACTGCCAAGCCCGTATAAGTAAGGAGTAGTAAGCTTATCGTCGTAAGGTGTGAAATCGTAGGAATCATAAATGTTATAGCGCAATTCGCCGATATTGGGCAAATCCGCTTTTCCATTCTCATGAAGAAGAGCCAGCAGTTCTTTCACCGATTTGCCTACAATCCTGGTGGCATCGGAAAAATCCGTATCATACACAGCCATGTAGGATTGTACCAACAGCCCGTCGTTCATCTTCAGTTGCGGATTGAAGCCGATGATGCGGGTAGGGGGCAAAAACGTATTTTCTTCCGCCACTCTCATTGCCGGAGTGTAGTGAGCGACAAATCCGCCCAACCCCGGAACAATGACACAATCATTCTCCAATAATAATGCTTCTATGTGCTGTGCTAATTCAATCATGCTACAAAAGTAGCGGTTTTATCGGATATATGCCACTTTCGGGCTGCTTTTCTTACTAAGAATTTATAAACACGGCAAACTTTGGAAACTCCTTTATCGCCCATGACCGATATATTAGATTTTTTTCCTACTTTTGCACCGTTTTCTACGTTTCTCTTTAATTAGGACTATAAACTATATTATATATTCGATAATGAACACAGATAACTGTCAGCACTTAACCAAATACAGACTATTTGCCGTAATGCGTATTCCTATCTGTTTGTTGGCCATTATTCTTGCAGGTAGCGGTATGGCAACGGCACAGGTTTCGCCTTTTGTGGAATACGGAGCCACCGTGCACACGGGCGACAATACTCCTTTGTGGCAAGTGAGTAACCAACAGGGGCTCGGTTCTATTTACGACAATACGTATATACGGGGCGGACTGGGCTACAAACACCGGCTCGGCAAGTGGAAGTTTGAAGAAAAGCTGGACATGGTAGCAGCCGTGGGCATGAACTTCAAGGGCGATAAGGATATTTTTATCCAGCAGGCCTATATAGATGCACGTTACAAGTGGCTGGGAATTTTTGCCGGAAGCCGCGAGAAAGGCGCTCCATTGCTGAATAACGCTTTGAGTAGCGGTGACATGACATGGTCGGGCAACGCGAGGCCGATTCCGCAAATAATGATAGGCATCCCCGAATACTTGTATGTCCTTCCGCGTTTCGCCATTAAAGGTGAAATCTCTTACGGATGGTTCACCGATAACAAATATCAGGAACGGAAGGTAGGAGCAGGGCATTGGTACACAAAAGACATCAAATATCATCATAAAGAAGGATTTGTCCGCGTCGGCGTGCCCAACGGGAAATGGCAGCTCGACATCGGCATGACGCTCGATACGCAATTCGGCGGAACGCTGGTGAATGCGGACGGCAGTACGGTAAATCTGGGCAACACGCTGAAAGATTATTTCAGAGTATTTATCCCCGGCTCCGGCGGTGAGGACAAACCTTGGAACGACAGTAACTTCTATCAGGGCAACTTCCTGGGCAGCGAACAGATAAAGCTGACCCACCGTTCCGATAAATTCTCTATCAGCGCATACCTGTGCAATCATTTCGACGACTTCTCCGCCATGGGCAAGCAGAACGGTTGGGACGGATTATGGGGACTTGAAATGAACTTCAACAACTTCAAGCCCGTCAATGCGGTTGTGTTCGAGTTCCTGCAGACCACCAATATGAGCGGTCCGCTGCACGGCTTGCACGAACCAGAAGAAGGTCCCGTACACAAGACCGGCGGTTCCGACAACTATTACAACAACGGTCTTTACCCCGGCTGGGCGCATTGGGGCATGATGATAGCCAATCCGTTGATTGCTTCGCCTATCTATAACCGGGACGGTGACATGACGTTCAAGTACAACCGCATAAAAGCGCTGCACATAGGCTGGAGCGGACAAATAACTTCCGAATGGAGCTACATAGCCAAAATGAGCCACAACAGAACATGGGGTACTCCCGGTGCTCCCACACTGGATATTCTGGAGAACTTTTCGGCCTATGCCTCGTTCTCTTATTCTCCCGAAAGATGGAAAGGCTGGAACTTCAACGCCTCTCTCGCTTTGGACATGGGAGATATATACGGAGACAACTTCGGATTTCAAATGAAAATACATAAAACATTCTAAAGCAATGAACTACATACAGACAGAAATTGACGGCGTATGGATCATCGAACCGAAAGTGTTCAATGATGCACGCGGCTACTTCATGGAAGCCTTTAAGGAAGAAGAATTCCGTGCCAATATCGGCGATGTACATTTCGTACAGGACAACGAATCAAAATCCTCTTTCGGCGTACTGCGCGGGTTGCATTATCAGAAAGGCGAATACAGCCAGGCGAAGCTGGTACGTGTCATAAAAGGTAAAGTTTTGGATGTTGCGGTCGATTTACGCCGTTCTTCTCCTACGTTCGGCAAGTACGTCAGCGTGGAACTGAGCGAAGAGAACAAGCGTCAGTTCTTTATTCCCCGCGGTTTTGCCCATGGCTTTCTGGTACTGAGCGAAGAGGCAATCTTTACCTACAAAGTAGATAACGGTTATGCTCCGCAGGCGGAAGCGTCGATTCGCTTCAATGATGAAACCATAGGCATCGACTGGCCGGTTGCGGAATCTCAGTTCATATTATCGGAGAAAGACGGACATGCCGTATCTTTCAAAGATGCGGAATATTTTGAATAAGATATGAAGATAGCCATTGTTGGTACGGGGTACGTCGGTTTGGTAACCGGTACTTGTTTTGCTGAAATAGGTGTCAATGTCATTTGCGTCGACACAAACAGCGAAAAGATAGAAGCATTGAAGCAGGGTATTATCCCAATCTATGAAAACGGATTGGAGGAAATGGTAAACCGGAACGCGAAAGCAGGACGCCTGCAATTCACGACTTCTCTGGAAAGTTGCCTGAACGAAGTGGATGTTATATTCAGCGCCGTGGGTACTCCGCCCGACGAGGATGGCAGTGCAGACCTGAGTTATGTGCTTGAAGTGGCGCGTACCATCGGGCGTAACATGACGAAATATGTATTGGTGGTAACCAAAAGCACCGTGCCCGTAGGCACCGCCGGAAAGGTGCGCATGGCTATCCAGAACGAATTGGATAAGCGGGGAGTACAGATAGACTTCGATGTAGCTTCCAATCCCGAATTCCTGAAAGAAGGAAATGCGGTAGCAGACTTCATGAGCCCCGACCGGGTAGTGGTGGGAGTAGAGTCCGAACGTGCAAAGAAACTGATGAGCAAACTCTACAAACCGTTTCTGCTGAACAACTTCCGCGTTATCTTCATGGATATTCCGTCTGCCGAAATGACCAAATACGCAGCCAACTCCATGCTTGCCACCCGCATCAGCTTCATGAACGACATTGCCAACCTGTGCGAGCTGGTGGGAGCCGACGTCAATATGGTACGCAGCGGCATCGGTTCCGATACGCGTATCGGCCGTAAGTTCCTCTATCCGGGCATCGGATATGGCGGTTCGTGCTTCCCGAAAGACGTAAAGGCATTAATCAAGACCGCCGAACAGAACGGTTACCGGATGCGTGTGCTCCAGGCTGTAGAGGAAGTCAATGAAAAGCAGAAAAGCATCTTGTTTGAAAAACTGCAACGGCACTTCAACGGCGATTTGCACGATAAGACAATTGCCTTGTGGGGATTGGCTTTCAAGCCGGAAACAGACGACATGCGCGAGGCGCCTTCGCTGATTCTGATTGACAAATTGCTGAATGCCGGTTGTAAAGTGCGTGTGTACGATCCGGCTGCCATGACGGAGTGCCGCCGCAGGATAGGCGACAGTGTCTGCTATGCCACCGATATGTACGATGCCGCACTCGATGCGGATGCCTTGATGCTGGTAACGGAATGGAAAGAATTCCGCCTGCCGTCATGGGCCGTTATCAAAAAAGCCATGAGAACCCCGGTGTTACTGGACGGTCGTAATATCTACGAAAAGAAAGAAATAGAAGAACTTGGATTTACCTACCACTGTATAGGTAAATAAAGGAAGGAGATAGACATGAAAAAACTCGTAATAGAGTTGTGCTGCGTCATAGCGTTGGCTGCATGCGGTAATGGTAAAGAGCAAAAAACAGTCGAAGAAGACGCTACGGCCAAGGCTCTGCTTCAGGGTGTCTGGATAAATGATGAAACCGAACTGCCCCTGATGCGTATAGAAGGAGATACCATATACTATGCCGATCCTCAGAATATCCCCGTATCATTCAAGATTATACGAGATACGATGTATGTGTACGGCAATCATACCGTGACTTACAAGATTGACCGACAGACAGAATACAGCTTCTGGTTTCATTCATTGGCGGATGAGATTATAAAACTGCATAAATCGGAAAATCCGGAGGATATACTCGCCTTTGATAACAAGGAAGTGGAAGTCATACCCACTACGGAAGTGGTGAAAAAGGACAGCGTAGTGATGTACAAAGGCACACGCTACCGGGGATATGTGTACGTCAACCCTTCGACAATGAAAGTTATCCGCTCATCCTATTCAGAAGGTGGCATCAGCGTGGACAATGTCTACTATGACAATGTCATACATATCTGCGTGTATGAGGGCAGACGAATGTTGTATGGCAAAGACATTACCAAGAAGGCATTTGCTGGCATCTTTCCCGAAGATATTCTGAGTCAGATGATTCTTGCCGATATGAATTTTATGGGAGTTGATAATAAAGGCTACCAATATCAGGCAACCTTACGCGTGCCGGAAAGCTCCGTATATAGTCTGGCAGATATTACCATCGGATTCGATAATCGGATGGACATAAAAAAAGCGGAATAAATTCCGCTTTTTTTATTATTCCTGCTTCTTTGCCTGAGTGGGCTTTTTGCTGCCGTCCCTGCGTTTGTTATTATTTCTGTTGCCGCCTTTGCCGGTTCCGTTGTTCCGGCGTCCGCCACCTTTAAAGCTGCTGCGTTTGCGTCCGTCATTGGAGCGCGGCTTGTATTCGGGAGCTTCACCCAACTCTTCCGGCACAGGTATCTTATAGATTTCTTTTTCCAGGAAATTCTCAATGCTTTTAAAGTTGCTCTGCTCTTTTTCGCTGACAAACGTAAGCGCTACTCCGTCATTATTGGCACGTGCCGTACGTCCGATACGGTGTACATAGTCTTCGCTGTCATGGGGAACATCAAAGTTGATTACCAAACGGATATCATCAATGTCAATACCACGGGCAACGATATCTGTGGCTACTAATATATTGATCCGGCCGGCTTTGAATTCGTGCATCACTGCTTCCCGTTGAGCTTGTTCGAGATCCGAATGCATTTCTCCTACATTCAGTTTCATCATTTTCAGAGCCTTTGTTACTTCTTTAACCTTGATTTTGGAGGAAGCGAAAATAATCACACGTTCGGGTACTTCGTCAGTAAAAAGGCTGCGTATGATACCTAGCTTCTGATTCTCGTAACATACATAAGCTGCCTGGATGATTTTATCTGCCGGTCTTGAAACGGCAAGTTTGATTTCCGCCGGATTATTCAGAATTGTTTTTGCCAGTTGCTGTATTTTGGCAGGCATAGTTGCCGAGAACATGATTGTCTGTCGTTCTTTCGGCAAATATTTCACGATTTGCATGATATCTTCGTAGAATCCCATATCAAGCATACGGTCTGCTTCGTCCAGTATAAAATAAGAAACCTTGGAAAGATCTACGTATCCAAGGCTTAAATGGGCTATCAGCCGTCCGGGAGTAGCTATTACTACATCTGCACCTAACGTAAGTCCCTTCTTCTGTTGTTCGAAAAGGATTCCGTCATTTCCACCGTATACGGCAACACTCGATGCGGGCATAAAATAGGAGAAGCCTTCCATTTGCTGGTCGATTTGCTGTGCCAATTCCCGGGTAGGGGACATAATGACACAGTTAATGGCATCTTCGGGATGTCCTCCTTCGGATAACTTATTCAGGATAGGCAGCAGGAATGCTGCTGTTTTACCAGTGCCCGTTTGTGCAACTGCTATCAAATCTTTACCTTCTAGTATGATTGGAATTGCTTGTTCCTGTATAGGTGTACATTCGTCAAATCGCATGGCATCAAGCGCCTCAAGCACATTTGCATTAAGTTGCAGTTCGGAAAACTTCATTCTTTCAATTTATTTGTTAGCAAAGATAAACTATTTTTCTCTCTCAATTTTAAGTACATGACAAAATTTCAAATATATTAAATTGTGCTTTGTAGCAAGGATTTAGCAGACAGTTAGCAATTTCTTCCAATCCATATTTGAATATGCTTTTTGCTCTTCTCCCGTGCTTAAGTATTCTTATGGGAACAATGAACAAGTGCTTGTGTATTCCCGTCAAATAGGCCCATGTAAATGCTATAATCATTATCGCAAACAACCTCTCAATTCTATCCAAGTGAGTCAGATGAGTGTCTTCAACATTGAATCCGCTAGACTTCATGGCTCTAAAGCATGTCTCAATCTGCCATCTCTTTTTATAAGAATCAAGTGCTTTCTCGGGTCTATTATATGACACAATAATTTGTAATTCGGGCTTCCCTTCCTGATTTTTCAGCCTTGCTGCGGCCAAGTAACACAGCTGGTTATTCACATAATAGATATGTGGAAGAATCATACTTTGTTTTAATTGCAAACGGTTGAATACCCAGAAAGCCTTGAATTCCTTCCCAGTCCGTGGATCTTTTACCCAAAAGTTCTCTCGAATGCGCAAGTGATATGGTATTCCTTCCCGATTTAGATACTCCAACCACTGTTCTCCTACAAACTCACGGTCACCGGTCAAAGATTCAATGCTGGATTTTCCAAAGAGCTTGATGAATCGGTCAATGATGTCTATCCTTTCCTGCGTGTTGGAGTTGCCACGCTTGGGCAACAGACGAAAAAGGATAGGGAAGGCCACTCCTTCATAAGTGATTCCTAACACCAACGCATTGATATCAGTATGACCGAACTGCCAATTGGTCCTGTCCATGGAAAGGGTATATGGACCTTTATGAGGAAGAAGTAGCATGACCAGACGGGCTATCAAATCAAAATCAAGTGCATAAGAGGACATGAAGCGTTGGATTCTGCGCATGCAGGATAAGGCATCAGAACCACTTTCAAAAGCTGTTGAGAGCTTATAGAAACTTACTGTTTGCACCTTACATAACGCTAAAATCATAAGCGATATAAACTTTATTCGGGCAAGATTCATACTTTCACCGAAAAAAACATTCAACTTGTCAAATAATTCACTATTTTTGTAGGGAGCCTTAGGATTAGTCATCATAGAAAAAGCCGCTATACTTTTCTTTAAAGATACTAATTTCTAAGGCTTTATACAAAAATATAGAGATTAATTACATGACAATCAATAATATATAAATTTTTGTCATGTACTTAAATTTAGCATACTAAAATTTGTATCAATAGTGAAACATAGGTTCAAAAATTCAAGGCATGCCCAATAATTCTCTTGAAAAAAAATAAAATACCATGAAATATACGAGAATATACAAATTTATTGTAACTTTGGAATCATTTTGATTAGAAAAGCAACAGGATTACAGAAAAATGGTTAGGTCTGCGTTTATGGGAACTTTTGGAGAAGAAGCCATGAAATGGTTAAGTCTCTTGACAGCGCCACAATATGACTATATTGTGGCTATAGCACGTAAGTGCCCCCGTTTAATTGACGTCATCCTTCGGGAAAGCAAGACGTTTTCTCCTTCGATCTGGGATAAAGTAATAACAGAACATGCTCTGCCTTTTCATTTTGCACAAATGCCCCCAAAGCATAATTATTTACTAATTGACGACAGTGTGTTCTATGGAAGCACATTCAAAAAGATAGAGACACTTATAAAGAATTTAAACAATATTTCTCAATCTGAAAATGCGAATGAATGTAACAAGATCAATATAAAAAACGCTACCCTTTTTCTCTTAGAAAACAACAGACTGGAAAACCTAAATATCAATATGTACTTCCGGACCGGAAATGAGCAGCAAGCAGTCACATTCGTCAATTATGAAATGTCAGCATTCCTTAAAGGAGGACCTTATGATTTAGAATTCCCTATCATA
>OHLN01000825.1_pt1 | contig 13868 bp, 8 predicted proteins | sample 1569071 | NCBI WGS metagenome assembly OHLN01 (sample SAMEA3879594, study PRJEB24766) | human gut metagenome | biome: human-associated habitat; feature: feces | place: USA | collected 1985/1987
AGTTGGTTAGAATGCCTGCCTGTCACGCAGGAGGTCACGAGTTCGAATCTCGTACACACCGCTTTCATATTGCAACCAATGGTGCGTTAGTTCAGTTGGTTAGAATGCCTGCCTGTCACGCAGGAGGTCACGAGTTCGAATCTCGTACACACCGCTTTCATATTGCAACCAATGGTGCGTTAGTTCAGTTGGTTAGAATGCCTGCCTGTCACGCAGGAGGTCACGAGTTCGAATCTCGTACGCACCGCAAGAAGCATCCTCAAAAGGGATGCTTCTTTGTTTTATATATTGTTTACCAGCTTGGTAAACAATTGGATCAGATCAATTACAGAAAGTGGAATTACCAGAAGTCGCAAAAGGGCGGATCCAAAATGGAACCACCCTTTGCTACTATAGGATTCGATTTGCTAATAATGATCGATAGCTATTACTTCTCGATAGCTACCACGCCGGGAAGCACCTTGCCCTCGATGGCCTCCAACATGGCGCCACCACCAGTAGAGACATAGGACACCTTGTCGGCAAGGCCGAACTTATTGACGGCTGCGACGGAATCGCCACCACCAACGAGCGAGAAGGCGCCATTCTCCTGTGTGGCCTGGGCTACGCACTTGGCAATCTCACCCGTGCCATGAGAGAAGTTCTCAAGCTCGAAGACACCGACCGGACCGTTCCACAAGATGGTCTTGGAAGCGAGGATGATCTTCTCCCAGTTTTCGAGGCTGGCCGGAGCAGCATCCATTCCCTCCCAATCGTCGGGAATATCATTGATCGGGAAGATCTTGCGGGGAGCATCGTTGGAGAACTCCTGAGCGCAGACAGTAGCCACAGAGAGGCTCAGATTGACGCCCTTCTCCTTGGCAGTCTGAATCACATTGAGTGCCTCGGGAATGAGGTCGTCCTCATGGAGCGACATACCGATCTTGCCACCAAGAGCCTTGATGAACGTATAGCCCATACCGCCACCGATGATGAGATTGTCCACCTTGTCGAGCAGATTCTTGATAACGCCGAGCTTGGAGCTCACCTTAGAACCACCGATGATGGCGGTGAAAGGATGCTGCGCGTTCTTCATCACGTTGTTGATGGCCGTCACCTCCTTCTCCATCAGGAGACCGAGCATCTTGTGGTCCTTGTCGAAGTAGTCAGCAATCACGGCCGTAGAGGCGTGCTTGCGATGGGCGGTGCCAAAGGCATCGTTGACATAGACATCGGCGTAGGAGGCAAGCTTCTTGGCAAACTCCTTCTGACGATCCTTCATCTCGGCCTTGGCCTGGTCATACTCCGGGGTGCCCTTCTCGACACCAACGGGCTTACCCTCCTCCTCGGCATAGAAACGGAGGTTCTCCAGCAGTAGCGCCTCGCCACCCTGGAGAGCAGCCACCTCGGCGTCGGCCTTGCCGGCATCCTTGGCAAATTTCACGTCCACGCCGAGGGCGTCGCTGACGTTCTTGACAATCTGACTCAGGGAGAGCTTGGCATTGACCTTGCCCTTCGGTTTGCCCATGTGGCTCATCATAATCAACGCGCCACCATCGGCGAGAATCTTCTTCAACGTAGGCAACGCGCCACGAATGCGGGTGTCATCCGTAACATGGCCATTCTCGTCCAATGGCACATTGAAGTCGACGCGGACAATAGCTTTGTGTCCTGCGAAATTGAAATCGTTGATGTTCATCGTTCTAAATTCTTTAAACCTTAAAAAAGTATCTATTACCAGTTTTCTAAGTCTTGATTATGACAGACACGCTCCTACACCACTATTCATTCATGGACATCAGAAACTCCTCGTTGTCGCGCGTCTTGATCATGCGGTCATGGATGGTGTTCATCGCCTCGATCGACGTCATATCGCCGATATACTGACGGAGGATGCGCATGCGGTTCACGGTGGTGTCATCCTGCAGCAGGTCGTCGCGGCGCGTGCTGGAGGCCACGAGGTTGACGGCTGGGAACATGCGCTTGTTGCTCAACGAGCGGTCGAGCTGCAACTCCATGTTGCCCGTTCCCTTGAACTCCTCGAAGATCACCTCGTCCATCTTGGAACCCGTATCAATCAGGGCCGTGGCGATGATGGTCAGAGAACCGCCGCCCTCGATGTTGCGCGCAGCACCGAAGAAGCGCTTCGGCTTCTGAAGGGCATTGGCATCGACACCACCCGTGAGCACCTTGCCGCTGGCGGGAGCCACGGTATTGTAGGCGCGCGCCAACCTCGTGATGGAGTCGAGGAAGATCACCACGTCGTGGCCACACTCCACCATGCGCTTGGCCTTCTCCAGGACAAGGCCGGCGATCTTGACATGGCGCTCGGCAGGCTCGTCGAAGGTGGAGGCGATGACCTCGGCATTGACGGTGCGGGCCATGTCCGTGACCTCCTCAGGGCGCTCGTCGATGAGCAGCATCATCAGGTAGGCTTCGGGATGGTTGGCGGCAATGGCATTGGCCACGTCCTTCATGAGCATGGTCTTACCAGTCTTGGGCTGGGCGACGATCAGCGCGCGCTGACCCTTGCCAATCGGGGCGAAGAGATCGACGATACGCGTGCTCAGATTGGTGGTGGCGCGGTTGCCACAGAGCATGTATTTCTCGTCGGGGAAGAGCGGCGTGAGGTGCTCGAAAGGCACGCGGTCGCGCACCTCGGAGGGCACACGCCCGTTGATCTTGTCGATGCTCGTCAGCGGGAAGTATTTCTCGCCATCGTGGGGCGGGCGCACATGACACTCCACCACGTCGCCCGTCTTGAGACCAAAGTGCTTGACCTGCTGGACGGAGACATAGACATCGTCGGGGGAAGAAAGATAATTGTAATCGGAAGAGCGAAGGAATCCATAGCCGTCGGACATCACCTCAAGAACGCCATTAGCCTTCACCAAATCGGAAAAATCAAACTTTTCCACACCTGCCTGTGCGGGAGCGGCGGCCACCGGCTTGAAGGAAGCTGGAGCAGCAGCCGCTGGCTGCGTCGTCGGACGATCAAAGATATCGAATGTGGGGAGTGCGCCCTGGTCTTCTATCGGCAGGTCCTCGACAACGATGAAATCCGTGCCGTCTCCAGGATCGCCAGCCCAGACACCGTCTTCGGTCATGCCTGGGTCTTCCTTGGGAAGCTCCTTGCGGTCGTTGACCTTGGCCTGGAGCTGGGCCAACAGATTATTGTGATCCTGGTCCGTGGTCGCGTGGTCTTCTTCCGCTGCCGTCTCGATCTCGCTTTGGCGTGCTGCCGCCTGCTCCTGGATGAAGTCGGGTACTTCCACTGCCACCGGGCGGGCCTCTTGGGCAGGCTCCTCAGACTCGTGCTGGAGATCCGCTTCGTCGTTGGGCTGCTGGGCGGCGCGCTGCTCGCGAGCCTGGATGTAAGCCTCTGCACGCGCGATGGCTTCTTGCTCGGCCTTTGACTTGCGTCCCCTATGCTTAGGGATAGAGGCCATAATCTCCTCAGGGGTCATGTTATCCCAATTCTGTTCGTTCAGCATAATCGGTTCTTCCTCTGCTGCGGGCTCCTCTTCTTCCTCGGGCAGCCCAGCGGGCAAATCCTTGAAGAGGGAGGGAGCCTCGTTCTTTATCTTGTTTTTCTTTACGTCAAAATTCTCACCCTCGCGGCCATTGACAGTATAGACACGGTCTGTATCTTTCTTGGCTATTCTCACACGCTTGCGCTTCAGTGGCGCGGCCTGCTCGGCGGCACCACGATCCGCCTGGCGATCGAGGATGGCATAAATGAGTCCCTCCTTGTCATCATCAAACTCATTGGTGACACCAAGAGACTGGGCGATATTTTCCAATTCGGAAATATCCTTGGTCAATAATTCTTCTTTACTCAACATATATGTTATATGTGTAGGGAAATTTTTCGATGTATGATGCTGGTTTCAGAACTGAAACCGAGCGATTCGAATGTTGATTTGTGTGTGCAAAGGTAGTGAAAATAATTGGAAGACAACAAAGGAAGCCTCATTTTGGCATGAGTTTTAACATTTCTTTGTTGCGCACGGTCATTGCCTTCTCCACTGAGCTTCGGGGCTATAGCGCAACCATCCTCGGGAGGAGCGCAGACGGCACCCTCCCCCATCATACTACTACCTCTTGCCGGCAGCAATCAAGTCCTTCGCACACCCTGGCGCGACGGAAGCAGTTATCCTACGGACTGATACCCCTTGATGGAGTTTTTCTTCTGACTGTCGTAGATGGTCTTCTCGGTGTAGCCACCAGCCTTGACAAACGCGGCCAATTCCTCTGCCTCCTCGGCATCATTCTGATAGTCGCCCATACGACCTTTCAACTCGGCAATCGCCCATCCGGCGAGCGCGACAAGAAGGAGCGCGACAAAACCTATGAATAAAATGTTCATTGTAATAATCGTATCTTTATATCTGTATTTCGACGTGCAAAGTTACAGTAAGTTTGCGAGATACGCAAATATAAAAGGGAGAAAATATGACAGGGAGAAAATATGACGGGGAGATAAGACGGCAGAAAGGAAAGGCAACATGACTACATAACAAAAAAACTTTTCGAGCGCCATCACGGCGCTACGAAAAGCCTCATTTTAAAACCCTTAAACCATAAAGTAGTCGATAGGGGAATCGAACCCCTATGCCAAGATTGAGAATCTTGTATCCTAACCATTAGATGAATCGACCAACGGACATCTTTGAGAATCCTGGCGGAAGGAGGGGGATTCGAACCCCCGGTACGAGAAATTCGTACGGCAGTTTAGCAAACTGCTGGTTTCAGCCACTCACCCATCCTTCCAGAGTTCGTTACCGAATCGCCAAGCATTGTCTCTCAAATGCGGGTGCAAAGTTAGCCATTTATTTTCGTCCCGCCAAATTTATCGGAATCTTTTTTCTAAAAATCTTTCTCTTTGCAGTTTTCTCCTTATTAATTTTGCGTTTTCTGTGCTTTTCTCGTCCAAAAGCCACCATCCACCCCTATCATCATAGGACCACGAGGCGACACAGACGTCTTCGGCAGCGAGGGACTGCCGAAGTGCGCATTTTTGTTTCATCACGAGGTTGCAAAATTTTCTCCCTGAGGAAACGCATTTTCTCTTTTCTGAGCAGGCACAGAGGGAGGCAGGCGAGGACGAAAGAGAGAGGCGGTTACCGGAGTAACCAGGGCCACACACTGTCCAAAGAGACTGCGTCAGAGTTTCACGGCAGAGATATCCACCAGATGGTTGACGATGGCATAGATGGTGAGGCCGGCCGGTGAATGGATCTGTAGTTTGCGGGCAATATTCCGACGGTGGGTAATGACGGTATTGGTCGAGATGCACAGGTGGTCGGCAATCTCCTTGTTTGTCATTCCCTGGACGACTCCGATGACCACGTCGCGCTCGCGGTCGGAAAGGGCCTCGCCATTGTCGGCATTCTGACCCAGCATCGATGAGATCTTGACGCTGACGTCGTCGCGCTTCAACTTCTTCTCATGGCGACGTACGGCGGGGATGAAGATGTGGTCCTCCACCTCAGCATGGGAGGAGAGCCAACGCTCACAGTTATATAGATTGTAAAGCGTGGCGGTGAGCTGGTTGTTGTGGAGGCTGTCGGAGGGAAGATACTTGATGATAATGCTCTTCAACTCACGAAGTTTCAACTCGTTCTGTCCGTGGTGGCGCGAGAAGGTGTGGATGTCGTACTGGTCGCTGGCCTTGCCCTGGATCAGTTGCTCGACATAGGGGAAGAGGGACTTCTCCTCAAACTGCATGTGATTGCGAATAGAGCGGGCATACTCGTCGAAGAGTTTCATGATCAAGCGAGCGAGGTTGTTGCTCTCGTCGAGGGCGCGTTCCAGTTCGCGCCGGATGGCCGGAAGCTGGTAGCCGAGGTAGTACTCGTGGCTCGCACGGAGATACTTGACGAGCGTGGGCAGGGAAATGCGGTCGGTATCGTCGAAGTCGCGATAGCCATTGATCGTGAAATTGACGACGGTGAGGAAGGTATAGGTATCTACCTGCTCCTGCTCGCAGACCTCGCGGACCGTCTTGTCGCCAAAACCGAGATGGATGCCAAAGCTGCCGAGACTTTGGAGCAAGTCGTAATTGTCGCGGATAAGGCTGATCATCTTATCCTCTTCCTGGTATGTTTTCTGAATTTTCATCTTGTTCTTTCTTTTGCCTACACTGCAGGGGTTATTTCACGTTGCAAAGTAACATAATTTCCTGCTATTATACAATCATCATTTATGGGTATTTTAGCTTCGCGCCCTGTCGGTGGAAATCGTCCTTCGACGAAGCCTCCTCACAGGAAGCCACCGCATTATTCGTCCGCAAAGGTACGAAAAAACTCTTTTTCCGAAGTCTCTTCGCAGGGAAAAATACACAAAACAATGTGCCTTATCCCCATGATTAGGTATAGTGCACCATCCCTTGCACGGGGCCTTGGAGCGATTTTTGCACATTCATTGCTCACAAAGAGGCTTTACGATTTGCAGATATGGATGTTTTTAAGTATTTTTGCATCGGAAATCGGTCATGAGAACGTTTGGGCACCCCGGTGGACGGAACACGAAGCTGGCTGCCGCTGCGTTCAAACACATGCCGCAAGTTGAACAACAATCTAAAGACAGACATCCATACAGCGCATCAAATAATCTAAAATAGCAACAATGGAAAATCAAGAAACAAAACCAATCGAATTGTCCGAGAGCGCGTTTCGCGAGCTCAAACCGGACGAAAAGTACGAGCCGGTGATGAGTCCGGACAAGAATTATCCCGAGGTCAACGCATGGTCTGTGACCTGGGGCGTGCTCATGGCGGTGCTCTTCTCTGCCGCCGCTGCCTATCTGGGACTGAAGGTGGGCCAGGTCTTCGAGGCCGCTATCCCCATCGCTATCATCGCCATCGGCCTTTCCTCGGCGGCAAAGCGCAAGAACGCTCTCGGCGAGAACGTCATCATCCAGAGTATCGGAGCTTGCTCGGGCGCTATCGTGGCAGGCGGCATCTTCGTCATGCCGGCCATCTACATGCTCGACCTGCATGCCGACTTCCTCAGGATCTTCATCGCCGCGGCCCTCGGTGGTGTCTTGGGTATTCTGTTCCTGATTCCTTTCCGCAAGTATTTCGTCAAGGACATGCACGGAAAGTATCCCTTCCCCGAGGCAACGGCTACGACCCAGGTGCTCGTCTCGGGCGAGAAGGGCGGCAGCCAAGCCAAACCGTTGTTGCTGGCAGGCATCATCGGCGGACTCTATGACTTCACCGTGGCCACCTTCGGATGGTGGAACGAGCAGGTGACAAGCCGCGCCGTGGCCTTTGGCGAGACGATAGCCGAGAAGGCCAAGCTGGTCGTGAAACTCAACACGGGTGCTGCCGTACTCGGACTGGGATACATCATCGGCCTCCGTTACGCCTTCATCATCTGCATGGGCTCCATCTGCGTATGGTGGATCATCGTGCCCGCCATGGCCATTATCTTCCCCGACACGGTACTGAACCAATGGGATCCGACCATCACCACCGCCGTGGGCGATATGACGCCTGAGCAGATCTTCACTTCCTACGCCCGCTCCATCGGCATCGGCGGCATCGCCATGGCCGGCATCATCGGTATCGTCAAGAGCTGGGGCATCATCAAGGGCGCTGTGGGCCTGGCGGCACGCGAGATGAAGGGCAAAGGCGCCGCAGACAAGGACGTCATCCGCACGCAGCGCGACATTTCCTTCAAGATCATCGCTGTGGGATCGGTCCTCACCCTGATCATCACCTTCATCTTCTTCTACTTTGGCGTGATGAACTTCAACCTTCTCCATGCCGTAGTGGTTGCGGTCGAGGACGCGCTGCGCACGCTTCAGGTCAAGGCGGTCCTTGGTATATACGCCCCACGGCAGCGAGACGAGCGTCTGCAGGTAGTTGAGCAGGACACTGTAGTCGGGCGACTGGGGATTGATATTGTCGAGCTTGGCGAGCTCCTTGGCAAAGAGCTTGCTCACCTCATCGGGCCAGGGCTTGAGGAAGGCCTTCTTCTTGAGCTCCCTCTTGTCCTCAGACTCGCCGCTGTCGCCCAGCTCCTCGCGGATGTTCTTGATCTGCTGGTGGAGGAAGTACTCCTTCTGCTGCTCGTCGATGTCGGCGCGCGTCTTGTTCTGGATGTTCTTCTTGATGTGCAAGAACTGGGTTTCGCGGTTGAGGACCTTCAACAACTTGAACAGTCGCAGCTTCATGTTGTCCTCCTCCAGCAGCATGATCTTGTCGTAAATGTTGCTGACGATGTTGGAGGCGACGAAATTGACGATGGAGAGGTGGTTGCTGATGTTCTGCAGGGCGACCATCGCCTCGTTGGGGATGTCGTCGTTCATCTTCACATAGATCTCGACGCCCTGGCGCAGACCTTCCACGGCCGCGGCAAACTCCTTGTCGTCTTCTGCGGGGAAGACCTCAGGGATCATCTCCGTCTCGGCGGTGAAGAAGTTGTTGGCGTCGTCGAGCGACTTGAGACGGCAGCGCGCCGAGGCGATCACGATGGCCGAATGCTCATTGTTGGATCCGGGCACCTCAAACTCCTTGACGAGCTTGGCATAGACGCCCACTTCGAAGAGGTCCTCCTGGATGGGGTAGTCCACGCTGGCGTCTTTCTGTGCGAACACGGCAAAGGTCTGGTCGGGATGATCGCGGAGGTAATCCAGCAGCTTCAAACTCGGCTGGCGCCCGATGAGAATCGGGGTCATGACGCCGGGGAAGGGGATCAGATTGCGGGTGATGAGGACGGGGATGGGACCATCCACGGAACCGACCTCCTTGGCCAGTGCCGAGGGGTCGCCGTCGTAGTCCGACAACATCATCCGTATCGTTGTATTTTGCTTCATTATCTTATTGTCTTCTGTGTTTTGGCGTGCAAAGGTACAAAGAAAATTCCTATTTCATGGAAAAATCCGTGCGAAACCTTGACTTTGCCCGCACAATGCGGCATTAGGTTGGCCGCAAGGCAGGCAATGGGGTGGCTGCAAGCGCGGGCGACAGGCTGGCCGCACGCGTGCGACAGAATCCACAAGGCAGGCGATGGGCTCAGTCTAAAGTCTGATCACCTGCTTCACGCCCTTGACCGTGCGCAGCTTCTTGATCAGCAGGTTGAGCTTCGACTTGTCGTCGAGCTGCACGACAAGATTGCCCGAGAACAGGCCGTCATGGGAGTCGATATTGATGGATCGCATCACGATCTTCTCGTCCTTGCTGATGATGTTGGTGATGTTGCTGACGATGCCAATGTCGTCGTTGCCGATGACGCGCAGCGTGATGTCGTAGTGGGAACTGCCCTTGCCACTCCACTGCGCACGGACGATGCGGTAGCCGAAGCGGCGCTGCATCTCGGCGGCGTTGGGGCAGTCGGCACGGTGGATCTTGATGCCGCCATTGACGGTGACGAAGCCAAACACCTTGTCGCCATAGATGGGGTGGCAGCAGCGGGCGAGCGAGAAGTCGATGCCCTTGAGGCTCTTGTCGATGATGAGCACGTCGTCGTTCTTCTTGGCCTCGGTGGTGGCGGGGTGGGCATACTCGAAGTTTTCCGCGCTCTCGGCCTCGCGCTCCTTGACCTGGCTCTGGTCGACCAGGGCCTGGTATTCGTCGAGGACGCGGGTGGGGTCGAGGCGGCCTTCGGCGATCTGGTGGTAGAAGTCGCTCTGCTCCTTGAAGCCCATCTTGCGGATGAGGTGGGCGACGGTGGCCTCGTCGTAGTCGAGCTTCTTGTTCTTGAGGCGGCGCTCCAGCAGCTCCTTGGCGTAGAGGCCCTGCTTCTGGCGTGTCTCCTTGAGCGAGAGGCGCAACTTGGCGCGGGCACGGGAGGTGACGAGGATGCGCAGCCACTCCGGCTTCGGAGTCTGGTTGCTGGCCGTCAGGATCTCGACCGTGTCGCCACTGTGGAGGGGCGTGCGGAAGGAGACATTCTTGCCGTTGACCTTGCCGCCGACGCAGGTGTCGCCGACGCGCGAGTGGATATGGTAGGCGAAGTCGAGCACGGTGGCTCCCTTGGGAAACTTCAGCAGATCGCCCTTCGGGGTGAAGGCATAGACCTCGTCCTCGTAGAGGTCGAGCTTGAACTGGTCCATCACCTCCAGGTTGTCGCCTGCCTCCAGGGCGGTGCGGATCGAGGCGAGCCACTCCTCCATGCCGCCACCGTCGGCCTTCACGCCCTTGTAGCGCCAGTGGGCGGCGAGGCCGTGCTCAGCCACCTCGTCCATGCGCTCGGTGCGGATCTGCACCTCCACCCACTTCTGCTCAGGACCGAGCACGGTGATGTGGAGACACTCGTAGCCATTGGACTTCGGCACGCTGATCCAGTCGCGCAGGCGCTTCGGGTTGGGCTGGTACATGTCGGTGACGATGGAGTAGGCCTGCCAACACTGCATCTTCTCCTTCTCCAGCGGGGAGTCGAGGATGATGCGGATGGCAAAGAGGTCGTAGATGCCATCGACGCCACACTTCTGCTTCTTCATCTTCTGCCAAATGGAGTGGATCGACTTGGTGCGGCCCTTGATATGAAACTTGAGTCCGGCCTCGGTGAGGTGCTTGCTCACCGGACCGATGAAGCGCTCGATGTAGGCGTCGCGGGAGCGCTTCGTGGCGTTGAGTTTCTCCTTGATCAGATAGTAGGCGTCGTGCTCGAGATACTTCAGCGAGAGGTCCTCCAGCTCGCTCTTGAGCTGGTAGAGGCCCAGTTTGTGGGCCAAGGGGGCGTAGAGGTAACTGGCCTCCTCGGCCACCTCGTGCTGCGCCTCCTTGTTGGGCGTGTCGCGTATCTGGCGCATCAGGCAGACGCGATCGGCGATCATGATGAGCACCACGCGCATGTCCTCGGCGAAGGAGAGGAGCAGGTTGCGGAAGTTCTCGCTCTCCACGACGGGAGTCTTGCTGTAGAGCTCCTGGACGCGGACGAGGCCCTGGAGGATCGTCGCCACGCCCTCGCCGAAGTCCTTGCGTGCCAGCGTCGTGTCATAGTGGCCGCGAAGCACGCTCTCGTAGAGCATGATGGCCAGCAGACTGTCACGGCGCAGGCCGATGTCGCCGACGGCCACCTTCGCCGTCATCAAAGCCTTGAGGACGGGATTGAGGCCGAAGCGGTCGCGCTCGATGTGGCGAGCCTCGATCTCAGAATGGATATGGGTGCGCAGACGCTCCACGTCAGTACCGGTCAGGGTGTCGTTGAGCATCTCGTGAATCTCCTTAGTAAGTGCCTCGCAGGCGTGCTTTTCTTCCTCGGTGAAAACGAATTTTTCTTCCATTGGCTGACGTTGCTTTGATGAATGATGCTACAAAGTTACGAAATTTCATCTGAATATTTCCCGATTTAAGAAAAAGTAAGTATATTTGTGCATTGGTTAGAGGACAACAAATAGACCACCTTATTTATAATATTAATATCGCAAAAGGATATGCTGACACAACAAGACTTGCAACAGATTGCTGCCAAGGGCATTGCCGAAGAGCAGCTACAGAAGCAGATGGATGATTTCAAACGCGGATTCCCCTTTCTGAGGCTCGACTCCGCAGCCACCGTGGGTCATGGCATCCTGGCACCGACAGACGCCGAGCGCGAGGAGTACATCCGCCAGTGGGACGCCTACAAAGCCGGGAAGCACCGGGTGACGAAGTTTGTACCCGCCTCGGGCGCTGCCAGCCGCATGTTCAAGAATTTGTTCGCCTTCCTCGACGCCGACTACGACGCCCCGCAGACGAGTTTCGAACACGAGTTTTTCGACCACATCCACCAGTTTGCCTTCTTCTCCGAGCTCGACGCTGCCTGCCTGAGGAATGAGGGCAAGGGAATCGACGACCTGCTGGCCGCGGGAGGACACAAGGCCGTCGTGGCCAACCTGCTGGAGGAGCGCGGCCTCAACTACGGCCAACTGCCGAAGGGCTTGCTCCGCTTCCACCGCTATGAGGACGGGGCGCGCACGGCCATGGAGGAGCACCTCGTGGAGGGCGCACGCTACGCCAGCACCAACGGCGAGGCCCACATCCACTTCACCGTCTCGCACGAGCACCTGCCTTTGTTCAAGGCGGAGGTGGAGAAGCGGGTAGGGAAGTATGCGGAGAAGTATCAGGTGCGCTACGACATCTCCTTCTCGGAGCAGAAACCAAGCACGGACACCGTGGCAGCCAATCCCGACAACTCGCTCTTCCGCAACGAAGACGGGTCGCTTTTGTTCAGACCGGGTGGACACGGCGCGCTCATCGAGAACCTCAACGACCTGGAGGCCGACGTGGTCTTCATCAAGAACATCGACAACGTGGTGCCCGACCGGTTGAAGGAGGACACCGTCACCTACAAGGCGCTGCTGGGTGGCGTCCTCGTGGCGCTGCAGGAGCGCGTCTTCGACTATCTTAGATCGCTCGACGAGGCAACGCCGACGAAGGAGAAACTGGCCGAGATGGAAGACTTCCTGGAGCACACGCTCTGGTGTTTGCCACCGAAGGAGAAGGCGGGATGGAGCGACCAGGAGCGTGCCGACTACCTGCACCGCAAGTTACACCGACCGATCCGCGTCTGTGGTATGGTGAAGAATGTGGGTGAGCCCGGCGGAGGACCGTTCCTCGCCTACAACCAGGACGGCACGGTGAGCCTGCAGATCCTGGAGTCGAGCCAAATCGACAAGGCCAACGAGGCCTACCAGCTGATGTTCTCCGAGGGTACGCATTTCAATCCCGTGGACCTCGTCTGTGGCATCATCGACTACAAGGGCGGGGCGTTCGACCTCCCGAAGTTTGTGGATCCCTCCACGGGCTTCATCAGCACGAAGAGCAAGAACGGACGCGAACTGAAGGCCCTGGAGCTCCCAGGACTGTGGAATGGCGCGATGAGCGACTGGAACACGGTCTTCGTCGAAGTGCCGCTCTCTACGTTCAATCCCGTCAAGACGGTCAACGACCTGCTCCGCGAGCAGCATCAGTAGGCAGAGGCCTGACCAGCCCAACCATGTTCATGGGAGGACGGTCTGCCTACGACAACGGTAGGCAGAGGGCCTGGCCAAGACGCTCGATAGCGCTACCTAATATAGGTATAAATACAAGCACGAATATAAGTACAAGAAAAAGTACAAGTAGAGTACAAGTAGGAAAAAGTACGAGAAAAGCCGCTGAATGGTCAGCGGCTTTTCTCGTTATAATGCAATTTACTTGCGATGGTTCGTTTTCTTGATTATCCGAAGTTATCGTACATGATGCTCTCCGGCTCCACACCGAGACTGTCGAGATAGTCGGTGACGGTCTTGATGAGCATGGGAGGACCGCAGAGGTAGTACTCGCAATCCTCGGGAGCGTCGTGGTCCTTCAGATAGGTGTCGCGGATGCAGTTGACGGCGAAGCCCGTGTAGTACTTCACACCCAGCTCGTCGGCCTTCGGATCCTGACGGTCGAGGGAGAGGTGCATGTGGAAGTTGGGGAACTCCTTCTCCAGCTCCCAGAAGTCCTCCAGGAAGAAGGCCTCGGTCAGCGAGCGCGCGCCATAGAAGAAGTGCATCTCGCGATCGGTGCAGTGGAGCGTCTTCGTCATGTGCATGATCTGGGCGCGGAGCGGAGCCATACCAGCACCGCCACCAATCCAGATCATCTCGCGCTTAGACTCGAAGTTGGGATGGAAGTCGCCGTAGGGACCCGACATCATCACCTTGTCGCCAGGCTTCAAGGAGAAGATGTAGCTGGAACCGATACCGGTCGGCACATCCTGGAATCCTACCTCGGGACGCGGCTTGAACGGCGTCGTGGCGATACGCACCGTCAGGGTGATGATGTCGCCCTCGGCGGGGTAGTTGGCCATGGAGTAGGCGCGGATCGTGGGCTCGGGGTTGCGAGCCTTCAGCGAGAAGATGTTGAAGTTCTTCCAGGCTGCGATATAGTCCTCGCCGATGTCGTTCTTGTCGAAATCCTTGTCGTA
>OHLN01000827.1_pt1 | contig 13842 bp, 6 predicted proteins | sample 1569071 | NCBI WGS metagenome assembly OHLN01 (sample SAMEA3879594, study PRJEB24766) | human gut metagenome | biome: human-associated habitat; feature: feces | place: USA | collected 1985/1987
TTTCACATAATATATATTTAGTTTTACAATATTTAAATGATTTAGTTAAAGGAATAATCTTACTTTTATTTTTACTAATATTTAGACCTAATTCAGTTATCTTTTCTTCAAATTTATTTAATAGAAAATGTGCGCGTTCTTTAGTTTCGGTAATCATATAGAAATCGTCCATATAATGTGCATATCCTTTAACGCCTAATTGACACTTAAAATATGTATCAATCGCAGTTGGTAATGATACCATCTCTAATTGTGATGTTTCAATACCAAGTGGCATACCTGTATCAGTTGGTAGTATATCTATTAAATAATCAGCAAATTTAACTATTTCTTCATTAGTAAAATATCTTTTATGTCTATCACGTATCTTTTCACGCGGAGCAGTAGGAAAGAATTGCTTTAAATCAATTAGAACAATATAACCACTACGACCATATTTTTTATAATGAGCACGTAAATGTTTCTTCAATCTTTTCTGTGAAAAGTGTAACCCTTTTCCACGTTGACTTGCCCCATTATCATGTATCATATATGGTGTATATATTGTATTGAAAACATTATTACTAAATGTTTTGTGAATTTGTCTATCTGAAATATGTGGTGCATCAATAGGTCTGATTTTACCTCTTTCAGCCAACATAAAATGTACACACTTTTTCTGTATCCATGTATCGTTTAATACTGCGCGTTTACGTGCAGCAGTACCAGATAATAAATGCAAGCGAAATGTTTGTACACTTTGTTTCCACATAACATTTTTACAACACTGTAATCCATAATAAAACATATCATGATAGCTAAAAATGTTTTCTAAATTACCAATTTGTTCATTGCGAAAGATTTTATTATTTAATCTTTTAATTTTCCTTCGTATATATCTACGTTGATGACGTTCAATACTTGTCATATAAAATTTTATTCTCCTTTAATATAGTGATTTTATGTGCAGATTAACTACATAATATCTGTACATGCAACAGAATAATGCACTCTTTTCTGCCATGCAAGAAGCGTCCGTACAGATATATTTAAAGGAACTTTTGTATATATTACTACGAATATATACTGGAAACTGTTCTCCTTTCACACAGGTCTGGTTCACTTACGCTACTACTTGTAACCCATCATTTTTATTATAAAAACTTGTGAAATCACAGGCGAAACTCCATTAGAATTATTGGCATTGTTATTGTTGGAGTTGCCGTTGTTGTTGACATTACAGAAATTGTTGCTGTTGTTGTAATTAGGTGAACGTAACCACCAATAGACAAAACAACAGTCAACAACAACGCCGACAATTTAACAGAACAGCACCGATTTTTATATTACAAGAATTATTTTCGTTTCCTATCACTTTCCATTACAGCAGTAATTAAATTCTTCTCTTTATCAATCAATACTCCTAATTTTTCAGCCATTTTGGAGATTTTCTCTTTAGCTGTTGAAGCTGAGATTTCTTTCTCAAAGCATCCTTGCGGATTACGGTTCATAAGTTCATAACATGTTGTTAAGCGCACATCCAACGCCATCAATGATGCGCGTGCGTTCAATAGCATCTCCTTACGAATACGTTTATTATCTTCACCAGATGGATAAATATGATTAGCCTTTTCACATAAGTCTAATACCTCGCCAGCCAAATCTGCAATTCTATTAGCAATTAGCCTGCTATATTTAGCTGATAACTTGGTTAGAAATGTTAAGGTTTCTACATAAATATCCTTTGCTGTATTGATATACTCTGTGCGAGAAGTTGTTCTTTTACTTTGTAATACGGACATAATACACTCCTTTAAATTCATTAATAGTAGTAATCACACTCACCTTACGGTGGTGTGGATGAGTTGATTTGCTAAGTAAAATAAGTATAATTTAAGTATAATTTCGACCTCGATTAGACGAAAAGCACAGGCGAAACTCCATAAGAATAATAGGCACGGTAATTGTTGGAGGTGCCGCCGTAGTCGACATGACAGAAATTGTTGCTGCCGCCGGAACGAGGTGAACGTAACCACCAATAGACAGCGGACGTTTGTGTACCAGCACCATTGAAAACTTTGGAATTACCCGCTTTATAATAGTCGTATTGGGTTTGCCAAGTTTGTTCATATGAATTAGCATAATTACGAGTTCCAAATACTTCAAATTCAGACAACAGCGGAAGATATTCCGTGGTTGCAGTAACATTACTACCTATATTTGTGCTACCGCCTACATTGTCTGTATACTTTGTACACGGCTTCATGACTGCACGCAAATCAGATGGTAACGCAGCCATAAATGTATTTGTTCCAGTATCAGATGGAGTATTACCACTATGTAAAATTGTATTTTTCATTTGTGTCGCATCCCATCCACCACTATTTGTATTACTACTGTTCATTGAAAAATATCCAGTAGAACTTACATTATTGTTATATTGACTATCGCAAAATGCAATAGGATTCCCAGAAGTATTTTTGCCAATCTGAATATGAATACGATTTGTACCTTCTTTATCGCCATTATGATTGATACCAATGATGAATGCCTGTACATCTTGATTAATAGAAAGATGACCAACCGTACCACTTAAATGAATAGTTTTCGTTGCCCCAGTATTCCAAATATTCGCTGCTATACCGTTTTGAGATACAACAGAAATTTGATGCCATGTATTTGCATTGAAATTTGTACTATACGCTACAAAAGTTAATGTGGAATAACCGTAGTACTGTGCAGACGTTAAATTATATGTAATACCATTACAAGTTAGATTAAATGTAGTCCCAAGCTCTGACACAGTAATTTCTGCATAATTATTTGATGGCACAACACCAGTTAGTGCAGTAGTGCCGCCTGTAAGTGTCCAAGTTTTACCTTGAAATACACTATCAAATGTAACCTTAAATGTAAAACCTACAGTACTACTTGCTTGACCACTTGTACTACCAGAATACATCATGCTATTATAGAAAACTATTTTGCCGTTAGGCAAACTATCTGGCAAGGAACTTCCCGTCCAAACTTCGGGTAGTCCGTTCTGTAAATATTTTTGAATGTTTGCAAATTTACCGTTTAGGTCATTTGCGACTTGACTGGCTGGCGCACCATTTGTGATATCCATGTTGTATGTACCGCCAGATGTAATATCAATGTTGCTTGTAAAAGCAGCCATTCTCATCATTCCTTTCTTAATGAGTCTTGATATTAAATAAAAGGGTGTACTTATTAATACACCCTACTTATTAAAACTAAATATTATTTATTATTAATTTCCTTCTAAAGCATTGACACGTTCTTCAAGTGTGGTATAATTATTATTGAGTATAGTATAGTTATCATTGAGTGTAGTGTAATTGTCATTGAGCTGAGTAATGTTATTTTGAAGTGCAACTATCTGTTCTGCAATTTTGTCAATAAATGCAGATGGTTGTCCTTGAATAGCAATTACGAAACCACCAGTAATATTATCACTGCCAGTTGTAAGTACATAAGCACCTTGACCATGCACAGGAGTATACCCAGACACATTGCGAAACTTCATATACTTTTTACCCGAACCTACATCTTGCGGAAACTGCACTTTCACCTTTCCGTCAGATTCAACACTATCCACTACAACCGTATAGATATAGGGGATGTTATGCTTGACTTTTAAATTTCTATCTGATATAATACCTATAGCAGAATTAAGTTCATCTAACTCTTTGGGTGTCATATGCTCATCTCCTTACTTACCACCACTTGAACCACTTCCACCAGAACCTGAACTACCACCGCTTGAGCCACCGCCAGTTGAGCTACCACCAGAGCCAGAACTATGTGTCGTGTCTTTGATGCTACCTTCTTTAAATTCGTAATACGGTAAACTACTGATATTAGAAGCAGTAATAGTCATTTTGGAAGATGTGTCTAATGGGATTGTGAGTGATTGAATAATAAATCTTTGTTTATTAAATTTATAATAATCGTCTGTAACTGTAATTACTCTGTTTACATCAAGATGCGGAAGTAATGGACAACTAAAATCCATTGTTTCTTGCATTATAGATTTTTGATTGAGCGTATACTCCGCATAATCCTTTGCTCTATCATTGTTATATACAGACGAAGATTCTTCATAATAAGCCTTACGTCCAATATTCTCAATAGATACTTTAGAAATAGGATTATGATTTTCAGCAGTATATGTATAAGTTACAGTGTTATCACTATTATTACCAACAATTGTAACGCTATTAATAATATCAACAGTGTTCAATGTTAGCTTTGGTTCAAGATATTCAGAAGAATTTTCGTGAAAGTCCCATATAGAATCAGCAGAGCCGTAACTCATATCCATAGTACCATTATCGAAACGCATATGACCATCAGTGTCATAATAAGTATCAGAACCCATAACATTACCCATTTCAATAAATACATCTGCAAGATATGAAGCTGGTGCTTTTTCCATCTCATAAGGGAATCTTTGGTCAAGCAAAGATACGTCAATTAGAGGTGGTATAGCATCAATTACCATACCATTACCAAGGTCAAGCATTAAAGTATCTTTAATTGCTTCTGGAATAGGAGTGTTTTCTTTGATTACGTGTGCAACAGTAATTTGGTTATATCCTGTTTCAGAACCTAAGAAACCATATTTATCAACACCTTCAAGTGTAATACTATTTGTTTCTCTGTCAATTGAAGGATTTGTAACACAAAATACTCCTTGCGAGAACCAATAAACATCTCCTGTATAAATATCTTGTAACCCAATATATAATTTAAATTTTCTATTTAACCAAATAGGAGCATCAACAGATGGAATAAATTCTCCTTCTGTATCAACAAGAGTAAATGAACAAGTTCGTCTAACACCTTGCTGATAATTCACTGAAATAGAACCGCTATTTTCAGAAGATAAATATCCTGTAATGTCGTTTAAAGTATTCTCGTAATGGTCAAGTAAATCTACTTTAAACATTGGATAAATTTCATCTCTTGACGCAATCTCGGCATACTTTGTATTGTATACATTATAGAACTCCATCTTTATTCGTCACTTCCTTGGTTAATTACAGAGACTCCATCTAACGTACCAACTTCTGTAAATGTCCATGTAATTGTTGTTGGATAAACTTGACTGTAATCATCAATTTTACCACTATTTGCATCAATCTGAGCACGCCACATATGACCCTTGAGGTCACGAATGAGCACTTCAACACCACTTGCAATCAGTGCGTTCCAATCATCGAACATTGAAGCTGGTTCATTATAAATATATTTATTATTTCTATATGGTGAATATTCTGAAAAATTATTTACAATAACTTTATTGTTGTATACTTTGTTTTCTTGCATAGTAGTTAAATACGTTGTTAAACCACCAGAAATATAATTTCGTTTTTGCACTGAGAATTTAGGATAACGTGATAATCCTTCAAACTTAGTTTTAAGAATATTTTGTGTTAAATCTTGTGCTTCAAGATTTAATCCAAATTTCCATGTCACATCAGAACTATATATATTTGTAGTACCATCTGTTAATTGCATTGGATTTACACACCATTCATCAAAACGTACATATAAACGGTTTGTATCAATGGCAATACCAAGACGTTTCTCAAATACAGGAACGATAGACCAAGTATACTCCTGATTATTAGCAATCATAAAATCTTCAATGTATTCGTTGTTTAATGTTGCAAATCCAATATTATGTAATCTATCTTCAAAAGTAGACCTACGATAAATAGTATAGCCCAATAACTGACCAGTATCAGTCTTTAGGTTAGACGAAGCAAGAGAATTATTCTCAAATTTAACATTAACAACTGTATCGGCATAAGTGTCAAAATCTGGTTCAAAATTAAAATCTTTATTTAGATAATCATTAATTTCAGATTGCGACATACTTCTACGTAATAAAGTGGCATAATCAAAATATGTCTGTGCAGATAAGACTAATTTAGTATATGTCTCATTTGTATTTCGATTTGTTTTATGAACAACTACACCAGTCTCATCTTTGTAATAAATATCTGTAGGTGTAATAACGACTTTAACAACTTTTGAGTTAGCAGTATTATCACCCATGATATAATATTGTGAAAAATCCCAATTTCTACTTGAAAACCAAAGATATTCTGTATCATTTTCTATAGTATTAGTTGGTTGAAGCATAGGTAATACATTATTGCTTACGCCACGCAGTTTAGTATCTTCAACAGAATCTCCTTCTGATATACGGCGTACATACCAACGTCCAATAGGGTCTAAATTTTCAAACAATACACTTAACGCTACGCCATTATAACTTTTAGCATCATTGGACAAACCAATAACTTTACCAGTCTTACCTGATTCTACATAAAATTGTGCTAAGATTGTATAATCTTTTACATTAATATTCCTACCACTAACTTTATCATATGTTAAATCACCAGTTTTAATATGTAATGTATTATTATTAATAAATTCATATGTGCCATTAATAGTAGGATAAGATACCTTAACAACATTATAATATAATTTTGCAGCATTGTGTTCTGAATTAAGTGTTACAAGCGGGCTGTCAATAACTTCTGGCGAACTATATAAAACATCAAATACTTTATCAACAGAAATTTGTACTCCATCTTGTGTTTCAACATTAAGTACAACCTTATATTTAATTCCTGTAACAAATCCATCAAATGTGTATTTAATATTTGAATTATAAATATCATCTGTTTGTTCTATTAATACATTAGTATTCGCATTATACAAACTCCAATTATGATATTTAATAGAAACATTTTGAGCTTGCGCATAATGTCCAACGAATGTATATTGCCTTTGATTTAAATTACCAGCTTCGTCTTGAGAATCACTTGTAATATCATCAATACTAACAACAGGCACATTTCTTGTTTTAAAATAAAAACCATTTAATGTTGTAATAAATGGCGAGTATACACTGTATGTTTGACCAGCTTCTGGCTTAGTTGTAAATGCAGATTCAATTGTACAATTACCATTTGTAGAGTTATATGCAACAATCTTCTTATATTGACTATTATAATATAAAAACATATCTTTTTGTACTGTAGTCATTTGTGTTGAGATAACAAATTCTGTATCGCTGGTAATAGTTACAAACTTACCATTGATAACAAACATGGTTGGATTTGCTTCAAATTCTGTAAGTTTCCAAATATAATCTTGTGCATTTTGTAAAGTATTTGCTGGTAATGTAAATGTTACTGTATCTCCACCGTATACGGTTGTACTTGGTGTTACAGTACTAGTATAAGAGGTTGTACTTTCATTTAATTTATACACATCAACTCTATATGATGCTAAATTGTCTCCATTGAACAACCAACTAAAGTTGTTATTAATAGAAGCGTCAACAACGTTATTATTTGGATATACGTTGACTGGTTGATATATCACATTATACAACCTCCTTTCATAATTTAATATAAAAGGAGGGTTTACACCCTCCTTTTTATCTATTCAAGCTAATCATTTTTAGCTGTTTAACAAAAGAATCTCTATCCTTAACAGACGGAAGTTCAAGATGTTCAATATGAATATCTGTGCTATTGTCTGTATTGGCAGTAGTGATTTTAGACATTAGTGATTTAGCGGCAGAACCAATATCTTCGATATTGCAGTTCTCATCCATGTTATGAATCCAGTTCCACAGCTTCTTAGCATCTTCTGCATTAAAGATAACTTCTGCTTTCTGGCGTTCACCGTGAAGTGCAAACATATCCGTATCTGTATTAACACCGCCAGTAGCAAAACCAGATTGTTTCTTGGTTTTATTATCTACTTTAACTGATGTATACGAACCATCTTTATTAACACCAGTAATTTTAAATGTACCGCCATTAGTAGATACTTTATCTCCAACGCTCAGACCAGATGGAGCTTTACCATTAACAGCAGCCACAGTCTTTCCACCAGAAGAACTACCAGAACCACTATTACCATTAGAGCTGCCACCACCAGAAGAAGCATTCTCCTTCGCTGCTTGTGAAATAGCACCCATACTAAAAGTATCGTCTCCGCGTGTAATAGTAACAGAACCATCAGAGTTCTTAACCCATGTAGAACCATCACTACCATTTAAAGTTTCACCAGCTTTAGCATTGGTAACAAAGTTCTTACCTTTATCAGAATTAATAGTATAAGTTTTACCACCAGTACCAACAGCCTGATAACCATATTTCGCACCAGTACTATAGCTCTTATAATTTCTAATTGAGTTCATATTTTCGATTTGTTTATCAAGCCATACCTCATGAGTACCAGTTTCTTTTTCTTGCTTTGCAATTTCTTCCTTTAGTTTGTTGATTTCTGCTTGATAGTCAGTATTTTTGTTATATTTAAGACCAGTATTCGGGTCAATTACAAGGTCATTAATATTAGAATTATCAAGATTATAATCCTTGATAATATCTGAATTTAATTTATTATTCCATTCAGTTTGTTTTGTATATAATTCATCATACTTTTTGATAAGTTCGTCTAATTTACCACATGCCTGATATACCGTTTTGTCAATATTATCAACCATATCTTTGTTGATTTGCTCTTGCCAATTTTCGCCCCATTTAGCTTTTGCTACTTGAGCATTTATCTCGCGTTCGTAAATGTCTGAACTATCTTCAACCTTCTTGATATAATCGTTCCAATGGTTCATTTCTTTCTGTAGAGCGTCAATTTTCTCTTGCTTAACAAAATCATCATATGCCTTTTGTGCTTCTTCAATTTTTTGTTGGTCAGCTTCCCACACCCATCCCTTGTCAGCGTAATAAACACGCTTATTCTTTTGTTTAGAACTATCAAGGGCTTCAAGAAGCTTTTTCTTTTCTTTTTGTTTATCAAGAGCATCATTTTCTTCTTCAAGTTTATCAATTTGGTCTTGAATCTTATCAACTTGGTCTTGTGCATATTGCTTTACAGCAGAACGTAACTGTTCTTGGTAATCAAGTTCACGTTGAATATTGTCCAGATTTTCCTGACGAATATTTTCTGCAACATCATGAATGTTATTTTTTAATTCTTCTGCCTGTTTTTCAAGCTTCTGAATATTTTCTTTATTCTTTTCGTAACCTTCTTTATACAGACGATTAAGTTCTGTATTAACTGCTACCAATTCTGCATTAATAGCCATAGCCTTTTGTTTATATAGAGAAATCTTATTGTCTAAATAAGTTCCCAAATCTTTTTCCAGCTCATCGAATGTCATTGCAGAATCTTTTGTAACTCTAATAACATAATCATCAATTCTATCCATACGAGAATCTATTAGGTCAATTGTATGGTCAAAATCATTAATATAATTATCAAACATTTGTGTACGTAAATCATTGATTTTATCATACATTTCCCACCAGCTCTTAGATAGTTCTCTAATTTCTGGGCTATCGTCTGCGAAACCTTGTTTACGATATTGCTCTGCGCGGTCATGATAGAGCTTTTGCATTTGTTGATAATTAGCAATCTGTTGTTGTTCCGTACCAGTATTGCGTTGTAATCTGTTGTTTTCTTCGTCAAGCATAGAAATTCTATCTTCAAAGAAAGTTTTTTGTAGGTCATGCAATTTTTCTTGCATTTCAAAGTCTTTATCTCGATATTCTGATTTGCCTTTATAATATTTCTTCCAGATTGCTTCATATTTTTTAGAATATTGCTTTTCAGTAATGTATTCCATCTTACGTTGGTGTTCAAGTACTTTTAGTTCATTTTCTGCTGCATCATTAGTACCAGAAGTAGAACTTTTACCCGAACCAGAAGAAGATTTACTTGAAGATGAACCACCTGATGAACCACCAGATGAACCACCAGAAGATTTATGCGAAGATTTATGAGATTTATTAGAAGATGATGTACCATCATATTTGCTTGTAAATCCTTGAACAGTATGTTTACCAGCACCGCTGTGGAATGTACCAGACGAACCAGACGAACCAGTATATCTTAATCCAGAACTACCATCATGTTTCTCAAGTTTACCTTCGTCAAGAAGTTTAGTAACATTAGCTGGCAATACTGTATCACCTTTATGAAGGTGAACAAGTTCTGCACCATTAACGCCAACATCATATTGCTGTCCAGTAGCAGTAATAACACGCTCTTTACCTTCTTCGCCAACAAGAGAATTGGCGTTAGATACAGTACGAATAGGTTCTCCCATTTGTGGGTCTTTACCTTGTGCATATGCTGGCATATCACGACCATTAGCAGATGAACCTTCCTTGTCTTTTTTGTCTGGTGGACTAAGCAAGTTAGGCAATGAACCCGATTCGTGATATGAATATGTTAATTTTACAGCCTTTTCTTTTGGTAAACTATTTAGTGCTGATGCAAGCCTAGAAACAGAACTTTGTGCATCTGATGCAACATTACCACAGTTTTGAATATTAGAAGATGTACCAGAAAGACTAATGTTTGCAGCGTTCTGCAATCTTTTCTTCATATCGTCAGCAGCATCACCAATAACACCTATACCCTCAGAAGCATTATCCTCAATAGCGACTTTCATCTGAATTTCTTTACCAGATGTTGCGTTTTTAATTCCGTCTGTAATACTATTTAATGCAGAATCTGTAATTCCTTTAAAAGCGTCAGCACCTGTATTGCTACCAGTGGTAAATGTTAATCCAGAAGCCATTGCATTATTAATAATAGATGCAACATTCAAATTGGAAAAAGTTTTCTGTAAAGATTCGGTAAAAGCCGTAGCAGCCTTTGTATTGTCGAATTTGATATTATCTCCATCAATTGTAACACTGCCCTTGCCAAGACTATTATTAATTTCTGATGCAATATTTTTGATTTTCTCAGTGTCAAAATTGAAATTATCATCAATTAATTGTTGCATTTGGTTACTGGTATTTTGAATAACAGAAGAAGCTTCTGACAATGCAGCAGAATCATTACTTTCTGGTTTCTCAAAATCAAGTTTTGGTTCAATTTTAATATCAATACCAGCTTGTTGCGCAACATTCTCTAATTCTTGTTTCTGTTTAGCAATTTCATTAGTTAAATTAACTCTAGCTTCTGTTGCTGACTTAGTGCCATTATCTAAACTTTCTTTAAGTGTATAAGTAATATTGCCAGCTTCGTCTATAGATGATTTATCTACGAGACCATGCAGCATATCATTTAAACTCTGTTTAGCTGCTTGTGCTTTAGTGGTTACGTCAGATAGAGCGTTCTGCAATGCAGTGAATTGTGTTTCTTCGCTAATATCATACATTGCTTTTGCGCTTTCCAATAGTGCATGGAACGCCTGTTCTGGAATACCCATAGCACTTGCAAGTGCTTTATAATTCTTGATAGAAATTTCGCCAGTATCTTTATTGACTGTGCCAAGTTTTTCATTAGCAGCAATAAGGTCAAAAATCTTATCTCTAAACTTATCTGTATCAACATACATACTACCATCAGATTCAAATCCTACATAATCTTTCAATGATTTTTGTAGGGTTAGAATATCTTGACGAGTAGCTTCGCTTGTCAAACCAAGACCTTTGAGTGATGCCTTATACGCCTCCCAGTTTTTCACACCTTTACTCGGGTCTGATGATTTGAGTGCATAATCAAGCATCTCACCATATTTAGTAACTTCTTCGTCATAATTTTTATTTACAGCAGTATTAAATTCATCATACGCTTCTGTACAATCTTGTAGTATACCATAAAAATCATTATAAACATCAACTAAATATGATGCAGCGTCAGCACCAGACATATTAGAAAGAATTACAGATAATTCATCCGCATAATCTCCACAATTTAGTAATACATCTTGTACTTTGGTTAAATCAGTATTTGAAAGTGATGCTAACCATTCATCCATGCTATCAGCATCTTTAGGCTTAATTTCCATTCCAGAAATTTCTTTAAATTGTGAAGAAATATTTGAAGCCGTTTCTTCTACGCTATCTTCTGCACTACCAACACCATCAAGAATCTCACCAACGGTTTGTCCAGTAGTCGTACCCGCAGTTTCAAGAGTTGCAATCATATCATCTATCATCTTTAAATCTGCTGGGTCATCAAGTGTATCTTTAAATTCTTCTAAGTCTTGAATCATAGATTCAATTTCTTGTTCGTTATCATTTGCAGATGTTTCAAATGCTTCGGCTTGTTCTTTTGCTGCTTCATTACCAGTCTTAGAAAATTCTTCCATATTATCTTTATATGCTTTTAAATATGTTTCTTGGTTAGCAACAAGTTGTTTAACTCTTTCAACACCACTAAGGTCTTTACTATCATTTTGAGTTACAGTATAATAATCAGTAACTTCGTTTCCAGTATCATAATCTGTTTTTGTTTGTCTGGATTCTTCCGCTATGGGAGTATTTTTATTTTCCTTGGCTAATTTTTCTTTTTCAATTTGTGCTTGACGTTCTTCCAAATCAATTTTACGCTCAAGCAACTCATTTTGTCTTTCAAGACTATCACTTTCATCTTCTAAATCACTACTCCATTTAGAAGTACCTTTTAATTGATTTATTTCATCAATACGAGCCTTATTAGATTCAAGTGTTTTATTATAACCATCAATAGTACTTTCAATATCTTTGATATTATCTTCTGTATCTTGAATATTTTGACGCATCTCATCTTCACTCTCGTATAATGCATCAAATACTTTTGGTAAAATATAAATTGCTGCACCAATCGCTGCAATTGGAATTAATAGAGCCGCTAAAGAGGATGCTAATGCACCAAATCCAACCGCACCAGCGGCAGCTTCTGTACCAGCAGCAGCAGACGCTGCACCAGCAGCAGCAACTTCTGCACCAGCAGCAGTGGCAGCACTACCAGCACCTGTTAGAAATTCTTTTAATACATTAAACATTCCACCGATACCAGATGTAGCACCGCCCATTTCTGCGATAGAAGCGACAATTGAAGCAATCTGTGTGCCTAATTTTGTAATTGAAATAGCTGCAAGTCTAACCAATACAGCGGCTAATGCTGTTAGTAGCATAGTACCAATTGGCGTTTTATTAATTAATAAATCTAAAACTGTAACTAATCCACTTAACATATCAATAGCACCATTAATTGTACCACTGTCTGCTAAATTCATTAAAAATTCTGACCATACAGTTTTTAATTCATTGATGTGTGCTTGCATACTATTTAAATAAATATCATATTTTTGTTCAGAAGTACCAGCACTATCTGCTGCTACTTCTTGTGCTTTTGCTACCTTATCCCAATTTTCAAGAATTGACATTAAGGTATTTCGTTGATAAGTACCGCCCAAAGCGGTTGCGATTGCTGACTTATCAATATCTGTAAGGTCTTTCCATTTTTTACCAACTTCATCTAGAACTTCCATAGGGTCTTTCCACGAAGTTGCACTATCTCTGAGGGCAATTCCCAAATGTTTCAGCACTTTTTCGGTATCATTAAGACTTTCTCCCTCGTCACTCAAATACTTACCTACCTTGATATTTTGTAGACGAGAGAATAGTGATTTCATACCGTTACCGATGGTCTCACCACTCAAACGAGTAGTACTTGAAACGACTGTCATAATTGAAGCCAAATCTTCAAAGCTCATACCAGCAGTTTTTGCTACGCTGGCAGAACGCTGTAGACCATCTGCTAATTCTTGTGTAGAAGTAGCATATGCAAGGTCAAGTGCATCTAATGTATCAATGACATGGGTAGCTTGGTCAGTAGCCATATCAAAACCATTAATAATAGAAGTTAATGCAGTAGATGCTTCATCTGCACCCATATTACCTACAGTAGAAAGCATCGTAGATGCTTTTAGTAATGTAGCTGTATCTTCTTCGGAGAAACCTTGTCTCCAAATTATATTATATTTAGTATATCATTTATCTAAAT
>OHLN01000839.1_pt1 | contig 13701 bp, 12 predicted proteins | sample 1569071 | NCBI WGS metagenome assembly OHLN01 (sample SAMEA3879594, study PRJEB24766) | human gut metagenome | biome: human-associated habitat; feature: feces | place: USA | collected 1985/1987
GCTGGCCGTGGAGTGCGCGGACGGAACGCGCTATTACAGCGACGGCCAGCAGGTGGAACGATTCATTGCGGGGGAGAACCCGGACGGCACCGTGCAGAAGCTGAACCCGGACACCACATTTTCCGATATCGCCAGTGAGAACACCTCGGTGACCAGCCTTATGACCTCCATGGCCAGCCCCTATGTGTTCTGCGAAATGGCCGAGACCCCCGCCCTGTACGAGGATCAGTACGATGTCAAGGCCGGCCGCTGGCCGGAAAAGTACAACGAGCTGGTGCTGACCCTGAACGCGGACGGTAGCGTTTCGGACTATGCGCTGTACGCCATGGGTCTGCGGGATCAGGCCGAGCTGGACAAGATCTTACAGCAGTATGCGCAGAACCAGAAGATCGATCTGCCCACGGACTACGGCACCTATACCTATGACGATTTTCTGGGCATGACCTTCAAGCTTGTCAACAAGGCCGACTGCTATGTCTACGACACTGAGCACAATATCTGGCTGAGCAAGCTGAATGATGAAGCTTACATGCAGCAGCTGGTGGCCGACAGCGAGGAGCTGACCATTGTCGGCATCGTGCAGCCCAAGGCAGACGCCACCTCCACTATCCTGCACAGCGGTCTGGACTACCTGCACGACCTGACTTATTACGTCATTGATCAGGCGGCCAACAGCGAGATCGTGCGCCAGCAGCTGGCAGACCCGGACATCAACGTGCTGACCGGCGAGCCCTTCGATGCTGCCGGCAACAGCATGCTGGATATCGCCTCTCTGTTCTCGGTGGACACGGACGCCCTCAAGGACGCTTTCCAGTTCGACACCAGCGCCCTGCACTTTGATCTGGACGGCGCATTCGACCTGACCGACGATTCCTTCGATCTTGCCACCCTCATCGACCCTTCCAGCTTCAAGCTGGACCTCAGCGGGCTGCCGCTGCCGGACATGGAGATGGACATGGGCGAGCTGTTCGACGGCATAGAGCTGAATATCTCTCAGGACGGCTTACAGACACTGATGAAAAAGATCATGAACGGCTACAAGCGCTATCTCATCAGCAACGGCCTGCTGAATCTGGATAAGATCGGTTTTTCCTCCTATATGCAGACCGAGGCCTTCCAGACGCTGCTTGCCGAATCCATGGGTGACCTGCTGGACACTTCCGGGCTGGAGGAGCAGTTTGCCGATACCCTCCAGCAAAATCTGCAGACCGTGATGGAGACCTACTCCGTCCAGCTGGGCGAGGCGCTGCAGACCCAGCTCACCGCCGCTTTGCAGGAGCAGATGGGTCCCGCCATCCAGAAGCTGGCCGGGCAGCTGGAGCAGAAGATCGCGCAGGCCATCCAGAGCAACATTGCGCAGCTGAGCACGCAGGTGGAAAGCGCACTCAAGATCGACCCCGCTGTGTTCCAGCAGGCTATTCAGATCAACATGACCGGCTCCGACCTGACCGAGATGATCAAAAGTACCCTGCTCTCCTCCGCTTCCAGCTACGAAAAGATTTTGGACGACCTCGGCTATGTGGACTACACAAAGCCCGATGCCATCTATATCTACCCCAACAGCTTTGACACCAAGGCGCAGGTGGTGAACGAGCTGGACGCCTACAACGCCTCCATGCGGCAGCAGGGCGAAGAGGATAAGGTGATCCACTATACCGATATGGTGGGCACTCTGATGAACTCTGTCACCGAGATCGTGGGCATGGTCAGCAATATGCTGGTGGCCTTTGTGGCGATCTCGCTGGTGGTGTCCTCCATCATGATCGGCGTCATCACCTATATCAGCGTGCTGGAGCGCCGCAAGGAGATCGGCATTCTGCGCGCCATCGGTGCCTCCAAGCACAACGTCTCGCAGGTGTTCAACGCCGAGACCTTTATCATCGGCCTGTGTTCCGGCGTGATGGGCGTGGTGCTCTGCCTGCTGCTGCTCATCCCCGGCAATATGCTCATCCACCACATCGCGGGCGATGTGAACGTGGTAGCCTCGCTGCCGCCGCAGGCTGCGCTGATCCTGATCGTTCTGGCCACCCTGCTTACCATGCTGGGCGGCCTGATCCCCGCCCGCAGCGCCGCAAAGAGCAACCCTGTCAAAGCGCTGCGCTCTGAGTAAACTATTCCGCATTCAAATCCCTGCTGTGCTCTGTGTGCAGCAGGGATTTTGCATTCCGGCCCGGCTTGTGCTACAATAGAAAAAACTTCATTTCAAAGGAGTCTTTCCATGCCTGTCATTCATGAGATCACCGACCTTACCGCCCCGGAGCTGGACATCTACGCCCGTCTCACGCAGGCGCAGCTGCGCAACCGACTGGAGCCGGAAAAGGGCATCTTTATCGCCGAAAGCCCCAAGGTGATTGCCCGGGCGCTGGACGCCGGTTACCAGCCTCTTTCCCTACTGATGGAGCGCAAGCAGATCACCGGCCCGGCACAGGAGATTTTGACCCGCTGCGGCAATGTGCCGGTGTACACTGCCGACCGGGAGCTGCTGGCACAGCTCACCGGCTTTGCACTGACCCGGGGCGTGCTGTGTGCCTTCCGCCGCCCTGCGCCCCGCACGGTGGAGCAGGTGTGCGCTCACGCCCGCCGGGTGGCTGTGCTGGAGGGCATCGTGGATTCCACCAACGTAGGCGCTATCTTCCGCAGCGCTGCCGCGCTGAACATGGACGCAGTGCTCATTACCCCCTCCTGCTGCGACCCGCTGTGCCGCCGCGCGGTGCGGGTAAGCATGGGCACCGTGTTTCAGGTGCCGTGGGCGCAGATCGGCACCTGTCCTGCCGACTGGCCGGAAAACGGCAGCGCCCAGCTCCACGCGCTGGGCTTCAAGACCGCTGCCATGGCACTGAGCGACCGCTCGGTCAGCATTGACGATGCCGCCCTTGCCGCCGAGCCGAAACTTGCCATCGTGCTGGGCACCGAGGGCGATGGGCTGGCCAATAGTACCATCGCCGCCTGCGATTACACCGTAAAGATTCCTATGTCCCATGGGGTAGATTCCCTCAACGTAGCCGCCGCCAGCGCCGTGGCCTTCTGGCAGCTCGGCCGCTTGTAAGTCCCCTGCTCACACTCTCCGAAATTGCTTGACAAACGCCCCAAAACGCGGTACACTATCAGCGTCATCATCATGGGCCTATAGCTCAGTTGGGAGTGCAAGCGTATCGCTTTTGTGCCCCACAGAGTTGTGGGCTTTAGAATGGGGAGTATAACGGTTGGTCGCCCAACCGAGTCACGCCCCTAAATATGGGCCTATAGCTCAGCTGGGAGAGCAAGCGTTGCTTTCCCGATCTGGTGTTATAGCTCATTTGCCCCCATTAGAAATTGGGTGCTTTTTTGTGGGCTCGTAGCTCAGTTGGGAGAGCGTTCGGTTCGCATCCGAAAGGTCGAGGGTTCGACTCCCTTCGAGTCCATAAAACGTCGTATCGTTTAACACGATACGGCGTTTCTTTTTGCCGTTCTTTGCGAAATCGTGCATCATTCGTCTTAACAGCGCAAAATCGCGTGTGCAGCATTTTTAGGCACAATGCTTATGGTTTCACCTGCTGTTTTGTCTAAAACGACGATTCCGGCATTTGATGTACAACGCCCAACTTTTTGAGGATTTTGCGACTTGTTTTTCTGATTTTTGCCCCGTCCAGCCGATGCTGCGTGACGCTTGAACTCCTCAAATTCGTCCAGCGGTACATTGAGAACGATCTCGATATTATAGTCGCGTCCGACACGCACTTCTTTGATAAACTGTTTCAAAATAGCCTGACGCCTTTCAAAACTGGCTTCCTTATAGGTGCTTGCCCATGTGAATAAATCACTGCAATTACGTTCAGCCTTCTGGTTCTGCTCCTCGATCTCCTTCAACTTCTTTTCCGAGTCTGCCAGATTGGTCTGTGCGGTAAGCAGTGCTTCCTTGTTTTCATTGACCATCTGCTGGATCATCTCGCGGTCGAGTCCGCTTGTTCCTTGGATGACACGAATCATTTCCTTTTTTAACGCATCCTGTTCGTCAACCTTGGTCTGGACTTCCTCTTTCCAACGAGTTGCTTCCTTTTTGGCAGCATCCAAATCTTTACGCCGCATTTCTTCCAGAAGATTGCTCTTGGAGCACTCCAGAATTTCTTCAAACTTCATGCACACGATGCTTTCTACAACTGCGTCCAGTGTCGTCACACCATAACCGGACTGTCCATCGCACTGCCCCGGATGCCGAACATTAAAGTTGCAGCTATAACGGAACCGCTTTTCCTTCACCGTGGAGCCATCCGCACGCAGTCTGGTGCGTCCGCTGCTCGTGATGTTCAGGCGATTTCCGCAGTGTGCACAGAACACCTTCCCACAAAGCAGAGCATGGGGACTGTAACTATCAGAGTCTTCGCCCTTCTCTCTGCGGCGGGTATCACGCAATTCTTGTGCACGGTCAAACACTTCCTGTTCAATGATCCTCAGTTCCGGGCATTCCTTCTCAACGTTTCCGTTGATAAGATAACCGGTATAGCACTTATTCCGAACCATCCGAACAAGAGTTGTAGTGGGGATGTTTTTCCCATTTCTCCCCATTATATGATTTTCCACAAGGTAGTTGCAGATTCGTTTCACGCCGTATCCTTCATAAACATACTTCTGAAAGATCAGGCGCACGATTGCCGCTTCTTCCTCGTCAATCTCCAAATCACAGACAGCTTGATTCTTTTTGTTCAAGCGACCTTTCTGGACACGCTTGTAACCAAATGCCACCGTACCGCCAGTGTAGTGGCCTTCCTCCGTAAGCTGTTCTATACGGGTACGAGTACGGATAGAAGTTTTGATACTTTCGCCGGATGCCTGCCAGTAGCGGATGTAGTTCATCAGCTTATCGACATGAGAATCAAATCGCTGCTGACCTTCGTTTACGCTCCAGACCTCGACCCCTTGCTTCGTGAACCATTCCACGATAAAGGGCGTTTCGTCGTCACGCCGACCCAGACGGTCAAACATGAACACCAGCAGAACATCAAACTCTCCGGCAGCAGCAGCCTGCTGAAGCAGTTGGAGCTGATCGCGGTCTTTTGCAGATTTCTTAAAACCGGAAACGCCTTTTTCTGAAAACTCCTTGACGATTTCCCAGCCCTGCCGTTCTGCAAATTCGTGGCAGGCTTCTTTTTGCATGGGTATGTCATCCTTTTCGACCTGTCCAATGGTCGAAACACGGTATAAGGTATATACACGTTTTTTCATCGTTGTCACTCCTATGTAAACTAAAACAACGATACTGTGCGCACACTCGTTTGATTGAATTGGTTGCTGCATCAACTGTACCATTATTTTAGTGCTGGGCTATCCTTGTTGCAAGGATGTCGATTCAACTATAATTCTTGGCTTCTTCGCAGAGGGTATCATGAATCAGTTTCTGAAGAACCTCCATGCTGTCACCATCTTCTGCATAAGTGATTTTCACTTTGCAGCCATTAACGATATACGAATCCTGCGACACAGGAATCACATTCATATTGGTCATATCTAGCCCTTCTTTCAAAAGTAGCGATAGCGCGATATAATTATGTAATAAGAGGCACCCGCAGCTTGCAGGTGCCTCTTGGCAGAGAAAATATGTTTTAGAACTTCATCGGCAGAGCGTCCTTGCGGCCTTTGCCGTTGTAAGCCATGTAGATGGGAAAAACGTATTTCTTCCATCCGGGCAGTTTGGCAGGATTGTCCATGCCGCTGCGATAAATCTCCATGGGGTGAACGCTGCGCAGAGCACGGATCAGCCGTTCCTCGTTGAACTCACCGTGATACAGTTCCACAAAGTGCATCATGCCCCGCAGGACAGATGCCCGGAACGAATCAGGCTTGCCCTCCCATGCAGCCACGATCAGCCGCAGGGCCTCGCAGTAGATTTTCTCGCCCATCTGGTTGTACAGCTTGAGTGCAGTGCCTACGCAGCTGATGCGGTAGTCGCTCAACTGCAAGCTGTCGTAGTTGAAGTCCAGACCCACCCGATTGGTGGCTGCGAGAAATGCAACGGAGGGCGCATCCTCTCCCACGACCTTGGCACGGAGCTTGATGCCCGCCGTCAGAGGTGCGGCGTGACCGTTCTGCTCTGCGAAGAACAGGGCTTCCTGCTGCATCGTCAGACCCGTATACACCTTGCAGAGAATCGGGAGGTCTTTGCCACCGTTGCGCAGGATACGCGCTTCAATGGTGTGCTGACCGTCCGTTACATAATACCGGCCATTGCGAAAGCTGACCTTCGGCTCGTTCGCCGTATATTCGTTAAAGTCTTTGGCAATCAGCTCAACGCGCTTGCGCTGGATGCCCCGCTGGTACAGCTCACGAGGGTAGATCAGCTTACTGCTGTGAATGACCACCATCTGGTACGGCGGTGTGATATGAAAGGAAGCGGAGAAGTTATCCGCAGTGTTTTTCAGGCGCATCTCATTTCCTCCTTGATTCGCCAGATGTATTTTTCAGCTTCTTCCAGAATCTCAGCGACCTGCTGCTTACGCTTCGGGATGGTGAGCAAGGTGGGATTAAAGGTAAAGCTGTATTCGAGCCGCTGAATCATGGCATGAACAGCGGATTGCAGTTCGGTATACACCATCATCTCCTCTACGCTCCCAGCGTCCTCAAAGGACGATTTGATGGGTGTGTAGGGATAGATGGGTGGCTTTCCATCCACCACTTCAGGAGGCGCATAAGCCGCCTGAGAGCGGATGATCGGTTTGAGTTTTTGAATGCTGCCCATCGGATTCAGGGCAAGACTGATCTTCACTGCATCATCGACCCGGCGCATATTCTCCGGGGAAAGGTGTCCGACAAACTTCAGGACACGGCTTTTATCAATGGTGAAAATCTGTTCTGCCTGAACAATGGACGGCTTCAGGCCATCTTCTTCTACCTGACAATGCGTTGCCTGTGTTACTTTCTTATCTGTCTTACTTGTCAAAGCCGCGACAATCAAAGTCGGAGAGTAGATGTTGCCGACATCATTTTGAAGAATGACTGCTGGGCGGGCACCGTTTTGTTCGGAGCCAACGCCTGCCTCCAGTTTTACAAAATAGATGTCTCCGCGTTGGAACTTCCAATTCGATTCCAAGTGCGAGCCTCCATTCTGATATGCAAAAGCCCGCTGCTTTTTTGCAGCGGGCTTTGCTCAATTCATGGTGGTAATTGATTTTAGGGATTCTATCGCATCCCTGCGGGTGAATGAAAACCGGATTCAGCGCGGCATGACAACGTAGTCGTAGCCACGCCGGGTCTGGCAGACCGTGCAGGTTTCCATGCATCTGTCCTTATTCGGCACAATGGCGATCTTGAACGCCTTGGTTTCAACGTAGTGCCGGAGGCAGACACCGCAGAGGGTACGGATGGACTTGACCATCGCAGGAGTCAGCTTCATCTCATGGTAGATCTGACGCTCTTTGATGGTAGGATTCAGTTCATCCATAGGCTTACCTCCTATGTGTAATTAAAAATAAGCGGGTAGTTATGTAAAGAACAGGAGCAACCGAAGACTGAAAACAGCATCCGGCTGCTCCTGATAAAATATGTTTAGGTCTCTCATATTCGCCCTCGGCTCCCTGAGAGTGGGGAATCATCTGGCGGCGGGCTTGTACCGCTCCATTGGCATCTCAGCCACCCCGCCTAACGCTGACCGGGCTGCGTTGAACAGAAGTATCATTATCTTGAAGTACCAGATGATTGAACTATTCAGCTTTCAAGGTCCGTGAGTGTGGACATATCACCAGCGGCGAGAGCCGTCTGGTGAATTGTCCCCTCACTTACGAGCCATCGAGAAGCCTCAATCTACACCCAAAAATCCAAACTTCTTCAAAAATTTAGTGATTTTCAAGATTCGCTTGCTAATATTTTGCTGTGCAATGCCATAAACTTTAGATAATTCTACGGTACTATATTCGTCGCGGAAATACAGCGTGATAAGCCGAAGTTCTTCATCGGAGAGTTTTTCTAACCCTTCTTGCAAACGCTTGTCTTTGATTTCGCCTACCCATGCAAACCGAGTCCGGGTCTCGTGGTAAGTATCGGTTACAGCAATTGCCTTTTCATACTGCTTAAAGTCAGAAGATTTCCTTCCCGTGCTGTCATCACCATCGTCAACGATTGCCAGTGTGTTTGCAACGTAGGAACGCTCACTATTGAGAACGCCCAAATCAAAATCATACATGGCTTGGATTGCATCTTCACTCATTCCCGCCTGTTGGTACTGCACACGCAGCCGTTCCCACTTTTTGTTCAGTTTTCGACGTTCGTTGCCGTTATTAAATTCCATTGTTGACCTCCAAATTTTCGATAAGGCGTAAAAAATTGAAAATTTGGAGATTCTAGGGATACTTTGCGGCCAGTTCCAGCCACGAAAAGAGGGCAAAAAGAAACATGAAGTGTCCTTTCCGCTGGATGCGGAGGATGAGGATACTTCACTGCTGGACAGGATGCCAACTTTTCTTTGGCGCAAAAAATAAGACGCATTAAAGAAAAGGGTACAGACACTGTTTTCCATCCGTAGATGGAAAGCAATATGAGTATCCTCAGCCTTTAATGCATCTCAGGCTTTCGATATATTTTTCTTCGTTACAGGTCAAAAGCGGTTTATCCGGCTAAAAAAGGACAAAAAATAAAGCCCTCGCAGCCAGACAACAAGGCTTTGACTTGCCTTGTTATCATAGCACACGAGGGTCTTATAGAAGTCACATGACGGTCTTATGAAAGTCACATGGGGCGATTTTTGAAAAAATCGGGTCACGCAGAAGTCGCATGAAGGTCACATGAAAGTCATATAGCGAAACTACGTTGTTTTATCGTTCGAGCGAAATGAGCAGTTTCTGATACTCATCTTCGGGCAGTTTCTGCTTTGCAGCCGCAAGCTCGCCCGCTGCCATCTCGTCCATGTGCTGCTTCTGGTACGAGCGAATAAGCCAATAGTAGGCTTTTGTGTTTTCCGGCGCGATGGTCAGGGCCAGTGCAGCATCCCGATGAAGCAGATCGTATGCGTGGAAGTCCATCAATTGCTTCAGCAGTTCATTAACGGTACTCATAAATGCGAGGTGGTATCGGTTTGCGTAGTGAACCAGCCAATGTTCGCCATTGGCAGCAGAAAGAAGTTTGCCCTGATACAATGATGCCGCTTTTTCGAGCAATCTCACCTTATTTATAGCAGAAGTGGCTTTTGCGGCCGCAATGCACAACTCATCGAACCGCTGAAAGTCGGTCGTGATATGGAGGTCGGGGTTGAATTGGTAGCCAGACGGCGTGGAGAGAATCAGCTGCTCATCCGAGATAATGCTGAATGCTTGCCGCAGCCGGTAAACGAGCTGTTTGACCTTTTTTCCGGGTTCGTCCTTATCCTCCAGTTCTTCTGGCCAGATTTCCTGTACGATTTCCAACGATGAAAGGGCTTTCTTATTGGAAAGCAGCATAAAGGTCAGCAGACGGCTGATTTTAGGAGATTTCAGGTCAGACTCCGGCAGGACACCGTGGGAAGTGTGGATTTTCAATTCTCCGAACAAGCTGATGAAGACATCATGGCTGCTCTTGATATTTTCTGGCGAGATTGCCATGCTCAGACTGTCAGCCATTCGCTTATCGTTGTATGCCGCCAGTAACACATAGGCCAGAAGTTTAAGCATACTGGTCTGATGGATGTACCGCTGAGGATTGCGAACAGCAATCAGGGCGATTTGCCGAGGCTCCAAAGGAATTGCAAGGACAGACTTGATTCCCAGACGCTCATAGAGTTGGTACTCATCTGGATAGAGGTCTTTAACTTCTTCGGCATCGGGCACAACCATGGGAGTTCCTCTGCGCACTGCCTTTACCCAGCGGTCGAGAAATTCAGACGATTCAAACTCATTTGTAAGGATAGTGGTTTTATCTTCTTGGCATTCATTGTGCCACCAGAGTGGCTTCCACAGCCCCAAATCCAGATCAACCTGAATCAGACCGCACCAGTCGGCATCATAGAATTTACAGGCCGCTTCCATGACGCAAAGTGCCACCTCTTTTGGCGGCAGGTGGCGATAATACAGCTGCGTTTCCAGATTGTTCATTGTGTTTTCAAAATCAAGAGCGCACTGGATATTCTCGGAATCAGGACTTTCGCACACCTGATCAAGTTGCCGCATAACAATACCTCCTAAACAAAAAGCAGCATCCGGGCCTTCTCCATTCGATACGGTGAATCCCTGATGCTGTCTATATAAAAGCCATCTCTCCACCGCATAAGCTGAAGAACGCCCCATCATTTTGCTTTCAAAAACAAAAACCGCCTGTGAGTTGAAATCTTCACAGACGGTTCTAACATGGTAGAGGGATAAAATTATCCCATTCAAAAAGCAACCAGCTGCCATGACCTCGTATATGAGATTTTAGACTCATTTGGCTTTGTTGCCCTATCTTTCGGTAGGTTTACCAAGTATTAAGTTCTTTGATAATTTACTTTTTTACGATTGTTTTTATAAAAGCCGTAAGTGCATTGATCTGCTCGGCATCGAACTGTTTTAGCTGGTCAACAAGTGCATTCATTCCATTGGAGGTTTCCTCGCCGAAATTAAAAAATTCTTGTGGAGTAATGTTGAAATATTCGCAGATGTAAAAGAAATTTGCCATCGTCGGAAAGGCAGTACCACTTTCGATTGCACGAATATAGCCGGGATTCTGCCCGATTGAGAGGCTCATGTCTCTTGCAGACACACCCTTCTGTGTGCGCAGCTCAGTAAGCCTCTTAGAAAACTGTTCTTCGTACATGGCCACCACCATCCTTCTCAACTCTATTGTAGTCGAGAGCATAGCCGAAACCGAACGATTAAATCTATTATTTTTAATTGATATAATCAACTACCTGTGATAGACTAAAAGAAAATGGAAAAAATAAAAACCATGAATTTTTACATTCATGGTTTGTGTTTCCTGTCGCAGAGTAGCTTACTCTGCGACAGGATTTTTCAACTAAATTTTACCGCCAATCATTCATACGGTCAAGAGAAAGAGGCTCAAAACCTGAGAAGATGCAGAAAAATGTTAGAGACAATCGACGATTTTGCCAAAAATAATAAAATTTAATTGTATACTCCGTCCAATAAGCCGTCGACAAAAGAGAAAGGAAGATTTCGATGTCAAGGAAAGGATTGAACATCTACAAAAGAAAGGATGGCCGGTGGGAAGCACGCTACATAAAGTCGCGAACCGCTCAAGGTAAACCTTTATATGGCTATTTGTATGCATCATCGTATCACGAAGCACGTAACCGTTTGCAGGATGTGATTCGACTTCAAGGCAACGCCCCTAATTCTAAAGAGATGAGTAAAGGTTCAGTCTTTGAGTTCTTCTCTATAGAGTGGCTTGATACCTTTTCAACAAGCTTTAAAGAGTCAACCTATATCCGTTATCGCACTCTAATAAGGTGTTATCTGATGCCGTATTTCCAGACAGCAAAAATCGAGAGCATTACGAAGGAACATGTGCTGGATTTTTGTAAAGAGATTGAAACACATGGTAAAAGGGATGGAACAGCTCTTTCGACTAAAACGGTTTCTGACATTCTTTCTGTTCTTCGCCGTATCTTGCATTACGCAAAGGCTCAGAACATACCAGTAGACTCTGCGATTTTTGACATACGGATAAAACAAACACCGAAACCCTTGCCCGTTTTGAGCTTGTCCGAACAGTTGACGCTTCAGAAATATCTAATAGGCCACCCCGATTGTCTGAATCTCGGCATCCTCTTATGTCTGTTCACTGGTATCCGAATCGGAGAGCTGTGTGCGTTGACATGGGACAAGATTTCTCTTTCTGAGAGAAATCTTTGTATTTGCCAAACGATGCAGCGCATTCAGACTCGAATACCTGAATCTCAAAAAACACATATACTCATTTCATCCCCCAAAAGCAGCTCTGCAAATCGGACGATTCCGGTTTCGCATATGTTGTTTGAATATCTGAATATGTACCCGTTAGGCAAGACCGGTTACTTTCTGAGTGGCTCGTCATCTAGGCTGATTGAACCACGCTGCGTTCAGCGCCGGTTTCATAAGATTCTCATGGCATGTGGTCTAGAAAATCGAAATTTTCATGTTCTTCGGCACACATTCGCTACCCGTTGTGTGGAAGCGAGAATCGACATCAAAACTCTGAGTGAGATTTTGGGGCATTCATCTGTTACCATCACAATGAACCGGTATGTTCATCCTTCGTTGGAGTTGAAGAGAGAAACAATGGAACAGTTGGCCGATTTCATCTCCGTCAAATAAGCCGTCGTTTCGAAATATCAAACGATTCAAGGTAATTTTGTTGTCGGTATCGCAGAGTAAGCTACTCTGCGACAGCAAGATGGTACACTTATGCTCAATGCAAAAAGTGAGGTTGACAACATGATTGTTCGGGTAGGTTTTTTAGATAAGGACGAAAACTATATTGCACGGCTTGCAAATTATTATAGTGCACACGCTAATGAGACCGTGCAGTTTGAAATCTATCTTTTCACGAAGGAAGAGGCTTTGCGGAAGCAATTGTCGAGAGGTGGGCGGATGGATCTTCTGGTTGCGGAGGAAGATCTCCTGCCAGAGCCGGAAGAGTACAGCCGTAATATGGAGCTTGCTTTCTGGAGCACGGAGAAACACGAGCAGAAACGAAACGGATATCCGGTGGTCTTCCGTTACCAGAAGGCCAGCGAGATCTTCCGGGAATTTCAGAGCATGGCGGCAAAACGCGGCCATGGAGCATCGAGCTTTGAGATGCAGGCGAATGGACAGGTCGTTCTGTTTATCAATGGAGCAGGTGGTGCAGGCAGCGGGCTGTGCGGCGGCAATGGCGGCACAGGGGAAAAATACGGTCTGCTTCACACTGAAACAGAATGCGTGCAACGATTCCTTTGATATATGCGGAAGCTCTATGACGGATGTGATGTATGAGATTAGCATGTGGCGTCAGCTGGGCGGCAAAGACCAAGGACAGTTGCAGATGAAATTGCAGAGTATGCTGAAGCAGGACAACGAAACTGAGGTGTATTCTTTCGCACCGTTCGACCTTCCTGTCAGTGCGATGAATTTTGATGCGGAAAGTGTAGAGAACCTGATACAAGCAATCAAGGGTATCTGCGAACGATGTGTCATCAGTGCGGACGGCACGCTCTCCCCGATGCTGCTCAAACTGATTCGTCTTGCGGATTGGACAGTCATCGTCAGTGACAGCACAGCAGAAGGAAACGAAAAGAGTAGTAAACTGCTGGATTCGCTGGAAGCCATCGACAGCATGGACGAAAAATTGATCGTCGGTAAGATGGGCGTAATCTTTAATAGGTTCGGCTCTACGGGCCAAAAACTGGCACTGCCAAAGTATGCAAGTGAACTGGGGACGATTCCACGCTATCAGAATGCGGATAAAAAGCGCATCATCCGGGAATTGCGGATGAGCAGTGTCTACTCCCGGATGATTTGACGACGGTAAGGAGGAACAGATGACAACAGAGGAACTGAAAGACCTTCGCACCAGAGTCTTGGAAGCCATCAACCGGGAGTTACAGCCCACGCGGATGACCGATGAAGAGTTGCTGAAAGCAATCACCTCTTTGGTGGATCGAGAAAGCAGAGGAGATTATCTGCTTCCAATTCAGAAGATGGATACGGTCAACAGCATTTATAAAATGTATCGCGGCCTTGGCGGTCTGCTGGATTCCATCCTTGCGGATGAAGATATCACGGAGGTCATGATAAACGGCCCAGACAA
>OHLN01000876.1_pt1 | contig 13208 bp, 12 predicted proteins | sample 1569071 | NCBI WGS metagenome assembly OHLN01 (sample SAMEA3879594, study PRJEB24766) | human gut metagenome | biome: human-associated habitat; feature: feces | place: USA | collected 1985/1987
CTGTGCATTATTATCAGCGTTAATCCCATCGCACAATTCAACACCTTTTCTTGCATAATATAATGCATTTTCATCATGGTTTAGTCTTATATTTGCCACCTGAAGCATCTGATAAATCGGTATCTGATAAACTGGCATTTCTTCCTGCAATATCAAATCTCTATGATTATTCAATAACAACAGCACTTTTTCTGCTGTTTCTATTATCTGTTCAGGGTTTACATTCTCTTCCTGAACATTTTGCAGATACATAGATCCACATCCTACGCAGATTCTGATGAATGTTTTTTGCACATTTTCTCTCACTTGTTGGTTTAAAATTTCTGCATTCCACATATATTCAATACTTTCTGCCATAAACCAACTCTTCTCAGCCAATTCTGCACATTCCTGTCCCTGAATCTTCTTTACTGTTACAATAGAAATACATGCCAACATTCTTATGAGTTCATTCATCAAGAAAATTTCTGCTGTTTCTTCTCTGGATTTTCCCTTCTGTTCTTTTTCAAAATCTCCCTGTTGGTATTCCACAAATTTCTGTAATTCACTGACAACTTCCAGATTGTTCCCCTGTGAATCATCCATTTCCAGTTTTTTGATCATAACCCATATCAGATTTTGATATGCATTCTTCCATTCCCTGGATTTTTCCGCACTATTACTAATAGCCATACAGCTTCTTAACATTTCTATTTTATCATATGTCTGCATATATGGGCTATTCAAAATTCCAAGAACTTTAAAAGCCATACAATGAAAATCTGCTTTTTTTACTGCATTCATCAATAATTCAGGATATTTCTGAGATTCAAGAAACTCGGAAGCAAATATTTCTTTCTGTTCCTCTGCAATGAGGCATTTCTTATTTGTATTTTCTCTGCAAAATCTACTTCCCTGTAAAAATTCTCCAAATATATTTTCAAAAACAGCCTGTTTTACAGTTTCTTCCATAGTCATTCCGCGAAACCGCATCTGCGGACAGTCCAATTTTTCTGAAACTGCTGTAATTTCATATTTTTCTTTTATTTCAATCAGCGCCGGTACAATTAAATATTCTGCTCCTGTCAGTATTTCCAGACGATTATACACATCTTTATACGGAGCGTCTGATTTATCTCCTCTGGAAAATATCAGCTTGGGAAATGACTTCCAGCATATGCCTTCCAAAATATGCTCTTTCACCTTCACTTGTGCCAGTTCATAGATACAATCATATCCTTCCTGAGTGCTCTTTACAGTAACATAGGTATCTGACTGCACCGAATATAATTGTTCTTCATAATAATCTGACAAAAATATTCTGTCACTCCAGTGTTCCCAGGAATACATGTAATCCATGTATGATTCATACACATTATTTCCAAACAATCCTGTCGTAGGTCCTGTGAACAATGCATTCCACGTTTCATATCTGTCAATTTTCTCATTATAAGCTTTTAGCATTTCTGCCTGCTCTTCTTTACTATACGGCGAAATTTCTGTTCGTTCACTTGTTTTCTGTACACTAACTCCACCTTTACGACGTCCATGTTCAATCAGAACAACTATTATAAGCTCTTCTTTTGGCAAAAAATCTATCTCAAAAGAAACATCCCATGGCTTTTCGTCACAATAAGTTCTGTAATTAATTCCTGAATTTATTACTTTTTGTATTGTTTGGGCATCAAGATTTTCCCACGGAGTATAAATAGGAAATTCCATATCATTTTCCCTCTACGTTTTCTATTTTAATATCTTTATTGAAACTTTCCCGCCAATTCCGGCCTGACATTGAACCTTGATAATATCCCCATCCTTTAAATTCAGATCCAGATATCCATCTCCGGTTTTAAACATTGCTCCTGCCATTGATTTTGCAAATCTACTGGTTGCCATGGTATCTGCGATCCCATTCCCTTCAACAACTCCTATTATTGATCCTATTAAATTAACATTGCCTTTTTTATTCTCCTTCGCCGGATCTATCATAGTAATGCGGTGGAAACCTGGTTGCAGATTGATTTCATAAGGAGTCTTGGAAGCTTCATATAAAGTTCCTTCTTCCTCATCATCAATTAATATGCCAATTTTAGCCTTTGAATTCAAGATTTTATTATGTTTTAACGGATGAAACATTTTATCCATCATACTCATAGAATAATCCTTTGCCATTCTGCTTGAATCCTTTACTGTTAATACTAACTTTGCGCTCATGTTTTTTCCTCCATGTTCAAATGATTTATAACATATTTTACTATATTTCTGCTTTCGAGATTGATTAGGCACAAAAGTTAGACAAAATTCTCTGAATTTTCCGTCTAATTTCTACGCCTAATACACTCTTTTTAATTTTTTATGCTATGATAAAACAAACTTGTGAAATATTATTCACAAAATTATTTTCTCAGGAGGAAAACTAATATGAAGAAAAAGAAATGGTTTCTCGTAATCACAAGTATTCTGTTGATGCTTCTTACATGCACTCAGATACAGGCCGCTGCTATTAAAGCACCTGCAAATATCAAAGTTACTGCTTCAAAAAAAGCAAGTGTTTCCATTAAATGGTCTAAAGTTTCTAATGCATCCGGGTATGAAATCTGGCGTGCCAATTCTGCAAAAGGAAATTATAGTAAAATCAAAGCTATGCAAACAAAAAACTTTCTGCAGGACATTACTATTACAAAGTACGTGCTTATAAAACCGTAAATGGAAAAACTATTTACAGTAACTTTTCCAGATATAGCGGAACAACGGTCAAAGTACTTAACCTTATGAAAAATCTTCCGCCTTTAAGCCCATCATATGTCGGAAAATATTCTACTATTATCAACAAAATAGGTGGAATGCATAAAAAAAGCAATTCTGGTTATCCATCTTTCTATGCTGCCGGAAACAAGATGATCATTGGTGTAAATTATAATGCAAAATATTCCAAGAATCAGAAATATGTCTATATTTGCAATCGCGGAAATTACGGTGTAGGTATCGGTGGAATGCAGCTTGGAATGACACTTTCCAAAGCTACTGCTATTCTTAATAAAAATGGCCTAAGAAGCTTTAACAATCCGACTGTATTCTGGTGGGGAAATGCTGCAAGCATCACCCTGACTATAAAAAATAACATTGTAACAGGCTTTACATATGCCTGTGCACCAACTTGCGATTAAACATCTACTCACTGTTTATTACTTTTCATAATTAAAGCAGATAAATTCATTGATTCGATTAAATTTTACAGGAGGCATCTATGAAAAATAAAAATACAGGGTTTAAACATCTTGTTCTGCTATTTGCTTTCATCCTTTGTCTTTTTAGCTGTGTATCAGCAAAAGCCGCCAACTATTATTATGAGGATGGCTATAAATACACACTCTCCCTTGGAAAAGCAACAATTATAAGCTATGTTGGGTCTGATACAGATCTTACAGTCCCCTCTATCTTAAATGGAAAACCTGTTGTTAAAATTGAATCCTCTGCATTTGCTAATAACAAAAACCTGTGTTCTGTAATATTGCCTGATACGATCACATCCATGGGAATCAGTGTATTTGCACAGTGCGAAAATCTTAAGTCTATTCATTATCCAGAGGGTCTTGACCGAATTTATTATCGTACATTCGCAGGCTGTCACAACCTTACTAAGGTAAACATTTCTTCAAATATAAAAATTATAGAAGACAGTGCTTTTGCAGGATGCACTTCTCTGACATATCTGGATTTACCTAAAGTAAAAGAAATTGGCGAATACAGTTTTGCAAACTGCACGTCACTATCAGAAGTTATCTTCCATAAGGGTTTTACCTATGTTGGCTCTGCATCGTTCAAAAACTGTACCAATTTAAAAGATGTAACTCTGCCCCTCGGAACACAAACAATCAGTTACAGTGCCTTTGAAGGTTGCAAAGCTCTAAGACATATTGATTTTCCCTCAACCCTTGTATTCCTGAAAAGTGCTTCCTTTAAGGATACAGGACTTGTCCATATTATTGTTCCCCCTTCTGTAACACATGAGGAACAAAGTGTCTTCCTGAATTGTAAAAATCTGGAAGAAGCCGAGTATCACGGCAAAGTTATAGAAGGATTTACTTTCGCAAACTGTACAAACTTAAAAAAACTAATCATCGGTCCAGAAGTAACCTACATCGGCTCCAGTGTTTTTGATGGCACTACACAATTAGAAACCTTGCAGATTCCTGCAACTACCAATCTGCATAGCCGGGTGTTTATAGGTGCAGAAGCACTTCATACCATCTACGGTGTTAAGAACAGCCCGGTAGAAATAGCTGCAAATAATGCCGGACTCAACTTTGTTCCTGTAAAAGATCACTCAATCAAACTAAATAAAAAGCAACTTACTCTTTATACTGTCAAAGGCAAAAATTCTGCTGTATTAAAATCAGTCATCTCTGGCAGTACATCAACGCCAACCTGGAACAGTTCAAATACAAAAGTAGTTCAGGTCAACGCCACTGGAAAAGTAACAGCCAAAGGTGCAGGAACCGCTTATGTCACAGTAACTCTGGGAAATAAAAGTGCTTCCTGTAAAATTACTGTAAAAAAGCCAGTTCTCAACCTGAAAAATAAAGCAATAACACTGAAAAAAGGAAGCAGCTATACCATCTCCTGTTCTGCAGTTCCAACAGGTAAAATCACATATAAAAGCTCAAATACTAAATGCGTAACAGTAAACACTAAAGGAAAAATCACTGCCAGACAAAAAGGAACAGCTACTGTCTCGATAAAATGTAATGGAATTACTCAAAAACTAAAAGTGACAGTAAAATAAAAAATTTTCTTCAAAAAACTCATTGTTCGGAGGAAAGTCAATGAAAAAACTATTAAAAAAACACTTCTCATTTATTATCGCAGTATTAATGGTTATTTCTCTAATAATCATTCCACGTACTGCTCAGGCAGCTTCCGTAAAACTGAATAAAACTAAACTGACAATGAATGTTGGTGGTGTTTATCACCTCAAGGTAAGCGGGACAAACAAAAAAGTTACCTGGTCCAGCACTGACAGTAAAGTTGCATCTGTTTCTTCTGGAAAAGTAAAAGCAAAGAAAACAGGTACCGCAACAATTACAGCCAAAATCGGCTCTAAAAAACTGAAATGTCAGATTAAAATAAAAGATCAAAGAGCCTTATATGAAAAGGTTCTGCTCCAGTCTGGCGGAAAGTGTTTCTATCTAATGGATATTGACAGAAATGGAACCCCTGATCTGATTGTATCAAGCAACCGTGGAGTTATTGTAGATTATTCTGTATATACCATAAAAAATGGCAAAGTAATCTATGCCGGTCAGTGTTCCGGAAAAGGGATGAATTATCAAATTTTACAGTATAACACTCACTACAATGGAATACATATAAGCTGGTGGACCAACGGAGTAGGTGGTTCCGGTTCTGCATTATGGACTTTGTCCGGTTCTAAACTTGTCAGCACATCAAGGGCATACTGTTCTGTTGCTGGTTTTCAAACCGGTAAAGATGAACAGCATATGAAAAATGTAAGCCAGGCTTCTTTCAATTCTTACTGTGATAAACATTTTAGAAATTGTAAACAATATACTATGTGGTCCAATACCAGTGAAAACAGGATAAAACACTTGAAATAACTCTGTTAAGATGAATTTGTATTCTCATCAGATGGCAGATTCACAATTATTCAATCTTATCCCTAAAACACCTGCTATTGATGCTGATATATTTTATCAGCTATCAACAAGCAGGTGTTTTTATCACATATTTTTCTACTTTTCAGATACTTACTTTCTTTAATATGAACTTTTATATTCGTACTTCTTCATCTGTCTTAAGCAATGCACTCTTAGCCAGCTGATCTGCCTCTTCATTGTAGTGATTGCCCGTATGAGCTGCTATTTTACAAAAAGAAATCTTTACTTTCTTTCCTGCTTCCTGCATATGAGCAGCATATTTGCTGGTCAGAGGTGTTTTGGCTCTCCACACACCTGTTACCCACTTCTCTACACCTTCGTAATCATAGCGGATTTCCACAGCTGGATATTTGTTTTCTATGGCCCAGTTTACTGCAGTCATGGAACCAAGCATCTCTCCTGCCACATTTCGGATCGCGACTCCTGCAGAATCACTGCCGCTGCCGGATTTACGGATTTCCTGTCCATCCGGTGTAAGGATCACACAACCAAAGGCATATCTGCCAATACTTTTCTCGAAACTTCCATCTACATAAGCAATGACCATATTTTCAGGTACTTCCACGATTCCTGCCGCCTCTTTTGCTTTATCACCGGATACATTTCCTGTTGTCTCCATGTTCAGAAAAGCCAATGCTTCCTCTTTCTCTGTAAATCCCCGAAACTCAGCTCCTGAATATCCGCTTACTGCCTTCTGGCACTCCGCCCATGTAGCAAAAAGTCCTGTTTTATGTCCCCTGCGTACTGCATATATTTTCTTCTTTGCCATAAAATCCTCCTGAACAATCAATATTTTGACTCACATTACTTTACTATATTTTGATTAATACTATATAATCTTTCTTTCTATCAGGCAAGTTATACAATGGAAATTTCTCAAAAAAACAACGTGCAGATACATTTTAAAATCGGGATAAATCTTCAAACCTGAAGTTATCTGTCGACTTCAATGTTTCTGCACGTTTTTTATAATAGCAGATATTTTAATCAATACCTTCTGTTAATCTGTAGCAATTACATAAAATACTGCATTCCTCTTTATCTGAATTTATAAAGCCTTATGATACAATTTCACAATATCCTGTTTCCTGGAGGATCTTGGATTTACTGCAATATTTCCGCTCTTCATGGCGTCATCTGCCATGGCATCAATCTTGCTTTCAATCTCCTCATCAGAAATCTCTTCTCCCTTCTTTGCCTGGCGGATGGCTGTGGTCAGGTCTTCCGGGATTCCGATATCTTCGTTTAATTCCCTGATGGCATCCACCAGCATCTGTGGTTCGAATTCATCCTCATATGCAGGGATCGGACTGATATAATTATAAATCTTCAAATATCTGCCATGATCTGCCAGCGCATTATATTCTGCAATCACAGGGAGAAGAACTGCATTTGCCACTCCATGTGCCACATTAAAGAAAGCACTTACCGGATGACTCATGGCATGGACATTTCCAAGTCTTGCAAAGGAAAAGGCGATTCCTGCAAAAAGAGATCCCGTAAGCATTGCCTCTGCAGCCTCCAGATCTGTACGTCTTGCCACAAAACGGCGGATATTTCCACCGATCAGCTCCATTGCTTTCTCTGCCATTGCGTCAGAAAACGGAGATGCTGCTGTGGAAACATAAGCCTCCTCCGCATGGATAAATGCATCGATTCCGCATGCTGCTGCCACAGATGCCGGAGCAGAGGTGAGAAGCTCAGGATCCAGAATCGCATATGCAGGAAGAAGTTCATAACTGAATACCGTCAGCTTATAATCTCTGCTGTGGTCAGTGATAACAGAAAATGCCGTAACCTCTGAACCGGTTCCCGCAGTAGTCGGGATTGCGATCAGCGGAACAATTTTTCCGGGAACCTTATGTGCCCCCTCATATTCTGTAATACTGCCGCCATATTTAGCCGTAACTCCCACTGCTTTTGCGACATCCATCGGAGAACCACCGCCCAGCGCAACGATAAAATCTGCGCCTGAATCCTTATACGCTTCTGTCGCTTTTTCCACTGTGGTGACAGACGGATTGGCTTCTACATCTGTAAAAATATCCACTGCCATTCCGGCGTCTTTCAGATAATCCGCCGCCTTATCCACAACTCCCATTTTCCGGAGAGTTGGTCCTGAAATCAGCATTGCATGAGAACCTCCAAGCTTTTTGGCACATTCCGGAAGCTTCGCCAGAGTACCTGCACCGACTGTAATATTCTGAGGAATAAAAAATTCAAATGGATTCATTAATTTCTGCCTCTTTTCCTGTATTTTTTCAATATTGCAATGCGCAGGGCATCTACCCTGCACAAATTCAAAACTCTGTTACCCAAAATAATTGTCATGTCATTCATAGCGTTATGCCATAGAGGAAAGCACCCTGTCAATAGCCGCATCGATTACCACATCAAGCTCTTCATCATCAGCCTCCGGCATAAGACTTGCTGCATCCTCATCAGAGATCAGTTCAATAAGTTTACCAAAGTCTTCTTTATATTTACGTTTACAGATCGCATAAAATACAACTCCAAGTAAACTCCAGCTGCCTACCATGATCCATTCCTGAAATACCAGACTTCCACCGGAACCCGGAATACAGTAAACCAGAAGCATCAGCCCTGACATGACTACTGCCATAAAACCTACAAATTTGTAGTGGCCTACTTTGTAAGGTCTTGCCATATCCGGTTCCTTTTTACGAAGGATCAGGAAAGAGACAGAGACCATACAGTATGCAAGGCAGCATCCGAAGTTACCTGCATCACAGATCCAGACCATCATTGTTCTTCCTGCAAAAGGAGCCAGCATAGTCAGGGCACCGATCAGATACAGAGAATTAACCGGAGTTTTGTGCTTCGGATGAAGCTTTGCAAAAAACGGAGGAATCATGTAGGATTCTGCCATAGAGTACATGGCACGGGAACCGCCAAGGAGGAAGGAGTTCCATGATGTAATAATACCACACATTCCACCTACAATGATAACCTTAGCCATAATCTTTGTCCCGAAAGCCTTGGCCATGGCATCTGCCGTTACAAGTCCTGTTCCCTGCTGAGACTCAATGATCTCTGCCGGATTCAGGATAAAACCTACTGCAAGAATCACCAGTGAGTAAAATACAACTGCTAGCACAACAGAGAGGATCATCATTTTACCGATTTTTTTCAGCGGAACATTGATTTCCTCTGCTGCCTGTGGGATAACGTCAAAACCAATAAAGAAAAACGGAGTGATAACTGCAACCTTAATAATACTTTTCATTGCTTCGCCAGTACCGTTTCCAACAAACATCTGTCCCTGAAGATTATCCACACTTCCTGTAACCACAGAAGCCACGATCAGAATAATTCCGGCACCGCCGATAATACAGGTAAGAACAGTCTGCAGAACTGCCGCAGTCTTTGCTCCATTAATGTTAATTATCATAATAAGAAAAGCAATCACAATCGCCACGATCAGCCAGGATGCATAAACATCAAAGCCTGCAACTGTATAGAGATATCCTTTCAGGAACCCCGGCCACAGATAAGTGATGATTGTGGGAAATGCACATGCCTCAAAGCAGGCAACACTTACATATCCAAGAATAATCGCCCAGGTACAGATAAAAGAACCTGTGGAGCCCATTGCCCTGTAGCTGAATACATGCTCACCACCACACTGAGGCATGGCCGCTGTAAGCTCTGCATAGGTCAGGCCTACAAAGAAGATCATGATTCCACCGATTGCAAATGCAATAGCTGCACCAAGCACACCACCGGATTCAATCCAGTTACCGGAAGAAACTACCCAGCCCCAGCCGATCATGGCGCCAAATGCAATTACAAGTATGTCCCATGCACCAAGTACTTTGTCAAATTCAGATGTTTTCTGTTCCATAGGTCAGGCCTCCTTTTTTCCGTATTTTTTTGCGATCAGGTCTTCCAGATATTCTGCTGTTCCCTGAATTCCCAGAAAATCACTGTTAATAAGAATATCCCTGTTATGTCTGTCACCACGGTTACTTCCTGTCAGTGCCAGATGTCTCTTATGATAACGTTTATCCTTCTCATCCAGCAGAAGCTTTGCATCCTTTTCCGAAAGATTATGGCTTTCCATAATGTTGTGAACGCGAACATCATTAGGTGCATAAATAAATGCTCTCACCAGCTGGATTCCTTCTGTATCTTTCAGAATATAATCTGCAGACCGTCCTATGATCACGCAGGCTTCTTTCTGAGCCAGCTTCCGGATAATCTGCTTCTGTACATGAATGGCGCGGTCTGTCAGATCCGCATATTTGGAAAAGGAACCTCTCACATCACCCTGTGCACCTTTACCTGCGATGGTTCCGCCTTCCTCTACTCTGTCCATAATGTCTGTAGGGATGCCTACCTCTTTGATAATCTCATCCACAAGATCACGATCATAAAACTTAATCCCCAGATCCTGTGCAATCTTCTTACCGATGGCATTGCCCTTGGCTCCATATTCGCAGCCAATCGTAATTACCAGATGTTTCATGCTCTTCCCTCTCACACTCAAATTTTTATCAGATTCTGATATCATAAAAGGGCGCACGAATATAATTCGTGACGCCCTTGTCCTGTTACTGTATCACTCCGTTGCCGGATTTTTATTTTTCCAGAGATTTAATTGTATCTTCGATGATTGCTACAGCTTTGTCGCACTCTTCTTCTGTAACAATAAGCGGTGGGATCATACGGATGATATGTGCTCCGATAGCTGTGATCAGAAGATGTCTGTCAAGACAGCCATGTTTTACATCCACTCCGCCGATAGTATCATCAAATTCCACACCTACCAGAAGTCCCTGATGTCTTACTTCTTTTACATGAGGAAGCTTCTCAAGCTTAGCTGCAAAGTAATCGCCAACCTTCTTTGCATTTCCAGCCAGATCTCTGTCCAGAAGCTCATTCACCTCAGCTAGTGCAGCTGCACAGCTTACCGGATGTCCGCCGAATGTAGTTCCATGGGAACCTGCTGTGAAAGCTTTTGCAACCTCTGCTGTTGCACAGATGGCACCGATTGGCATTCCACCGCCCAGAGCCTTTGCCATAGATACGATATCCGGTTTGATACCATAATTCATATAGGACATAACAGCACCTGTTCTGCACCATCCTGTCTGTGCTTCATCGATCAGAAGAAGCATATCGTTCTCATCACAGAATTTACGAAGTCCCTGCATGAATTCCATTGTTGCAGGATGTACGCCACCCTCGCCCTGTACAGGCTCAACCATAATGGCAATTGTGTTCTCTGTACATGCATCCTTGAAAGCCTGAAGGTCATTGTACGGTGCATAGGAGAAACCATAAGTCATAGGTCCGAATCCAACCTGGCATCCATTACCCGGCTGACCTGTTGCAGACATGGCACCAAAGGTTCTTCCATGGAATCCCATCTTTGCAGTTACGATATGATAACGGTTTGGACCATATTTTTCAATACCATATTTACGGGCCATTTTGATCATTGCCTCGTTAGCCGTTACTGAAAACTTATAAAAAGTTATAAACTTCTATGTTTCATTCCTACTTCAACGAGTATGCTTTTGATGATATAAATATCTATCTACTCACAAGTTCTTGTACTCTCCATAGGCGTAAATTCCGGACTAACGTATCCGTACATATTTGCATTAACGTTTCATTGTTAGCTTGCAAATTTTTCTCCATAAGCTTTTAGGTTTAGTGATGCTTGAAAATCTCTATTTATAACATTTCCACATTCACATTTATAAATTCTGTCAGATAATTTCAAATCCTTTTTTATATTTCCACAACAACTACAAAGTTTTGACGATGGATAAAATCTATCAGCTACAATGAGCTGAATACCATTGTTATTACATTTGTACTCAAGCTGTTTTCTGAATTCAAAGAATCCCTGATTCTGAACCGCTTTGGATAAATGTCTATTCTTCATCATTCCACTAACGTTTAAATCTTCGATACAAATAAATCTTGGTTTTCGATTTACGATCTCAGATGTGGTCTGATTTAAATAGTTTTTACGAATATTTGTTAATCTATGATTCACTTTAAGTAAAAGTTTTTCGTTTTTGATTACATTTTTAGTTTTACAGTAACTTACTCCTTTCTTATTTTTCTCATACTTTCGAAAAACTCTACGCTGTAACCTGCGTCTGCATTTCTCTAGTTTTTTAACTACTTGGCTTTTATTAATATTCTTGTATGTGTTGCCATCAGAGCAAATAGCCAAATCCTTAATTCCTAAATCAATTCCTATACCATCATTATTTAGATTTTTCTTGCAGTCTGGAAATTCCACGCATACGCTAATCCACCAGTTTAATCCGTCAAAGGATATTCTCGGATTCATATATTTAGCATCTGTGGGAATACGTCCATGTTCTGCAAGTCTTACCCAATTCATTTTTTGTTTATTTGCTTTCCTGCTGGAAGAAAAGCCTTCAAATTTAACGTGGGTATTACTGAATCGTATCTTAACGTTGTCCTGATAGAACTTCGGCATTGATCTCTTTCTGGACTTGAATCTTGGGAATTTTTGCAAACCCTTGAAAAAGTTCTTATACGCAGTACAGGCATCTTTGATTGCCTGTTTGGTTACATTATTTGAAATATTCAATAACCATGCATATTCATCAGAATGTCTAAGCTTTGTAAATTCTTTTCTGAGTTCTGCATCTGAAATGAATTTTCCGCCTTTTTCATAGTTTTCTATTTCCCTTGCCAAAGCCCAGTTATAGGCAAATCTTGAAGCACCGGCGTACTGAAACAACTTAGTTTTCTGCACGTTATTTGGTATCAACATTACTTTTATGGCTTTTACCATCTGCTTCCTCCTGTATCAATTCCCGGATAAGTTTCTTAGCTTTGTTTGCTCGTTTTCCTTGTAATTTGCAACTGAATACAGTGATTATCTGAACCAGATCTTCAACAAGTTCCTGCTGTTCGGACTTTTCAGTATTATCAATAATCTCAATCTCACAATTATAAAGTGAAGCGATATATTCTATCAACTCAAAACCAAATCGCAGTAACCGATCTTTATACAAAACAACAACCTTTTCAACCTGATTTTGAGATATTCGCCTGATCAATTCCTGGAGCCCTTTTTTCTTATAATTAATTCCGGGACCGATATCACTTATTATCTCAAACGGCTGTCCTTTTGCCAGAAGATATGTTTTAACATTATCAATCTGTCGTTCCAGATCATCTTTCTGTTTATGACTGGAAACACGACAATATCCAATTGTAATGCGGTTTTTAGGCTTTACATTTATTACCTGGTTGAGTTGCTCATCAGAATAATATCTATAGCCACTTACTGTAGTATGATGCGGATGAAGTTTTCCATTGGCATCCCAATTTCGTAATGTCTGGGCAGATACGCCTATAATTTTTGAAAATTCATGTATAGAATAATATTTACTCAAAGTATCAACTCCTTTCAATAATATTCTACTCTAATATCTTATAAAACTCAATATCTACTTATATGATTTTATAATTTATCTTTAACTGTTAATGACCTTCTTTTTTTGTATGGATAAGTATACGGTTTCTGGATTT
>OHLN01000877.1_pt1 | contig 13179 bp, 10 predicted proteins | sample 1569071 | NCBI WGS metagenome assembly OHLN01 (sample SAMEA3879594, study PRJEB24766) | human gut metagenome | biome: human-associated habitat; feature: feces | place: USA | collected 1985/1987
AAAGCGTCCCACTCCGATTTAGAGGTACCGCCCACTTTATAAAGTTCATCGGCACGATTAAATTCGAGACGTTTGTTTTCAAGCTGCAATTTCATCTGTTGCAGATTGGCAGCATCCATCAGTACCAATTTCTGCCCTTTGGAAACGCGATCGCCAACTTCAACAAAAATCCGGTCGATTCTTACTGGAGACGACGGTGCTATATTATTCTTGACTTCTGCTTCTACAGTTGCCGTGTATTCTTGTATCTGATCTACAGGGCGTGCCGTTACATCTGCCAATTTCACTCTTGGTTTTTCTTCTACTTTTTCAGCAGCCTTCTGTTCATTTCCTCCAGTACATGAGCCCAACAGCGTAAGGGCAAACAGGGCTACTAATTGGATACCTTTTTTCATATTCCTTAGTTGTAATTTTAGTTGTCTATCTTTATTGTTTTCCCAAAACCTGATCAAGGTCAGCCTTAGCTACCAGGTAATCGTAGATTGATTGATTGTAAGTAAGTTGTGCCTGCGTCAGTGATACCTGCGAACTGTTAAGTTCAAGCACGGTTCCCTTACCGACTTCATAACGTTTTCCGGCAATCTGTACCGCTTTTTCAGCCTGCATCACGTTTTCTTTGTTGCTGACCACCTGCTCGGAACTGGCAGTCATATTGTTACGGTAGCTGACTACCTGCATATTCAGTTTTCTCTCCGTATCGATGCGGTTCCAGTCAAGCTGGCGCATCTGGATGCGGGCCGATTTTACCTTCGTAAAGTTGCTCGCCCTATACAAAGGAATGCTCAGATTGAACATCAAAGACGAACTGTTGCTCCACGTATAATCAAAGAAATTGATGTTCGGATTATACAAAGACTGATATTGATAAGAGAAGCTCATCGACAAAGTAGGCATGAAGTTCGTTTTCAGCGACTTCACGTTCTTTTCGAGCAATTTCATATTCAGCTCGAACTGCTTCATCGTTGTATTGTTCTCCAGACTCATATCTTCTTCTTTCAACTGATTGGCAAACAGCATTGATTCGTAGTTTGTCAGATTATCGTCAGTCTTAATATCCACATCAGCCGTAATGCCCATCAACACTTTCAACTGGAGTTTTGCCAGCGTCACGGCATTGGCGGCAGAAATGACATTCGGCTTGATGCTGCGCATCTGTACTTCTGCGCTGATCTTATCAAATTCGCTGACTGCACCTTGTTGATATTTGGCGTTCACGACATTGAAATTATCTTCTGCCAACTTATAGCTGCCTTGAAGCACTTCATAACTATCTTGTGCAAGCATCAGCTGATAATAAGCCTTGGTTACCTGATTGATCAAATCCAGTTCGGAAGCACGCGACTTCTCCACTGCCAGTTCGATATCTGTCTTTGTCATTGACATGGCCCGGTAGACTGCCGGTGCAAACAAAGGCAGGTTAATGCTTAGTCCGGCATTGGCGGTGTTCGTTCCGTCCTGCCCCATTTTGAACGACATATCGTTCAGCTTCATTTCAGCCGCTTTGATCGTGTGATCCAGTGATCCGTTTAGGCTTGCTTCGGGTAACAGGCTCTGCCACGCTTCCTTACTTGCAACTTTCTTTAAGGCAATTTCTTCTGCCGCCACCTTTATCGTAGGATTCTCATCCAACGCTATTTCCAGGGCTTTGTCCAGCGTCAATGTCAGCGTATTCTGCGTTGTCTGCTCCGTCTGAGCCTTTGCAAAGCCAAACGCACAGAGAGCCATTGCCGTCAGAAGCATTTTCTTGCCTGTCAATCTTTTCAATCTGTTCATAAACTCGTTTCTATTTGATCCTTAATTGTTTGTCATCCGAACCTAGCTCCTATTGTTGCTCGACCCGGTTTTTACGATATTCTGATATAAATTCCTCTAAAACTTTGGCTCCTTTTTCCGTGGAAATGCCACGTATATAGGTAAACATGATGGATTCGTATACTTCTATAAAAGGATATTCGTTGCAAATGTCCGTATTCAACAGCACATCAAACTGCTCGCGCACCAACAGATTGACTATCTCAAAGTTGACATCCGACCGAAAGATACCTTGCTCCACGCCCGACTTAAAGAAAGACATCGTCTTCTCCGAGTCACTTTCACTACGGTCTTTCATCATCGCATATACCTTCGGATATTTCTTGATATCCTCGAAGAAGCGCTTGTTGGTCTGATGAAAGATCTCGATGCTTTTCTGAAAGACAGCAAGTATCACCTCCAGCACATTGTTGGATTGCTCGTATATCTCCTGCAAGTATTTGTCTCTTTCAGCTTGCTTTTGCAGAATACACTCTTTCAATAATGATTCCTTATCTGCAAAAACCTCATAGAGCGTACGTTTGGAAATGCCCAATGCTGCCGCAATGTCATCCATCGTAATACACTTGATACCTTTCAAAGTAAAAGCTTCTGTCGCGGTCATTATAATCCGTTCTCTCAGCTCCGCCTTTTGGGACGCGTCTCTTCCATGCTCCATCATCACTCTTTTTAGATTTTGTTAGACTCAGTTTTCTATAAATTCACCATTTAAAGCGAAAAACGGAACAAAGATATATAGAAAACTCAATTAACAAATCAAGTTTCCTTTTATTTATAGCCCATTTGATAAATATTATCATTCATTAGAGGTATATGAAAACAAGTGTTAAGAGGAAATATAGAGCAAAAGTAAGGAATAGAGGTATATGAAGTAAAGTTTTATCGCTGTAAGAGGGAGAATAATCGGCAAATGCCGGATAAATACCGATAAGAATCGATCGTTTATCCGGCAATAACAGTCACCATTATTAACGAAAAGCGAAAAAGGAGGTTTAGTACTCTAACTTAGTCCTTTTTAAAAAAGCGACTGTTTTATGTATTTCTTTATACATCACGATGTCATCTTTCACAAAAGGCACTTCTTTCCGGTAGGCATGCAGGAAACTCTCCAGCAGCGGAGACGTTTTCAGCGGACGGCGGAAATCGATGCCCTGCGCAGCATTCATCAGTTCGATGGCAAGGATATGTTCAAGGTTGTCCATCACTTTATAAAGTTTGGTTGCGGCATTGGCTCCCATACTTACATGATCTTCCTGCCCGTTGGACGAAACGATGGAATCGCTCGATGCGGCATAGCAGTACATTTTGTTCTGGCTGACCATAGACGCAGCAGCATATTGGGGAATCATAAAACCGGAATTCAGTCCCGGATTGGCTACCAAAAACTCCGGAAGTTCGCGAAGTCCCATAATCAATTGAGAGACACGGCGTTCGGAAATGTTTCCCAGTTCTGCCAAGGCAATGGCGAGAAAGTCATAGGAGATAGCCAACGGCTGACCGTGGAAATTTCCACCGGAAATGATTCTGTCTTCGTCAGGGAAGATCGTTGGATTGTCCGTGACGGAATTGATTTCGGTCAGCAGTACCGAAGACACATACCTGATGGCATCCTTCGTGGCGCCGTGCACCTGCGGAACACAGCGGAAAGAGTACGGATCCTGCACATGCTTGCCGGGACGGGCGATGAGTTCGCTGCCTTCCAACAGCTTGCGGACGTTCTCGCCTGTCTCGATTTGTCCTTTGTGGGGACGGATTTGCTGGATACAATCCATGAAGGGGTCGATACGGCCGTCAAAGGCTTCCAACGAAAGGGCTGCTATCAAATCGGCTTTCTTGGAGAGGCGGAAGGCTTTAAGGATGGCAAAGACACCGTTGGCACTCATAAACTGCGTACCGTTCAACAAAGCAAGTCCTTCCTTGCTCATCAGCTTGACGGGCTCCCAGCCGAATTCATCGAGTACACTGATTGCCTCGCGCTTCCGGCCTTTATAGTACACGTCACCCACACCGATAAGAGGCAGGAAAAGATTGGCAAGCGGAGCAAGGTCGCCCGATGCTCCCAAGGAGCCGCGGTCGTAGACAATAGGCATCACGTCGTTGTTGAAGAAGTCGAGGATGCGCTGTACGGTAATGACCTGCACGCCGCTGTGCCCCAATGAAAGCGCATGCGCCTTGAGCAGCATCATCAGTTTGATGATGACAGGACGGATCTCCTCGCCCACGCTGCAAGCATGGCTTTTGATGAGGTTCTCCTGCAAGGTGCCCAGTTCGTCGGGCGAGATGCTTTTGCTGCACAGGGAGCCGAAGCCGGTGGTGATCCCGTAGAGAGGTTCGGCGGATTCGGCGGTTTTCTTATCCAGATAGTCGCGGCATTTCTGTATGCGTTCCTTAGCTTCGGGAGCCAGCTCAAGTTTCAGGTTCTCGTTAATGATGCGTTCGATAAGTTCGAAAGTCAGCTCACCCGAACCGACATAATAGACATTCTTCATACTTTGAGCTCCTCATTGATTTCGTCCAACAATTCTTTTTCTTTGGCGCAGGCAAGGCGTTCCAGTTCATCGGCTTCGGCTTGCAGTTTGGCAACGAACTCCTTATCCTTCAGCGAACCGAGGTTAATGCGCACATTCATCAAGGCTCCCAACACAGCAGAGCGGGCCGACATCATTGCCACGCAGGCATCGGTTACGGCATTGCGGTTGCCCAGGCGGGCTACGTCCATAATGACGGTCATCAGTTCGAAGGCATTGCGCGCCACCTGCATAGGCACAAGTGCGGCAAACTTCGTAGCTTCCTGAATGGCTGCGCTGCGGGCGGCCTTTTCCTCATCGGTGGCCTTCGGCATCTTGAAGCAGGCAAATACGCTGTCGTAGGCCTCGGAGTCGCGGTCTATGTCGCCGATGAAGGTATCTTTCACTTGCAAAGCCACTTCGGAGATATGTTTCATCAGTTCTTCATGCTCCTCATAGCCTTTCTTGCCGATAGTGAGGTTGGCAACCATTGCCGCCAAAGCCGAAGCGACGGCTCCATTCAATGCGGCAATGCTTCCGCCGCCGGGGACGGGATCGCTGCCCGCCACTTTATTCAAAAACTCTTTGACTGTTAAATCGACTAACATGGGATTAAGTATTAAATATAAAGTATAAAGTATTAGTTTTCTGTTTCAAAGCACCGGATAAAGCACACCTTCCTTCACCGTGGTGTGTACACAGTTCATCCCCACGTAATAGGGCAGGAAATGGTAATTGTCCGTGTTCAGCACCACAAAGTCTCCTTTCTTTCCCACCTCGATACTGCCGATGCTGTCGGCCCGGTTCAAGGCGGCTGCTCCGTTCAGCGTGAGGGCGGTTATGGCTTCTTCGATACTCATCTTCATATAGATACATGCCAGCGCAAAGGTCAGCGGGATAGAACCGGAGAAACAACTGCCGGGGTTGAGGTCGGTGGCCAATGCTACGGCACAGCCCGCATCAATCATCTCGCGCCCGCGGGCATACGGCTCTTTCAGGGCAAAGGCGGTAAGAGGGAGCAATGTGGCAACCACGCCTTTATCCGCCATGGCACGGATGTCGGCATCGGAAGCATGCAGCAAGTGGTCGGCGGAGACGGCGGAGAGTTCCGCAGCCAGCCCCGCACCGCCCAGCGGTACGATTTCATCGGCGTGGAGTTTCAGTGCCAGTCCCATTTCACGGGCGGCGGTCAGCAAGCGGCGGGACTGTCCGATAGAGAACACGCCTCGCTCGCAAAAGACATCGCAAAACTCTGCCAACCGGTTTTGAACAACGGCGGGCATGACTTCACGGATAATGAAATCCACGTAATCGTCCGTGCGTCCATTGTATTCCTGAGGCACTGCATGCGCGCCCAGAAACGTAGGAACGATGTCCACACGCTTGTGCTCGTCATTGTTCAGACTGCGCATCACACGGAGTTGCAACAACTCGGTTTCCTTGTCCAGGCCGTAGCCGCTCTTGCCCTCGACGGTGGTAACTCCCATAGTGCTCATTTGCTTCAAGAAGCCCTCTGCCTTGGCGCGCAGTTGGATAAAGTTGCACTCACGCGTAGCTTTCACCGTACTGACAATGCCGCCGCCACGCTCCATAATGGACATATAACTCTCGCCTTTCAACCGCCAGGAGAATTCCTCGGCACGTTCCCCGCCAAACACGAAGTGCGTATGCGAATCGACAAAGCCGGGCAAAAGGCACTTGCCGCGGGCGTTGTAATGCCAGTAGCGCTGATAATAGCCGTCGCGCTCCTCGCCACGGTTAGGGCCTACGTAAGTGATGACGCCTCCGGTAACTTCCACCGTAGCGTCATCGATGATGCAAAGTTCTTCCATTTCCCTGCCGCGGCGGGCGGAAAAGCCGACGGGAGTTACGACACGGGCATTGAAGATTATCAGATTTTCTGTCATAGCTGTTTCTGTTTCATTTTCTTCCGGTTACTCGCGCAGTCTGCGTATTCCTGCACTCATTCCATTATCCGGGCTTCCAGCACCTGCTGCATCGAGAAGTTCTCCAGTCCGAGGTAATAGGAAGCCGTATCAATCAACGCTTCCATAGGTACGAGACCTATAATCTCACTGCCCACGATGCTGACACCGTAGCGGCGCGCTTCGATGCGTACCAGTTCGAAGGCACGGTAAAGCGCCGTGCGGGTATAGTCGGTCATGTTGATGGATACCTGGGTAATCCCCCGGTCTTTCAGTTCCACGCCCATAGCCTTGCAGTAGCGCAGCCCGCCGCCGATGAAACGTATCTTTTTAGCAATGTCGTGCGCAATCTCCAGACTCGGCGTATTGAGGTTGATGTTATAGGCTACCAACGGCATGCGTGCTCCCACTGCCACCGTACCTGCGGTAGGATGACGTTCGGCGGGACCGAAATCGGGTTGCCATTCGGGAAGCTTTATCTTCTCCGCCATGCCTTCGAACTCTCCTTTACGGACAGCCGCAAGGTTCTCGCGGTGAGGTGCCGAAGCGGATTTCTCGTAGAGGAATACAGGCAGGTTATAACGTTTTGCCACTTCCGCACCCACTTCCTTAGAGAGCGCAATGGCCTCTTCCATGGTCACATTCTTGATTGGAATAAAAGGAACAACGTCCACAGCGCCCATACGGGGATGCTGCCCCTGGTGTTTGTTCAGGTCGATGAGCTGTACGGCCACGCCGATGGCTTCGAGCACGGCATCGCGGAGCGGTTCGGGCTCGCCCACTACGGTAACCACCAGCCGGTTGTGGTCTTCATCGTTACTGTAATCCAGCAACTTCACACCTTGTTTGCCACGGAAAGGGGCTACAATACGGTCTATTTTCTGCAAGTCACGTCCCTCGCTGAAATTGGGGACACATTCTACGATTCGGTTCATAACGGTTATGTTTTTGGAGCTTACTACAGAGGAGACAGTATTTTTCTTTGATATTATCTCCGGACAGACCTATTATTTTTTCAGACAGAAGAACAAAAGGATATAAACTATGCAGGCGGATACCTGCCGGACATCACAGTTGAGTTTATCCTCTTAACCTTATATCTTTTTGCGCATTTGTTCTTTGGTTCTCTTATATTCTGAATATCCTTTCTGTTCTTTGGTTCGTCTGTCTGAAAAAAGAATACTCTTATGTCCTTATCTCCTCTATAAATAAGCCGGTTACTATTATTTTATATATTTATCAATCAGTTCTTCATCCGCCACGTAAGGCATCGTGATGTGATAGCCTTCCGCATGGGTGCGGTTAAACTCTTCGCTGGTTTCCATGGCATGTGCATTTCGTGCCCACGAACGGCGTGCCACACCGCCCATCACATCCCAAAGCATGGCAGAGCGCAAGATTTCGTCCACCCGTTCGGAACCGTCGCACACCATGCCGAAGCCGCCGTTAACGGCCTTGCCGATACCTACTCCGCCACCGTTGTGCAACGCCACAAGGCTCATGCCCCGCGCACAGTTGCCGGCAAAGCATTGCACCGCCATGTCCGCCATTACGTTGCTGCCGTCCTTGATGTTGGATGTCTCGCGGAAAGGAGAGTCCGTACCGCTGACATCGTGATGGTCGCGTCCCAGCATAATCGGGCCTACCTCGCCCCGGCGCACCATCTCGTTGAAGCGGAGTGCAATCTTCATGCGTCCTTCGGCATCCTGATAGAGGATACGCGCCTGCGTGCCCACCACCAGATTATTCTTTTCGGCATCGCGAATCCAATTGTAATTATCCAAGTCCTGTCCGCGGCGCGTGGGATCGATACACTCCATGGCCGCCCGGTCGGTCTTCACCAGGTCTTCGTGCCTGCCACTGAGACATACCCAGCGGAAAGGTCCGTAACCGTAATCAAAGAGTTCGGGGCCCATGATGTCTTCCACATAGCTGGGGAAGATGAACCCGTTCTTATCACTGCCGTTGCGCGCTATTTCGGTGACGCCGGCATCGTAGACGGCTTTCATAAAGGAGTTGCCGTAATCGAAGAAGTACGTGCCCCGCCCCACGAGCTCTTTTATGGCAAGAAAATGGCGTTTCAGCGTGGCATCCACCTTACGGCGGAATTCCGCCGGGTTCTCGTGCAGCATCCGGGTGCGCTCCTCAAAGGTCAGCCCTGCGGGACAGTAGCCGCCGTCGTAGGCGGCATGGCAGGATGTCTGGTCGGATAGCAGATCTATGTGTACCTGTTCTTTTGCAGCATATTCCAAGAGGTCCACCACATTGCCATGATAGGCAATGGAAATGGGGGTGCGACTGTCCATGGCCTCTTTGGCCAGTGAGAAGGCCTGCGGCAGCGAATCCGTCACGTGCCCCACCCATCCCTGACGATGACGGGTGTCGATACGTGAAGCGTCCACTTCGGCTATGATAGCGGCAGCTCCCGACATTTCGGCAGCTTTGGGTTGGGCGCCACTCATGCCGCCCAGACCGGAGGATACAAAAAGCCGTCCGCGCAAGTCGCCGTCTTGCGGAATGCCGAGCTTCAATCGCCCGGCGTTCAGGAGGGTATTGAAAGTGCCATGCACGATGCCCTGCGGACCAATGTACATCCACCCGCCGGCAGTCATCTGCCCGTAATTGGCAACACCCATCTGCATGGCTGTGTGCCAGTCCTTCTGGTTGTCATAAAGCCCCACCATGATGGCGTTCGTAATGATGACGCGCGGCGCTTCGGGCTTCGACTTGAAGAGCCCCAGCGGATGCCCGCTTTCGATGACGAGCGTCTGGTCGCAGGTGAGGACTTCGAGGTATTGTTTTATCAGGCGGTATTGCATCCAGTTTTGGCACACCTGTCCCGTTTCGCCATAGGTGACGAGTTCGTAGGGATAGAGGGCGATGTCGAAACAGAGGTTATTGTCTATCATCACCTGAAAGGCCTTGCCCTCGATGCAGCGTCCTTTGTATTCGTCAATGGGCTTTGCCTTGAGGTCGCCTTGCGGACGGTAACGGTAACCGTAAATGCGTCCGCGCGTGCGGAGTTCTTCCATGAACTCCGGTGCAAGCGTTTCGTGCAGTTCTTTAGGGATGTAGCGCAGGGCATTCTTCAATGCCGTAGCCGTTTGTGCCGGGTCGAGGGTGTAGCCGCGGTCGGGAGCCCGCCGGATGCCTTCTACGAAGGCGGGATAAGGGGGCAGTGTCTTGCTTAAGGTAATCTCCATAGTATAATAAGGTGAATAGTTACAAATTGTCAGCAGATGCGACTCTGTATCTGCCGCAATATAAAAATAAATCCCGGTATTCACAATAGAATACCGGGATTATTTATCATTTAGACAAAAACAAGACTGTTTTCCTATCCTCATGTTCTGTCATGCAGAACGAAGTGAAGCATCTCTTCTCTTTGTGTCAGGAAAGCAGATTCTTCGTCACTACGTTCCTCTGAATGACAGAGACTTTTGATACCTGAGTCGTTACATATATTTCTAATAAAGTTGGTATTGGACGGTAACGGTAGCAATGGCTCCGTCATCAGTCAAAGTATAATCGATAACGAAAAGACGAAGATACTTCAACTCATCATTTTCGGTTTTGAAGGTTACGGCATAGCCATGTTTAGGCTGAGCATTTGGAAAAGGGCAAATAATATTATCTACCAGTTCTAATTTCTTTGTAACCTCCGATAAGCTTTTCACTTTTCCTATATCTTCCATTATTAAATAAAAACTCTCATAACCGTAAGAAGAGGACCGCGGAGACCACTTACCATATTCACGTACAAAAGGAAGTACGCAAAGCTTTCCAGCATCAAGAAACAGACTATATTTACGATTAAAATCCTCATAACAAACAGGTATATCAGCACTATACCATTTCCACTCACTCTTCAGCACCACCGTCTTCACCTTTGTTGACGCAATATAATCGCCTTTCACTTCCGTATCCCCTGTACCTCCGGCATCCCCTGTTCCGGGCTCATCGGTCGGCTCATTATTATCGCTACCACAACTTGTACAAAGCACCCCGAAAAAGAATACCAAACAGGGTAACCAAATTAATTTCATTCTCATATATCTAAATGTTTAATTTAAGATATACCCGGTTCCAAAGTATAATAAATGTGTCTTTCAATCTCTTTTAAGGCAGGGATACAAAAGCGACGTGGAACCAAACTTTATCTTGACTTGAGGCTCTGGAAAATGCCTGTGCTTGATAATAAAGTTAAGCCCACGTCGTAGAGGACGCGGGCGTTGAACTTCTTATTCCTATCAAGCTTCTTTGAATTTTCCAGATTCCAAGTCAAAAGAATAAAAGCTAACGCTCTCTTATATATGTCTATTTCCTAATCAGTCTTTATACCATAGGCGTTCTTTTTAGATTTATAGTGATTTATAACAGCAGCAAATATATAAATTTTTAAAATTATCCGCAACAATATTACGGCACTCTTTATACACGTCCGTCAGAAGAGCAACTCTGCATTGTCGCCACTTCGCTTCCTCCGTTACGGAAAGGTTCTGTTCACTTTTCGGGCAAAGGCAGGATACGCCCTTTGAAACTGAAATTCCCTGCCATGTAAACCTTGCTCGCCTGCACGAAACATTGGTTGGAGTCGTGATAGAGCGTCATGTTCCATTCAAAGGTCCGATAATGCGCATTGCCCTGTACCCGCAAAGTGATGTTAACATCTCCATTCTTCTGCGTCTCCGGTACGCCCATCTGCAAAGCCGCCTCACCGTCATTCAGCGGTGAGCTACCGAAGAAGAGCTTCGGACTGTTGTCCTCACGAGTTAGATAAGCCAGCATCTTGTCTCCCTTTATTATCAAATAGCTGCCGGTAACTTGTTGGGCACGAAGTTTTTCAGGACGGTCGGAAGGAGTATAAACCTCCTCCAATATAATCTTGCAACTCCGGGAAGACAAAGCCTGCAAAGCCGCACGATGAGCGGCTTGCCCTCCTACAACATCTGCAGTTCTGCATCCGGAAAGCGTTGAAGCTAAAGCAACGTGCAGAAGAAGCACGAATAAAACTCTTCCTTTCATCATAGCAGATCATTAAAGTTAATAATACAAGGCATCACATAGAGGCACATCATGCACAGCCGCAAATCATCAACCAATGCACGTTATCTATCGCAATATAAAAATAAATCCCGACACTCACAACTGAATATCAGGATTTTTACATAAGGAGTGAAGTTTTCTTTTTCACACCGAGTTAGTATTTCTTCTTCACAAGGAGGGAAGCAGCCTATTTCAGTTGCCGCAAATATCTCCCGATGACCTCCGCCGACTCGCTCGTTTCCTTTTCAAATGCTTCTTGCAGCGCAGGATAGTCCGCCAGCTCATAATACACGCGCGCAAAGACCAGCCCCGAAGCATTGATGGCATCCCCCACTTCACCGCCCAGCTTCGTTGCATCGGGCGGGGTTGCGGTGCTTGCAGCGACCTGCCCCACAGGTTGCGCACAGAAATAAATCTTACCTTTCACCCACATGGCAGGCGCATACCAACCGCCGAAACGGTAACGCTTATAGCGCATCTTCTTGCAGTTGACGTAGAGCGACGTATCCATCCGCACCGCATAACAACGTGATTTCAAATAACGGCACAAGCCGGAGTTGTCTTCCGCCTCTATACGATAATCCGCACCGCCCATCAGATAAATCTGATTCTTGGAACGCTTCTCCACTTTCAATATCGTGACCGTATCTCCGCGGCCTTCCACCAACGCTTTCAAGTTGGAATACATTATCTGCTGAGCCGAGCAAGGCAAGCCCAATAATGCCAATATCCCTAACAACCAACGTACTTTCATATCATTTCCCTTTCTTTCTGAAACTTTACTTACCCAGGCGAAAGGTACATTTTTTATCCTTATTCAGCAAACATAGAGAGGAAAAAAACATCGTATCGCCCATAAAATGATTTTCGTATGTCTGCACCGGCCTTGCCCAACCCTCTCTGTCGCAGACAAAAACATCTAAAGCAGAAATGCGGGACCCCCTTGTTGGAACTGCCGGGATACACTACTGATTACAAACGAGATACAGATACCAACCGAATACCAGCCTTTGGTACACGCCGTACCAAACTGTGGTAGTCCTTGTACCAAGCTGTGGTAGCCCTCGTACCAAACTGTGGTACTTCGAATACCAAACTGTGGTATTTTGAATACCAACCGTTGGCATTTCACATCTTCTTAGGAGAGGAAAACCATATATTTACTTACCTTTGCCAATCTATAAAGCATGGGAATAAATGGAAAGCATTGAAAAAATAAAATCAACATACAGCCGCATTGCGGAGGAAGCACAACAAGAGTCGAACAAAATACAGCAAGCAATTTACCATACCGGCTCCTTACGGTTGCTGCTGTTCGTGGCAGGAATCGCAGGGATTATCTACTTCCGGGAGGAAAGTTGGACGATACTGGCAGGAATCGCACTCGTCACCCTGCTGCCGTTCATCCTTCTGATAAAATACCACAACAACCTGTTTCGCCGCAAAGACTATCAGGAAAAGAGAGCAGAGGTGAACCGGCAGGAGTTGGCCGCACTGGATTACGATACGTCCTGCTTCGATGCCGGCGAGGAGTTTGTCGACCCCGCCCACCTGTATGCCTACGATCTGGACGTATTCGGCACACATTCATTGTTCCAGTACGTCAACCGCACCTGCACCGAACCGGGAAAACGCCTGTTGGCAAACTGGCTGGGACAGCATCTCGAAAAGAAAGAGGATATACTGGAACGACAGGCAGCCGTACGCGAACTGGCTCCCGAACTGCAATTCCGCCAGCACTTCCGCATCCTCGGCATGCTGCACAAAGGCACAGCAGCCGACGAAACCGAACTGAAAGCATGGGCGGCAAGTCCCGGCGTATTCCGCAAGAATAAGTTCTTACGACTTCTGCCGGCAACCGTCACCGGCATCAACGGCATCTGTCTGCT
>OHLN01000880.1_pt1 | contig 13165 bp, 6 predicted proteins | sample 1569071 | NCBI WGS metagenome assembly OHLN01 (sample SAMEA3879594, study PRJEB24766) | human gut metagenome | biome: human-associated habitat; feature: feces | place: USA | collected 1985/1987
AACATTGCAAGAGGGGCAGGTGCTTATGGCATCTAAGGGACATGACTTTAAAACAGGAGATGTCATAGCCTTTTATTACAACAACAAGATACTTGTAAAAAGAGTTATTGCGATGCCGGGTGACTGGGTTAATATATCAGAGGATGGCACGGTTTACGTAAACGATATTGCAATTGACGAGCCGTATTTGAAGGAAAAGGCTTTAGGAGACTGCAATATAGAGCTCCCTTATCAGGTTCCTGAGTCGAAAATTTTTGTGATGGGCGATAACAGAAGCGTATCGCTTGACTCAAGAAATACAGCTATAGGCTGTATCTCAGAGGAACAGGTAGTCGGAAGAGTCACATTTGCCATATGGCCATTGTCTAAAATTGGCAAAGTTGACTAAAAATATTTAGCTTTTTTTAGTAAAAAAGTAGAAAAATCAGATTTATGGTCCCGTGTGACCGCTGTGTGACCAAAAAGGTGTAATATGTTAGCTGTAAAATAACGATTAAGATATTAAGCAAATGGAATTATATAACTCTATGAAAGGAGGATGCAGAATGGATAAGGATATGGAACGTCTCGGCAAAGAACGGCTTAAAAGAGTGAGAAGACGTAGACAGCTTGCTACGTTTATTATTTCAATGGCTGTTATTGTGCTGGGCATTACTGCGTACAGACTTATACAACCTGCATCTGCAGAAGATCAGAACAAGTACGAGTTCGAGGTGGATGGACAGAAGGAAACATATACCAATCTGGGGAAGCTTAAAAATCCTCCGGTGGTGAAGCTTGAAGGTGATCAGCCTGAAGTAGAATGGGATGGAAAGACATTTAATTATAAGGTTGATATGTCTTTCGCCATAGGCGAGGGTGAGTTCAAGGATGAAAGCGGAAATATAATTAAGAATTATTATATGACTTATGGACAGGATATATCTATTCCTGATGCGGTTTGTGATGGCTGGCATTCATATACAGACGAAAGCGGCAATAAGTTTTGTAATTATCGCTTTATAAAAAACAATGATGGTACATTTTCTGTATTGATTAAATTTGCTGATGATTACATACAAAGCAACACTACTGAAATTAAAGGTGGTGCGACATTTGGCGCAAGTGGCTATAGTGAAGTTAAGGACAATGGTGATGTTGTTGTTAAGATAGGCGGAGATGCTACATTAGATATAAGCAAGGAATATATCCATTGGGATAAGAACCACAGCGCTAATTATGATATTACCGTTAAAAAGTCAAATACAACAGATAATACGCTTAAGAAAGATGACAATGGCAAATATGCTGAGTATGTTGTTGATGTTTCATCTGAAAAAGGTACACCGGATGTTATTACTTTAAATGATGTGTTGGAGGCCGGCAAAATGTCTGTTGATACATCAAAGTTTACTTACACAATAACTAAGAACGGACAGCAGGTTGGCGGTGAATATACTGCTAATGTTACGGCTTCTTCGAATAATGACAATAATAATCATAAATATAATCTTACAGCAACGCTGCCTAAGCTTAATGCCGGTGAAAGCTGCCAGATAAAATACAAGTATTATTATGACACATCTCTTTGCGATAGTGGAAATGAGTCACAGGCGTCTAACAAGGTTACCGGTGAATCAATAAATAAAAAGTCTAATGAAAAGGTTATTGATACATCAAGCAGTGTTATTAAATACACGAGAGATGATCTTGATAAAACAGGTGCATACGACTCAGACAGTCAGACTGTCAAGTGGACAATCACTGTTAATAAAGAAAGAAATGATATTGTTGGGGCTGTACTGACAGATAACTGCCTTAAGGATGCAAAGAATTTTAAAATAAGCTCTGAACAGGATACCGACTGTAAAGGTGCTGAAATCCAAAAGGACAAAGAAGGCAAGATTAGCGGTATTAACTTTGTGGCTATAGATAATAAAAATGACAGTACATATGTTATTACATATGAAACATCTGTCACACCACAAAGCTATGACCAGCCTGTTAATAATCAGGTTAATTTCAATAACAAAGAGATATCGTTTAGCAAATGGGCCGGAGTAAATGTTCCGGGAACTCATAGAGATGTAAAAGTTACAAAGAACTTGACTGCCCATAATGAAGAGACTGAGAATAACAGGTATGAGCTCAGTTGGGAATCGACATTTACCATTCCTTCAACCGGAGCGGATGCAGGGGCTTGGTTTGTTGATGAACTGACAAATAATACTTCAGACAATACGGCTCATTATATGACTTATCAGCAGGTTAAAGATGTATTTGATAAGGCAAAAAACATTTTTGGCGATACGATATATAATTTTAAAGTAAAATCCGGCGATCATGAGTATGATTTTTATTCTCTTAATAGCGAAACGGATGCTAAGTTTACCAGATTTTCGTTTGAGTTTAAAGATAAGTTTGTACCTTCTAATAGCAATAAAGATGGTTATAAAGTAACTTTAAAATATAAATCATATGCAGACTATTCAGCAGGTGGCGAACTCGAGTTTAAGAACAACGTAAATTTCTGGAATGTTAATGCAAATGACTCTTTTAAAACGACAAAAGATATTAAATCATCAATTGTTAAGAGTGATGGAAATAACAATACAGCAGATACATATGTAAAGACCACTGATTCAGGATATGACGGAACGCTCACATGGATTGTAATGGTTACAATGGATAAAAATGCAACCAAATATACAATCACTGATAATATGCCGGAGGGCATCAGCGTACAAAATGTTACTGTAAAGTTAAAATACAATAATTCAGACCAAGGTTTTACATACCCTACATTGGATGGCAAGAGCTATAAAGTAGAAAATTTAAATGGCAAAAATTACTATTCTGAGGGAATTAATACTTCATGTAAAAAAGATACAAGCAATGGTCGTGAGGTAATAACTACAACTGTAGAAAAGCCAAAAGATGCAGAGGTTCGTGGCTGGGGAGAAGGTTCTAAAATTTTCCTTGTTTACAAATGTAAGGCTGATAGTGCTGAAACCCTGGAGGCAGGAAAGGAGCTTGTGTACAAGAATACAGCTTCTGCTAAATCGGACAATAATGATAAGATTGGTGAATCTAGCCAGACACAGATAATATCAAAACCAAAGCAGGATAATGAAAATATTCCGGATTCAGGAGATAAAGTTATAAGCAAAAACGGAAGCTGGAATGATGATGAACATAAGTTGAATTATACTGTTCTTATAAATCCGGAGGGCAAGACATATCTGGATGGTGGTAGGCCATTAAATTTAAAAGATGTTTTGTCGTACAAAAAAATAACTTATGAAAATGCTAGGGTAAGCTGGCAGGTGGATTTGATGCCTGGTACAGTTAAGTTCAGAGAGGCTATCAAGCAGGACGATGGAACATACAAACCTGGTGAGGTGATATCTGACTGTAAATGGACATATGATTCACAGGAAGCATCAAATGAATGGGAGTATTCAAGCAAAACAATAAATGCTATTGTCCCTGATGGAAAAGCTATAATGTTGACATACACTTATAGTGTAAAGGGTGATTTGCTACAGGAGTATAATGATTCAAAACCTAAATTTAATGTATCTAATGCCGTTTCACTGGAAGGTGTTGATAATAGTAAAACAGATATTAACACTCAATTAGAGTACACTAAATCTTATTCTTCGTTTTATGTATATAAGAATAATTCGTTTATTCTTTATAAGACAGAAGAGGGAAATAACGGAAAGTTATTGCCGAACGCAGAGTTTGATGTTTACAAATATGATCCAAACAGTACAGATACTACGAAAACACCAGAAGGATATGTCTATGTTAATAAATATGTTACCGATGATAAAGGTAAGATAGAGATTGTCTTTAATAAAAATTCAATGACATATAACACACAGTATTATGTTGTTGAGACAAAGGCTCCTAGTGGCTATGTTCTTCCAGAAGAACCGGAAAAAACATATTTCTACTTTAGTTCGCTGGATAAAGATAAATATCCTGTGGCAGCTCCAAATAACAGCTTAACAGGAAAATGTCTGGCAAACAATTATGATATAGTATATATCGGTGATGAGACTATTCCAACAACAGAAATTTCTGTTGAAAAAAATTGGGTTGATTCCAATAACAAACCTATAAATAAGACAGATGGAAGTATTTATTTACAGTTACATCGGGTGGATTCATCAGGAAATGATGATAAATACGGTGATACCGTAGAAGTGACACCGGATAAAGATGGAAACTGGTCTTATAAATTCAAAGACCTTCCTACGAAAAAGACAGATAATATAGGTCATATAACAGGCGAAACCTATAAGTATTATGTTACAGAGGTTGGAATAAATCAGAACAACAGTATGTCAGGCTATGATGTTTCTTATGTATTTAAGAATACAGATGGAACAGTGATTAACAGAACTGATGCCAATGTGGCACCGGGAAAGAATATGGCTGTTGACTCAGGTACTATTGAGATTACAAATAAGCTCAATGAGTATAAGCTTCCTGAAACAGGTGGAAGCGGTAACAGATGGTTGTATATGTTAAGTGGAGTTGTGATTATTGCGATAGCTACAATAACACTTTTCTATAAAAAACAAAAAGTATTATAAAAAAAGGAGAATGCGAAATGAAAACAATCAAACGAAGCATTGCATTAGTGCTTGCTATGATTCTTACACTTGCAATGAGTGTAACTGTATTTGCAGCACCAAACGCAGATCAAAACACATTCAGTCTTACACTTAACAAGGCTGTCAAAGGACACACTTATGAGGCTTATCAGATTTTATCTGGTGATTTATCAGCAGATAAAGCAACTCTTTCTAACATAAAGTGGGGAGAGGGCATTACAGAAGCAGGACAGACTGCTCTCGGCGGTGATGCTGCTAGTTATGCTGAAAAACTCGGTGGTTTTGGTAACAACTCTTCAGAGCTTAAAGAGCAGGCGCAGATTATTGGTGCAAACTTAGCATCAGCATCAGGCTCAGTTACAGTAACAGATCCGGATGCAAAGAATGTAATCAGCAACCTTAAGCCAGGTTACTACCTTATCAAAGATCAGGATAATTCTTTACAGGGTCAGGAATCTTACACAGAGTTCATTCTTCATATTACAGATGATGTAGTTGCAAATGTAAAGGCAGATGTTCCTTCTGTAGAGAAGAAGGTTAAGGATACAAACGACACAACAGGCGTGACAACAGATTGGCAGGATTCAGCCGATTACGATATCGGAGATGATGTTCCATTCCAGCTCACAGCTACATTAGCAAACAACATTGAAAGCTACAAGGCATACTCTCTCGAGTTTGATGATACTCTTTCAAAAGGACTTGACTACAACAATGATGCAGTAATTAAATTAGGTGAGAAGGATGTTACAGATTATTTCACACCTAGCTATGATGCAACAGCTAAGACACTTACATTTACATGTGACAATATCTTAGCATTTGGCGCTAAAAACTCAGATCAGATTGTTGTTGAGTATACAGCAAAGCTTAACGAGAATGCGGTAATCGGCGCAGCCGGAAACCCAAATAAAGTTAGTCTTAAGTTCTCTAACAACCCTAACAATGGTGGTGAGGGAGACAGAGGTACGACTCCTGAAGACAAGGTTATCGTATTTACTTACAAGTTAACTGTAAACAAGGTTGATAAAGAGAATAAGCCACTTACAGGTGCAGAGTTCTCACTTTTCAAGAAAGTAAAGGTTGACGGACAAGAGGAGCTTAAGCTTGTAGAGGTTAAGAAGATTCTTTCTACTAATGCAGAGGGAACAGTATTCGGATTCACAGGCTTAGATGATGGTACATACGTATTACGCGAGACAAAGACACCTGACGGATACAACTCAATCGAGGATCAGACATTTACAATTTCTGCAAAGCATGACGAGTCTAGTGATAATCCAACGCTTACAGATCTTACAGGAGATGTAGCATCTGGTTCAATTATTGATTTAGGTGTTAAGCTTGATAAGGGTGAGTTATCTACAAATGTAGTAAACAACAAGGGTTCAGTTCTTCCTTCAACTGGTGGTGCCGGACGTGTAGCAATCTACGTAATTGGTGCTATCTTAGTTATCGGTGGTGGAATTGTTCTTGTAACAAAGAAGCGTGTTAGATAATTAATATCTGACTGGCACTATTTAGTTTTAAATATTATGCTGCCACAGGTTATAAATCTGTGGCAGCTATAATAGATTTTATTTAGAGTTTATGTAACAGTAAGGAGAGCACTATGAAAAGACGTTTATCTACTATTCTTTTTGGCGTAGTGTTTATCGCAGGGTTGTCCTTACTGCTATATCCGACAGTAAGTGATTATTGGAATTCATTTCATCAGTCCAGAGCCATTGCAAGCTACGTTGATGCGGTAGACAACACGGATGAGCAAAAGCTTGATGAGATGCGAAAAGCTGCACAGGCATATAATGAGAAGCTTTTAAGTAAGCAGGATCGTTATGAGATGTCAGATCAGGATAAAGCAGAGTATGAAAGTCTTCTTGATGTATCTGGCACAGGAGTCATGGGCTATGTTGAGATTCCGTCCATCAATGTCTCATTGCCGATTTACCACGGCACAGACAATACAATACTTCAGATAGGTGTTGGCCATATTGAGGGCACATCGCTTCCGGTTGGCGGAGCAAGCACACATTGTGCTGTTTCAGGACACAGGGGACTTACGTCGTCTAAGCTATTTACGGATATTGACCAGATGGCGGAGGGGGACACATTTAAGCTGTATGTGCTTGGCGAGACACTGACCTACGAGGTTGATCAGATAAGGATTGTTTTGCCTGATGAGCTTAATGACTTAAAGATTGAGGGAGGTCAGGATTACTGTACACTTATCACATGTACACCGTATGGTGTGAATTCACACAGGCTTCTTATCAGGGGGCACAGGATTGCAAATGATGCACAGGGACTTATTGTCGAGGATGTAAAGCAGGTACAGCCGTTACATGAAGCCATAGTGCTTGGCATTCTGTTTCTGGTTTTGTATATTATAATTTGTAAGATACTTAGTAAAACGATATTGTATAGATTCAGATAGAATCAGGAAGGAGGAAAAATGCACAATAGTTTAAAAAGAGCTGTCAGTATAGCTATAGCAGCGATAGCCTTGTTTTCTCTGCCATGTGGAAGCATTTTTGCAAGGACGCATATTGATATTGATAAGAAATGCTCTATAACAGTTGATATCCCTGATACATGGGAGGATTTGTATACTGTGGATTTTCCCGTAGAGCTTTACAGAGTGGCAGATGTAGATGAGAACGATGTATACACTGCAACGAAGCAGTTTGATGAGCTGGCTAAATCTATATCAGATATCAGCAGTAAAACTACCGCAGATGACTGGGAAAAGATGGCAAAGACAGCTGCGGACATTGCAGACAAAGGTTCTTTGACAGCAGATGAGGCAATAGATGTTTCAAACGGAAGGGGAAACGTCACAGGCGTTAAGACGGGACTGTATCTGGTGTATGCAAAGCCGGCTAATTCGGCAAGATTTGGATACACATTTGTGCCGTATCTGATTTCGGCTCCGAATAATGAGTTTGCTATGACAGGAAGCGGCTCAGATTCATGGATATATGATGATATCGATATCGAGCTGAAGCCTGAACAGACCGGGCTTATGGGAAGCTTACAGATTAATAAGACATTAAAGACATACAATACAGCACTCGGTGAGCCGGTGTTTGCATTTGATGTTGAGGCCTACGACAGGGATGGTAATGTGGTGTTTTCCGATATCGCATCAATCAGATTTGACAGTACAGGGGCTAAGAGCGTAGTTATTGACAATATTCCGGCAGGGTCAAGGGTGATAGTAAAGGAGGTATATGCCGCTGGCAGTTATCAGGTGACCTCCTCAGACAGCATAGAGACACAGATTGTGGCCGGTGAGACCGCAGATGTTGATTTCACAAACGATTACAACGACAAATTGATTTATAGTACCGGTGTCGTAAACCATTTTGAGTATGACGGAACCGGATGGGAATGGGTGCAGAATTAATGAAAAAATTATCAGAGTCTTGTAAAAAACTTAATAGAAATCACCGTATTCTTATATGTGCAGCCTTTGCTGCAACACTCATTGTCTGTGGTGTTTCAGTTAAACCGACACTGGCATATTTTACAACCTATGCTACGGCAAAGGGCGGTATCTCAGTAGATATCGGTCCTACAACTGATGTCAAGGAGAAGTTTAAGGACTGGAAGAAAACTATTGAGATTGAGAATACAGGAAAAGCAGACTGTTTTGTCAGGGTAAAGGTAATTGCAGCGAGCCAGTTTGATATACAGGCATCAGGCTCAAACTGGAGCCTTTCAGATGATGGCTACTGGTATTACAGTCAGGTAGTGCCGGTTGGTGGTAAAACCGAGCCAATTGTTGCAGCTATCACAGTTAGTGAAAAGGTAAAGACCAGCTTTAATGTAGTTGTGGTTCAGGAGTGTGCTCCTGTCACATATGATGAAAATGGCAATCCGTGTGTCGCACCTGATGCAAAATGGGATGCGACAGCACAGTATGATAAAGAGGAGGGCGAAGAGTAATGAAGAGAAAACTTCCACTTATACTTGTAGCATCCTCTGCAATAATGCTTGCAGCATCGACGATAGGATCTACAAAAGCAACTCTTACATATATGAGTGATAATTATCTGGCTCAGATTGACATCAAATCCATCGGTGTCACTTTAACTGAGAATGGCAATGATGTGAGCTGGCGTGATTATAAGCATAAGGATGATGACTGGAGCGAGGCAACAGGAGTGCTGCTTGGCGATATGTTAGAAAATGCCGGAGATGAAAAGCTGATTCTCGACAAAAAGTACGATGAGAGGCTTGCTGTCAAAAACAGCGGCTCGATAGATGAGTATGTGAGAGTGACTGTGCAGCATTACTGGGCAGACAAGGAGACAGGTGATAAGCTTTCAAACCTTGATCCATCCAAGATACAGATTGGCTTTACAAACGATGGCTGGACAGAGGATGAGAGTGCTAAGACCACAGAGAGAAATGTATTTTACTACAATTCTATTTTGAAAAAGGGTCAGACTTCACCTGATTTTGCTGACAAAATCAGTATAGCCGGTGATATTGCCACCATAGTGGATCAGACATCACAGACTGATGATAACGGACTTACAACCATTACCACTACGTATGAGTATGATGGTGCGTTATTTGTGCTGGAAGCAACTGTTGATGCAGTACAGACACACAATGCAAAGGACGCGATTAAGAGTGCGTGGGGTGTTGATGTAAATATATCAGATGATGGAGCACTAAGCTTAGAGTAAAGGAGGACAATATGAAAAAATTTATCGCATTATTATCATGCATGTTGTTTATCCTTGGTTCGATAGGCACTGTATTTGCAGATGAAAATACTACTGTAGCCGGCTCGTGTGAGTTTACAGGCAAGGAGATGGTCAGCTCATTTGATTCAAATAAAATAGCAGCCTCTGTCTCACAGATGGAGCCCGGAGATTCTGTCACATTTTCCGTTGATATAAAGAATAACAGCAGTATTTCGACGAAATGGTATATGTCCAATGATGTATTAAAGAGTCTTGAGGATACACAGGCTGTGGCTGAAAATGGTGGATACTCATATATTCTTACATTTGTAGGACCGGATGGAAAAGAGGACACTATATACAGCAGCACCAGCGTAGGTGGTGAGAAGGAGACAACAGCCGGAAAAGGACTCAATGAGGCTACAAACTCTCTGGATAAGTTCTTTTATTTAAAGACATTAGAGCCTGGAGAGGGAGGCAGCGTAAAGCTTTTAGTAGGGCTTGACGGAGAGAGTCAGGGTAATATATATCAGGATACACTTGCAAAGCTTATGATGAACTTTGCGGTAGAGGATAACTCAGATCCAACTTTATCAAATCCACCTACATTTACAACTACAACAAGCAAAGTAAAGACCGGAGATATCTGGTCAATAGCGTCAGCTGTAGTGTTTGTGATTGGTATTATTTTGATGATACTGGCTTTCGTAAGTGACAGAAAGGGGGCTAAGCAAAATGAAAAGATTGCTTAAATATTTTCTTGCAGCTCTTGTTGTCATAACCGGTGTTTTCGCACAGACAGCAGATGCAAAGGCATTTTCATATACATACACTGTTTCCTTTTCAGCCGGAGGTCAGGGAAGCATAAACGGTGGTGTGCAGGTGCGCAAGGCATCAGGCAATGGGGCTTCGGTTTCTGTTTCTGCTAAAGAAGACAAAATAATTGTCACAGGTCTTGAATACGGAGATGTCATCAGCTGTGATGCACAGGGCAGTGTGGCACTTAATGAAAACAGCAAGTACTATGTAAAGGGAATCAGATTAAGCGGCCGTGACAATAATACGGTTGCACAGTCGGCTTTTCTCGTATCGGGAGATCAGGACTATGTTGTTGCATACGGCATACCGGGCGAGCTTGCTGAGTATACAGTCAACTATGTGGATACAGATGGCAATAAGCTTGCTGAAAGCCGTACCTATTATGGTAATGTGGGCGATGAGCCGGTTATAGCTTATCTGTATATAGATGGATATATTCCGGACAGCTATAATCAGACAGGAAAGCTGTCGTCAAATGCGTCAGAAAACGTGTTCAATTTTGTATATTCAAGGGCTGCATCAAGCATGGCTGCTGCCGGAAATGGAGCAAATGACAATACTGCAGCAGGCGGCAATCAGGCAGCCGCAGGAGCAGCAAATGCAGCCGGGGCAGCTAATGCAGCGGGCAATGCAGCAGGAGCGGCAAATAACGGAGCTGCAGATGGAGCAAATGCCGCAAACACAATAGTGCCTGACGGACAAAATGATCCGCAGGATGGAATCCAGGCACCGCAGGCACAGCCAAATACTGATATAGCAGATGAGCAGGTACCGCAGGCGGCAAACGACAATAAGCATGATATAGCAGATGAGCAGGTACCGCTTGCCACCGTGATTAGTGAGAGTGGAATGGTTGTTCCGCTGGCTATTGGTGCGCTTGGGATAGTTGCAATTCTTGCAATTATGATATTTGTCATAGTAAAGAATGTTAAGTCTGTCCGTGTTCAAAAAAATAGTATGAAACATAAGGGAAAAGATAATAAAAATTAGTTGATATTTGCTGAAATTATGGTATTATTAATGTGTGCGCTTGTATGAGTGCACACATTAATCAAGTATATGGATGGTTTTTTTTACCATACCAGAAATAAAATTTAGGAGGAATTGCAAAATGGCAAACAAGTGGGTATATACCTTCAAAGAGGGTAACATGACCATGCGTAATCTTCTCGGTGGTAAGGGTGCTAACCTCGCTGAGATGACAGAGATTGGACTTCCTGTACCACAGGGCTTCACAATCACTACTGAGGCTTGTACACAGTACTACGAGGATGGACGTAAGATCAATGATGAGATTATGGCTCAGACTATGGAAGGTGTAAAATGGATGGAAGAGGTTAACGGAAAGAAATTCGGTGACCTTAAGAATCCTCTTCTCGTATCTGTTCGTTCAGGTGCCAGAGCTTCAATGCCGGGTATGATGGATACAATCCTTAACCTTGGTCTTAATGATGATGTTGTTGCAGCTATGATCGCTGGTAACCCAGATCCAGCATTCGAGCGTTTCGTATATGATTCATACAGACGTTTCATCCAGATGTTCTCAGACGTTGTTATGGAAGTAGGAAAGAAATACTTCGAGCAGCTCATCGACAAGATGAAAGAGGACAGAGGTGTTAAATTTGACGTAGACCTTACAGCAGCTGACCTCAAAGAGTTAGCAGAGCAGTTCAAGGCTGAGTACAAGAATCAGTTAGGATCAGATTTCCCTTCAGATCCTGTAGAGCAGTTAAAGCTTGCTATCGAGGCTGTATTCCGTTCATGGGACAACCCACGTGCAAATGTTTATAGAAGAGATAACGATATCCCTTATTCATGGGGAACAGCTGTTAACGTAATGCCAATGGTATTCGGTAACTTAAATAACGAGTCAGGTACAGGTGTTGCATTCACACGTGATCCTGCAACTGGTGAGAACAAGCTTATGGGTGAGTTCCTTATCAATGCACAGGGTGAGGACGTTGTTGCCGGTGTTCGTACTCCAATGCCAATCGCTCAGATGGAGCAGGAGTTCCCAGAGGCATACGCTGAGTTCCTTAAGGTTTGTGAGACTCTTGAGAATCACTACCATGATATGCAGGATATGGAGTTCACAGTTGAGAACAAGAAGCTCTATATGCTTCAGTGCCGTAATGGTAAGAGAACAGCTCCAGCTGCTCTTAAGATCGCTTGCGATTTAGTAGATGAGGGACATAAGACACCAGCTGAGGCTGTTGCAATGATCGACCCTCGTAACCTTGATACATTATTACATCCACAGTTCGATGCTGCTGCACTTAAGGCTGCAACTCCACTTGGAAAGGGTCTTGGAGCATCTCCGGGAGCTGCTTGTGGTAAGGTTGTATTCACAGCTGACGATGCTGAGGCATGGGCTGAAAGAGGAGAGAAAGTCGTACTTGTACGTCTTGAGACATCTCCAGAGGACATCACAGGAATGAAGGCTGCTCAGGGTATCCTTACAGTTCGTGGTGGTATGACATCTCACGCAGCCGTAGTTGCACGTGGTATGGGAACATGCTGTGTATCTGGTTGTGGTGATATCAATATGGACGAGGAGAACAAGAAGTTCACACTTGCAGGACAGACATTCACAGAGGGATCTGAGATTTCTATCGATGGTACAACAGGTAACATCTACGCTGGAATCATCCCAACAGTTGATGCTTCAATCGCTGGTGAGTTCGGACGTGTTATGGCATGGGCTGATGAGTTCAGAAGACTTAAGGTTCGTACAAATGCAGATACTCCTGCAGATGCTAAGAAGGCTCGTGAGCTTGGTGCAGAGGGAATCGGACTTTGCCGTACAGAGCATATGTTCTTCGATCCAGAGAGAATCGCTGCATTCCGTGAGATGATCTGTTCTGATACAGTAGAGGAGAGAGAGACAGCTCTTAACAAGATTCTTCCATATCAGCAGGGAGATTTCGAGAAATTATACGAGGCTCTTGAGGGATGTCCAGTAACAATCCGTTTCCTTGATCCACCTCTTCATGAGTTCGTTCCTACAGAGGAGGCTGACATTGAGAAGCTTGCAAAGGCTAA
>OHLN01000889.1_pt1 | contig 13046 bp, 8 predicted proteins | sample 1569071 | NCBI WGS metagenome assembly OHLN01 (sample SAMEA3879594, study PRJEB24766) | human gut metagenome | biome: human-associated habitat; feature: feces | place: USA | collected 1985/1987
TTCTGCAAGATGGCGGCTTGGCTTCGCTCGCAGTCATTTGCGCATGGCGACATCAAGCCTGACAATATCATCGTGCGTCCGGATGGAACGCTCACCCTCGTTGACTACGACGGCATGTTTGTGCCGGCAATGAAAGGTCAGAAGTCGCCGACTATCGGCACCAAGGACTTCTCGCACCCTCTTCGCACCATTGACGACTTCGACGAAACCATCGACGATTTCGCCTTGGCTTCCATTGCCCTCTCGCTCAAAGCTATCTCTCTTGATTCGTCCCTGCTTCAGAGCTACGGAGCATCCGACCGTCTTCTTTTCTCTGCCACCGATTATCTCGATTTGAGCAAGAGTAAGATCTTCGCTGCCCTGCAAGGTTTATTGGCAGACGTAGAGCCAAGAACCCTTCTGTCGATGTTCCTATTAGCCAGCGCCCAAAAAAACTTGTCTATGTGCTCCTTTCGATTGTTTGGGTTGCAGAAACCGAAGGAAAAGGAAGTGTGGAGTACGGAGGTTACCGAAGAGGATCTTAAAAATGCTATAGAGGATGAGTTTGGCGTAAAATATAGTAAGGATTGGAAGAGATTGCTTAAAGCTCCAATTGGATTAAAAGGTAAATATTCAATTAGAGAAGGAGTAAAGGTTGTTGGAAACGATGCTTTTCAAGGGTGCGGTTTTCTAACTAACATTGATTTACCCGAAAGTTTGACAAGCATTGGAAGAAACGCTTTTTGGGGTTGTGATTCACTCACAAGCATCATCATTCCGAATGGTGTGACAAGCATTGGTGATCATGCTTTTTCTAAGTGCAATTCTCTTAAAAGCATCATCATTCCAGACAGTGTGACAAGTATTGGGAATTACGCTTTTTTATGCTGTGATTCCCTCACGAGTATCAACATACCAGATGGTGTGACAAGTATTGGAGAATGTGCTTTTTACAATTGTAATTCCCTCACGAGTATCAACATACCAGACAGTGTGACAAGTATTGGGTATCACGCTTTTTCTGACTGTGATTCCCTCACGAGCATCAATATTCCAAATGGCGTGACAAGTATTGGGGATTGCGCTTTTTCTAGTTGCTATTCCCTTACAAGTATCAACATTCCAAACAGTGTGACAAGTATTGGGTATTACGCTTTTAAATGGTGCAAATCTCTTATGAGCATCAACATTCCAGATTCTGTGACATCTATTGGTAATGGAGCTTTTTCCGATTGCAAATCCCTCTTAAACATCAACATTCCAAATGGTGTAACGAGTATTGGGGATAGCGTTTTCGTCAATTGTAATTCTCTTATAAGTATTACAATTCCAAGCAGTGTAATTGCTATTGGTATGAATCCTTTTCGTGGATGCCATGCTGATTTGAAGAACGAGTCAAAAGCGTTCATATATGAACACAATGTCTTATTTGACAGAGATAAGACAGCCATTATTTCGTATAGAGCTAAAGAAGCAAACTATGTCATTCCTGACAGCGTGATAAGTATTGGAGAATATGCTTTTTCAGAGTGCAATTCTCTCACAAGCATCATTATTCCAGACAGTGTAACAAGTATTGGGTATAGCACTTTTTCTGAGTGCAAATCTCTTACAAACATCAACATTCCAGACAGTGTGACAAGTATTGGGGATTTCGCTTTTTCTGGCTGTGACTCCCTCACGAGCATCAATATTCCAAATGGTGTGACAAATATTGGGCAAGGCGCTTTTAAGAATTGTGGTTCCCTTTCTCCTCAAGTCAAATCCGACATCATTCAACGTTTTGGGGGGAGAAGTCTTTTATGAGGAAGATATCTGGTCCATCTGAAATATTGAAGTGACGCATGAGGTTATGTAAGACTTTTACCTATAATAAAAGTCTTACATAACAACGTTTACGCCCAAAATCCTTTGACATTGGAAAACAACAAATACCCCAATTCGGGATAAAATAGCGATTAGTTGCATGTGAAGACAGATACGCGAATTCTCTTCCCATGCCATCAGGCAAGGGCAATATATAAAGAATCGAAAGAGATTATTACTGCGTCAAAACCAAAGCGTACAGTTACGCCTTATATGTATATATGTCTGCCCAACCTCTGCCCATCGGGGCTTCCGGTATGGGTATAGACGTTACAAAGGTAACATTTTACCTTGAAAACCGCTTTGTTTGGCTGGCAAAGTATGATTTTAAGGTCTGATTTAACATTGTTAAATATAAATATATCAAAGAATTCCATGTAGCGTAGTTGCTATTGGCGGCAATCCTTTTTGCGGATGTCATGCAGATTTGTACAATGAGTCAAAACACTTTGTGCTATGGCCAACTGATTATAATCCTTTCACCTTTCTGAGTCGGAATCACCAGCACTTCGCCCTCACGGGTTACATCGCCCGTATTGCCTGTCACCGTCGGCTCTCCATTTTGCATAGACGCAGGCAAAGCAATACGGCAAGTTCCGCCCTGTTCAGGATAAATGCTGATTTGCTGCACCTTGCCACCTTTTTGCTCAGCAGACACAAGGAAGGCGCCCATGGCACGCAGATCCTGGAAAGAGATATCTTGCCATGAAGCTGGGACAGCAGGGAAAATTCGAATGATACCGGTATGGCTCTGCATCAGCATCTCTTGTATTCCGGAAGCAAAGGCGAAGTTTCCTTCGAGCGTGAAGGGGCGATAGGTAAACTTTGACTTGCCACTATTCGTCTGGTCGCCATTGGCATGGAAGGTGTTGGGCAAGCAGAAGCATTCGGCAAAGGTCTTCAGGGCCTGAGCGGCACCCTCGCCGTCAAATGCACGGGCTTTCATGTTGCCAAACCAACTGTAGGAATAACCGCACCACCAGTCCGGGCCCACTTCCTGCATGCGTTTGAGCGTTGCATTGATGATCTTTTGGGACTCCTCTCCCTGACTGTAATCAAGCAACCCTAACGGATGAATTGCCATGGCGTGGGAGAAGTGGCGATGCGACTCGTTATAGGGGAAACCTTTGGCGAAAGTGAGTGAACCCGCCTCATCCAGATCAAAGGCTGGCAATTGTTTTCCTACTTTTTCCCAATGCACCGCCTCGTCATTCAACTTCAAAGCCGTGGCCATTTCGGAAGCAGCCTTGAAGGCAAACTTCATCAAGGAAAGGTCGTAGTTGGTCATGTCCTTGAACCAAGCCTTGATACTATTGTCGAATATTTCGGGACTTGAACTCATTGGCAAACGACGAAACCCCTGGTTGTCAACACAGGAAAGCTGTTCGAGGAAAGTCGCCACATCCTTCGTAAACGGATATGCCCGTTCTTTCAGAAATACATTATCGGCCGAGTATTTCCAATGCAGATAGAAATGCTGCGACAGCCAGGCACTCACCGTCGGAGACATGGCATACTGAATCCAGCCACCCATCGGTTCGCCAGTCAATGTGCAAACGCCCGGAACGTTAATACCTTCACATTCAAAGTATTGCTTCGTGTATTTCCTATAGACCTCACGTTGGTTCCAAAGCGTATTCAGATAGCCCATCTCTTCCTGCAAATGGTTTCCCATATAGGATGGCCAATAGCTTAACTGCGTATTCAAGTCGTGATGATAATCACCCTTCCATGGTGGAAGTTTCCCATTGTCGGCAGTCCATACTGCCTGGAGAGAGATCGGAGAAGAGTTTTCACGGGAAGCAGAACCAAACTTGTACATTTCATTGTCGTATTGCTTCTGCAAGACCGTATCGGGTATGGAAATGGAAGAGGCTTGCCAATAGTTGTTCCAATAGTCCATGTGGGCACTGTAGTCCGCGTCCACTCCACGCTCCAGGGCTTGGAGGGTTGCTTCCGAAGCCTTGTCGGACGACAATGAAGAAGAGACACTCCAAACGCCATACAACTTTTTGCCTTTTTGTTTCCAACGTACATTCACGTCGTAATAGAATCCACCCCACCCCGGCTGATGATAGGTTATTTCCTGCTTCTCAGTCCGTAGCGTTCCTTGTTCATATCCCAGGCGACGCAAATCTAAGCCTGTCACCGGATCGTTATCACCAGCAGCTACAGGCTTGTTGTATTGCGGTGCTATCAAACTGGGGCAGATTGTGTCGGGGAGGTTTTCAAAAACAAACCAGCCCACAGGCTCAGTGGCATGGACAAAAGTCTTCAGTGTGGTGCCATTATCCCAACGGGTCTCGCACAATGCATTCTTCAGATACAGACGTATGTCGTTAGGCTCACCTAATTTTTCCAAAGGAAACTCAAGGGCAGCTCCTGGTATTTTCGAAGGAGCAGGCAGCTGGTCATAAGGCCAGTCGTATTTCTTCTGAACTGGTAGATAGTCGCCCTTTTGCACTTGACTATATACCCACGAGAAACGGTTGTTGGATCCGGAGATACTATCCATAGGGCGAAGGTCCCAAAGGTCGGTACGGTCCAGGGAAAAACGTAGAGCCGAATCCCTTTGCCATAGCAAAGCGCCAACAGTCGCATTGCCCAATGGGATGCCCTCGTCCCAGCTTTTCGCCAACTGTGTGAACTGCAAATCGCTTGCCAAAGGCTTTTCCCTCCAGTCTGTTTTCACTTGGCATGAGCACAATATTCCGCCAATCGAAATCAGACCCAAAAGAAGAAAAGACTTTCCACATCGCCTGACACCCATTATAATCTTCACAAGTCCGCTTCCACGTCCTGCGACGAGTTCATTCAAGTATTTCTTAGGTTCAAACCTCATGTTATGGTGTTATTTTGGATATTGGTATCACATTTTGCACCACAAAGATAGTGTTTTTATCTCAACAGATGGCATCAACGATAGAAAATCTGCATTTGAGAAGTTCAAAAAATAAAAATGCAGAATTTGTAGGTCGAATGTTTCTCCGCTGCAAGGTAGAAGGAATTAAGGTTCTTCCGGAAAATGGAGTGATTCGACGTGGACACATAGAAGACAACTTGAACAACTTTTACAACAAGTAACAACTCTTTCGGTAAGCCATGAGCAGAACTGAGCTTGCTCAAGTTATGCCATGGCGAGAAAGAGTGCCATGTAATGGAACAGCTTCGCGGGGACATCGCCTCTTCGAGGCCCATGCTGACCAAGGGTTGCTGCAAGGGAAACAACTATGAACAAAACCTATCACTCGATTTTCCGGATGAACCAAAAAAATCCTCCACTAAAAGAGAGTTTCTCTGATTTTATTTGTAACTTTGCCGTATCTATTGACGAATTCTCTTGTTTGTTTTGCAGCACTAAGACAGGTGAATTCTCTGAGATGAAATGATCCTGGGCAACTTATTATTGACCAGTCGCTTAAAGCACATAACAATCTATAGTGCTGCGGAATTAAAGTATAGTATTATGCTACTTAAAAAAGGAACTCTTCTTCAAGGAGGTAAATACAAAATAGAAAAAGTCTTGGGACAAGGCGGGTTGGGAATCACCTATCTTGCAACTCAAATCAACCTAAACAGAAAGGTTGCCATCAAAGAATTTTTCATGAAAGATATGTGCTGTAGAGAAGAAGACACAAATCAAGTATATTACATCTCCTCTGACAGAAATTTTGTTGATAATTTCAAAAACAAATTCATTAAAGAGGCTCAGACAATATCTTCTCTTAATCATCGTAATATAATTCGCATACATGACACTTTTGAAGAAAATGGCACTGCGTATTATGCAATGGAATATATTGATGGATGCTCGATTAGCGACATTTTGAAACAACAAGGTAAATTGCAAGAGGATGTAGCAATACAATATATCAAAGAAGTAGCAGAAGCGCTTAACTACATACATAGCAAGCATATCAACCATCTTGACATTAAACCTAGCAATATTATGGTTCGCCAAGTTGATAATTCTGTCGTTCTCATTGACTTTGGTGTTGCGAAACAATATGATCTATTGACAGATGAAGGCACTACATCAACCCCTGTTGGCGTAAGTCATGGTTATTCTCCACTTGAGCAATATTCTGATGGAGGCGTGCAGAACTTTTCGCCACAGTCTGATATTTATGCCCTAGGAGCAACCTTATATACGATGGTTTGGTGAAAAACCGCCACACGCTGTTAGCATCTCACAGAATGGCTCCCCTACCATCCCGAATACTATATCTCCAAATATTCGCAATGCGATAACTGCTGCTATGAAGCTAAAACGCTCCGAGCGACCTCAAAGCGTTAGTAGTTTTGTAAATATATTAAATGGCCTAGATTGTAAGGAAGAAACAGTAGTTATAACAAAGCAAAAAAAATCAAGAAGACCTATTGTATTAGCATCAACGCTTTTGTTATTGATAGCAATAATCGCACTTAGTGTGTTTGCTTGGAATCAGAATAAGACCTCCACGCGTATGAATACTAATGCTGTTGACACAATAAAGATTGATTCGCTAGAAAAGAATGAACCCAAGATTAATGATCAAGTAGAGGTTCAAACTTTCTCGTACAAGAAACAAATAGGTGATAACCTTGTTGATTATTCCATAGACTATCCAACAGCGGGCAACTCCATTCTTAGAAGAAATGTTATTGAATGGATAAACGAGTCGCTCGGTGGACAATACACAGGAAATTTAAAGGATGCACAATCCATTGTGGATTTTTATGGTAAAGAAGTTGAATTATCGAATGAAAACTACATAGAAGTAAAGCACCATATAAAAATGAAATATCAAACAGAAAAATATGTAACATTCGAGCATAGCGGTTATGCTATGCAAGAAGGAGCAGCACACGGATTTGGAGGAACAACCGGCGCAACATTCAGAAAAGATGATGGACGTAAATTTGGCTGGGATATGTTTAGTAACTACGAGGGACTTCAACCATCTATTAAGCAAGGACTTAAGAGATACTTTGAGGTAAGCACTGATCAAGAATTAGAGGAACACCTTATATTTCTACCAGAAGGGAATACAATTAACTCTTTGCCTATGCCATCATCCGACCCATGGTTAACACCAAACGGTTTAACCATGAGTTATGGTGCTTATGAAATTGCATGCTACGGCGATGGAGAACCAACTTTCACAATTCCTTTCAACAATATCAAGAATTGTTTAACAGCAACAGCAAAAAAATTAATTCCAGAATAATATCATAGAAGCGGTCGTTAAGCAGAATGAAGTGTACACAAGACTTTTAGGTCTCAGCCGAAAAATGGTTAAAGAGACTAAGAAGACACCTCCTAAGCCAAGCCTGCTTGAATAGAGGAGGGACTTACTTTTTGAAATCGAGTAGGAGGTAAATACTGTTCATAGGTATTTATCTCCTACTTCGCATTTTGCGCCCCCCACTCCATCGTACATGTGGTTTCGCATGGCTTCTGCTTGACATACGAAACGAATGCTGTCAGATAAAACTTTTGTTTCCTCCCGAGGTTTCAAAATTTTCTCCACGAGGAATGCGATTTTGCCCACAGGTTAATCATGCGGATTCGACACAAGTTGGTCGTACAGTTTTGACCTAAAATCGGTCGTTGAGAATTATCGGAAAAAGACGAGGAGGACATAAAAACTTGACGCAACAAGACTGCTAACGCATCAAGTCAGAAGACAACACTACACTATCGGCAAAAAGTGACTCCGAAGGGATTCAAACCCTTGACCTTCAGAACCGGAATCTGACGCTCTATTCAGCTAAGCTACGGAGCCAATTGATAAAAATCGGGTGCAAAGATACGGCATTTTTTCCAAACCGCAAAATAATCCTGCGAAAAAACGCCGTATCTTTGCCTCCGGGGACAAGGGTATCAAAGACAAGGGTGGGAGCAATAGCATGTCAGGCCAGATCGAGGCTGAGGGATTGCACCAACCGGCCCACAGCAGTATTCTCCTTGACCAGTTGGTCGAGCGTCTCCTTGGGCGAGAGCAGCGGCTTGATCTCATCCTGCTTGGCCAGACGGATGGAGACCTGCAGACTGCCATTCTTCAAGCATTTGGCCAGCGTGGCACGGATGCGGCTCTTGATGGTCAGCATCTGGTCGTAGAGGATCTGATTCTCCGCCACGATCTCCACGTTGGGATAGTCGGTGATGACAGGACTGAGGTTTCTCATTCGCGTGGACATGGCCCGCATGTTCTCTGGCATACGGGTGCACATCGCGCGCCACTGGACGAGGAGATCCTCCTCCGTGAAGGCGTTGCGCTCCTCGGCATTCTCCACCTCCACCGTCTGCTCCGCCGTGGGTTTATCCTTGGGGCTCAGGATATCGCCAAAGGACATTCCCATGCTACGCCCGAGATTGAGCTTGGCCGACTTCAGCGCCCCTGCGGGAGGAGCCGTCCTAACTGTCTCGGGAGACTGCTGAGTTGCCGCCCTTTGGTCAGCCTTTTGGTCAGCAGACTGCGACTGATCCGTAGTCGGCTGCACGGTCTGCTGGGCGTGTTGCCGTTTTCTCTGTGCAACCGGGGCCACCTGCGCGCCCCTTTCTGGCTGCACCTGTCGGAGTAGTTTCTGAAACAGGGTTTTCAACTGCTTAGGGCTGCGCCCCGCACCCGCCGCATCGTCCTCGGGCTGGGTGATCTGCGCGATCTCGATGAGCGTCAGTTCCACGAGCAAGCGCTTGTTGGACGACTGGCGATACTGCACGTCGCAACGGTTGGCAATGCGCAGCGCTTGGTATAGGAAGCGGGCCGGACACTTCTGCGCCTGCTCCCGATACTGCTCGCGCTGGCGGTCGCTGACCTCCAGGAGCGGCAAGGTCTGCGGGTCCTTGGCCATGAGCACGTTGCGGATGTGGCTGGCCAGTCCGACGATGAAGTTGCCCCCGTCGAAGCCCTTCGCCAGCACGCCGTTGAGGAGCAGCATGATGTCGGCCACCTTGTTGTCCAAGGCCAGGAAGACGGTCTTGAAGTAGTTGTCGGCATCGAGGACGTTGAGGTCTTCGATGGTCTTCTCGAAAGTGACATTGCCCTGCGAGAAACTCGCCACCTGGTCGAAGATGGAGAGCGCGTCGCGCATACCGCCGTCGGCCTTCTCCGCTATCACGCCCAGGGCCTCCTCCTCATAGGAGATTTTTTCGCGGTCGGCCACCATCTTCAGTTGCTGGATGATATGGGCCACGGACATTCGCTCGAAGTCGTAGATCTGGCAGCGCGAGAGGATGGTGGGCAGGATCTTGTGCTTCTCGGTCGTGGCGAGGATGAAGATGACATGGGCGGGCGGCTCCTCCAGCGTCTTGAGGAAGGCATTGAAGGCCTGCTGCGAGAGCATGTGGACCTCGTCGATGATGAAGACCTTGTAGCGTCCCACCTGCGGGGGAATGCGGGTCTGCTCCATGAGCTGCTTGATCTGATCGACACCATTGTTGGACGCGGCATCGAGCTCGAAGATGTTGAAGGAGCGGCCCTCCTCAAAAGCCTTGCAACTCTCGCAGGCGCCACAGGCCTCGCCGTTGTCGGTGGGGTGCTCGCAGTTGATGGCCTTGGCGAAGATGCGCGCACAAGTGGTCTTTCCTACACCGCGCGGACCGCAGAAGAGGTAGGCGTGGGCCAGTTTGCCCGACTTGACCGTATTGCGGAGAGTGGTGGTCAGCGCGTCCTGGCCGACGACGTCGGAAAACTTCATCGGACGGTATTTGCGCGCAGAAACTATATATTCGTTCATTGGCTGAGTTAGGTTTTGGCCTGATGTCGGCAGCACAAGACGGGCAGCCCCCATCCTCGCCGCAACCAAGCGCCCCAAGGCGCCCGCAGGCTTTATCACATTGCAAAGGTAGCAAAAAGTTGGTAACAATCCTCGCGTCCATCCACATTTTATGGTTAAATAGATAAAAAATGCAAGAGCGTTTGCCCTTTGTATGCTTTTAAATACTTACTTTTGCAGAAACAAAAATCGAACGTGATTAAGATTACCGGACATATCGTCAGAATCCTCAGCCGCTTCAAATACCACATCGTGGTGGTGATGGGCGTGCTCTATGTCGGCTTCCTGGGCGACGACTGCTTCATGAAGCGCTTCGAGTACGACTACAGGATCTCTGATCTACAGGACGAGATCGCCAAGTATGAGAAGGTCTATCAGACCAACAACCAGCGGCTGCACGAGCTCCGGGCCGATTCCTCGGCCATGGCCCGCGTGGGTCGCGAGCGCTATTTCATGAAGACTGACGACGAGGACGTCTTCGTGCTGAGCGACGACGATAATTCGGACAACAACCCAGCTTTCTATGAAACAATTAAGTAAGGCAGAGACCTTCCTCTTCCTCGCCGGCGGCGTGCTGATGGTGGCGGGTGCCGGCTGCTATGTGTTCTTCATCCTCCAGGGCCTTGTCTGCTTCCTGGTGCTGGCGGGAAGCCTGTTCTTCGCCGCCATGCAAGCGCGCCAGCGCTATGAGGGCACCAGCATCACGCTGCGCCGTCTGCGCCGCATCCAGTTTTTCGCCCTGGCCTGCTTCGTCTTTGCCGGCGTGTTCATGGTCGAGGACTGCTACCACCTCCTCAAGCCCTGGTTTGCCCAGTCCATCTCGGGCTATGCCAACTACGTCAATATCTTCCACAACAACTGGGTGGTGGCGCTGCTGATAGGCGCCCTGCTGGAGATGTACACCACCCACCGCATCGGCCACGAGCTGCGCAAAGAAGAGCAAGAGAACCATCAATAACGAAATCTAAAAGGATCTGTCGCCGAGACCGCCTCGGCCAAATGATCAAACATATTATGAACAAGATCGTCTATACTATTACCGCACTCCTGTCGCTCACCTCCTGTGCCGGCACCTACGACATACAGGGTTCCTCCAACGTGTCGGACCTCGACGGCCAGAAGCTCTATCTGAAGGTGACGAAAGACGGCAACCTGACCAACCTCGACTCCTGCGACGTCGTACACGGTCAGTTCTCCTTCAGCGGCAAAGTAGATAGCGCCCACGTCGCCCGCATCTTCATGGACGACAAGGACCTCTCGCAGCCCGTCGTCATCGAGCAGGGCAACATCAGCATCAAACTCGACAACACACAGCAGAAGGTCAGCGGCACACCGCTCAACGACAAACTCAACAAGTTTTGGAACCGCTTCGTGCAGATCCGCAACCAGTATGCCGACATCGACCACGAGCAGAGCGCGGCCATCATGAACGGACAGGACGAGGCGACGGTCAACATCCGGCTGGCCAAAAAGGCCATCAAAGTCTTTGAGCAGGGCGACAAACTCTTCACGAAATTCGTGACGGACAACTTCGACAACATCCTGGGTCCGTGGGGATTCTTCACCCGCATCCAGTATGACACCACGCCCGACGCCTACCCCGTCTGGCTCAACGACTACCTCTTCGCCACCGCCCTCGACGGTCTGCCCTCGTGGATAGAGTTTATCATGGCAAAGGCACCCGACAACTTCAAGAACGACCCCGACGTGAAACAGTTCTACCAGCACTTCCAGGAGACCTTGCAGCGCAACAACGGCACGATGGAGGACGTGCCAGCCGTACCCATGAGCGAAGGCGACGCCAACGTGGCTCCGATCACGCCCAACCAGATGGCGAGCGACTCCATATCTTATTAGACTTCCATTCCCCTATACCTATTATATATATAGACACTGAGAATCATGAGCACGCTGATCAAAAACGGCACCCTCGTCAATGAGGGCGTGTCGAGACAAGGCATCATCACCATAGGCGACGACGGACGCATCGCCTCCATCGGGACAGAAGCCCCTCTGGCGGAGGACCACTACGCCCACGTCATCGACGCGGCAGGATGCTATGTGCTGCCAGGCGTCATCGACGAGCACGTCCACTTCCGCGAGCCGGGCATGACGGAGAAGGCGACGATACGCAGCGAGAGCCGTGCAGCAGCCTACGGCGGCGTGACCTCCTATATGGAAATGCCCAACACCGTGCCCACCACCACGACGGAAGCGGCCTGGGAGGACAAACGGCAGCGGGGAAGGAAAGACAGCGCCGTCAACTACGCCTTCTATCTCGGCGCAACCAACAACAACGCCGAGACGCTCTGCAAGGCCGACTGGCAGCATACGCCCGCCATCAAACTCTTCATGGGATCATCGACGGGCAACATGCTCGTGGACCGTGGCGAGGCACTGAAAGAGGTATTCCAGTTGGCTGCCAAGCTCGACATTCCCGTCGTGAGCCACTGCGAGGACGCCACACTCATCAGCGAGAACATGCGACTGGCCAAGGAGCGCTATGGCGAGGATCCTGCCGTGGAGCACCATCCCGAGATCAGAAGCGAGGAGGCCTGTGTTCGGTCCACCGCCCTGGCCCTCCAGTTGGCCACCGAGGCAGGAGCAAGACTCCACGTGGCCCATATCTCCACCGCCCGCGAACTGGAGATGATCGCCGCCCATGGCGACGCCAACATCACCGCCGAGGCCGTGACGGCACACCTACTCTTCACGGACAAGGACTACCAGCGACTGGGCACCCGCATCAAATGCAACCCTGCCGTCAAGACTGCCCACGACCGAGAGACCTTGATCGAAGGACTGACCGACGGACGCATCCTCACCATCGCCACCGACCACGCCCCTCACCTACCCTCGCAAAAAGAGGGAGGCTGCGCACGGGCCGCTTCGGGAATGCCCATGGTGCAATTTAGCCTCGTCGCCATGCTGGGACTGGTCGATGCGGGACGGATTACGATCGAGCAACTGGTGGCGCTCATGGCCCACCATCCGGCCCAATACTTCCACGTCAGAGAGCGCGGTTTTCTGCGCCCAGGCTACCATGCCGACATCGCCATCGTGCGCCCCGACAGTCCGTGGACGCTGACGAAGGCAGAAATACAAAGTCCGTGTGGATGGAGCCCCTTGGAGGGAAAGACCTTCCGCTGGCGCGTGGAGCAGACCCTCTGCAACGGCCACCTCGTCTATGACCGCGGCACCTTCGACGAGGGCTACCGTGGCGAAGAACTGGAGTTTGACCGATCAAAATAGCATTTGACAGATCAAGATAACATCTGACCATTCAAGATAATAGAAGCATCCAGAGCCCGTGATAGCAAGAATCGTCATTCCCCTGCTTTTGGTCATCGTCCTCTCCGACCTCTATATCGACGTCCACTATTTCCGCCGCCGATATAGTCTGCCGTGGTGGCTGCGACTATTGTGGTGGGTGCCTTGCA
>OHLN01000894.1_pt1 | contig 12996 bp, 8 predicted proteins | sample 1569071 | NCBI WGS metagenome assembly OHLN01 (sample SAMEA3879594, study PRJEB24766) | human gut metagenome | biome: human-associated habitat; feature: feces | place: USA | collected 1985/1987
ATGATCCATCCGTTCCCCACACATGGAAAAAGAATTATCGATCAGCACAGCCACACAGATATCCAGCTTTTTTCCTGGCTGTTGTTTCTTAAATACTGCCCCAGACGGTGCAGCTATGTTTCGAAGATCTACCCGACGTCCAAGAAAAAGCTTATGTTCCGTGCGTTCTTTCTGGGAACGACACAGACCAAAACGCTGACGCTGAACTCAATCGTCATGGTATTGAGCAATGTCGTATTCAACTACATCCTGATATTCGGAAAATTCGGAGTACCGCAGCTCGGCATTGCCGGAGCCGCCATAGGCTCGTCATTGGCGGAATTGGTGTCATTGATATTCTTCATCCTCTACACCCGTCACCGTATCGACATCCGCAAGTACGGACTGGACAAAATACCGGGTATCCGCTGGAACATACTCAAACGCATGCTCAACGTCTCTTTCTGGACGATGGTACAGAATTTCCTGTCACTCTCCACGTGGTTCCTGCTCTTCCTTTACGTAGAGCATCTGGGAGAACGTTCGCTGGCCGTTACCAACATCATCCGCAACGTATCGGGCATAATGTTCATGGTTATGATGGCATTCGCTTCAACCTGCGGATCGCTTGTCAGCAACCTTATCGGAGCAGGACACACCGACTGCGTGCCCGGTACGATACGGCAGCATATCCGCATAGCCTATGCGTTCGTATTGCCGCTTGCCGTGTTCTTTGCGCTGTGCCCCAAGCTGATACTGAGCGTGTACACGGATATGCCGGAACTGCAAGAAGCAGCCGTTCCCTCGCTTTGGGTACTTTGCTCCGCCTATCTGTTCCTCGTACCCGCCAACGTCTATTTCCAGTCCGTATCGGGCACCGGAAACACACGTACTGCCCTGGCCCTGGAGATGATAACACTGGTGGTTTATACCTGCTACATCACATACATCGTAGCTTATCTGAAACTGGACGTGGCATTTGCATGGACATCGGAAATTGTTTATTCCGTAGGAATCCTGGTACTTTGCTATTTCTACATGAAGAAAGGGAAATGGAGTCTGAAGAAAATTTAAATTAATTTCCTATCTTCGTTACCGAAATAAATCTTCAAACATATATGAAACAATCAAACCTATTATTTATGTCGGCAGCAATGATGTTGGCATCCTGCGGCGGAACCAAAGACGCAGGACAGAACGGAACGCTTATCGAAAGATCGGATATAAAGATTGAAGGTAAGCGCATGACGCCCGAAGCGCTTTGGGCAATGGGCCGTATCGGCAGCGTAGCCGTATCGCCCGACGAGAAACAGATTGCTTACTCGGTAGCCTATTACAGCGTACCGGAAAACAAGAGCAACAACGAGTTGTTTGTCATGAATGCCGATGGCAGCAGCAACAGACAAATCACCCGCGACAGCTGGCAGGAAAGCCAACCCGTCTGGATTAAAGACGGCAAGAAAATCGCTTTCCTCTGCAACGAAAGCGGCAGCAGCCAGGTGTGGGAGATGAATCCGGACGGTACGGAACGCAAACAGCTCACCCGGTACGAGGGAGACATCGAAGGATTCGCTTTCTCGCCCGACGGAAAGAAACTGCTTTTCATTGCGCAGGTAAAAACCGTGCAGAGCACCGCCGACAAGCATCCCGACCTGCCCAAGGCAACCGGTATCATCGTTACCGACTTGATGTACAAGCATTGGGACGAATGGGTGACAACCGCTCCGCATCCCTTCGTTGCAGACTTCGACGGCAACGGCATCAGCAACGTACAGGATATTCTGGACGGCGAACCCTACGAAAGCCCGATGAAACCTTGGGGCGGTATCGAGCAACTGGCCTGGAGCCCTGCTTCGGATAAAGTGGCCTATACCTGCCGCAAAAAGACGGGACTGGCCTATGCCGTCTCCACCAATTCCGATATTTACATCTATGACCTTGCCACCGGGAAAACGGAAAACATCACCGAAGAGAACAAAGGGTACGATACCAATCCCCAATATTCGCCCGACGGCAAGTACATAGCCTGGCAGAGCATGGAACGCGACGGCTACGAGGCAGACCTTAACCGCCTGTTCGTCATGAACCTTGCAACCGGAGAGAAGCGTTTCGTAAGCCGCGCCTTCGAATCCAACGTAGATGCTTTCTTGTGGAACAAAGACTCGCAAAGCATATACTTCATCGGCGTATGGCACGGTGAAACGCAGATTTACAACATCGGTCTTGCCGACAATGACAGTCTGAACCGGCTTACCGACGGCATGCACGACTACGCCTCTCTCGCCCTTTGCGGTGACAAGCTCATTGCCAAGCGCCACTCCATGAGTATGGGAGATGAGATATATGCCGTAAACAACACACGCAACGGCAATGCTTTCGCCGAGGCCGAGCAACTGACATTCGAGAACAAGCAAATCTACGACCAACTGGAGATGGGTAAAGTAGAGGCCCGCTGGATGACGACCACCGACGGCAAGCAAATGCTGACCTGGGTTATCTACCCGCCCCAATTCGACCCGAACAAGAAGTACCCCACCCTGCTCTTCTGCGAGGGCGGACCTCAAAGCCCCGTCAGCCAGTTCTGGAGCTATCGCTGGAATTTCCAGATTATGGCTGCCAACGACTATATCATCGTAGCCCCCAACCGCCGCGGTCTTCCGGGCTTCGGTGTGGAGTGGAATGAAGCCATCAGCGGCGATTACGGCGGCCAGTGCATGAAAGACTACTTCACAGCCATCGACGAAATGGCAAAAGAACCGTTTGTCGACAAAGACCGCCTGGGTTGTGTAGGCGCCAGCTTCGGAGGCTTCTCCGTTTACTGGCTTGCCGGACATCACGACAAACGCTTCAAGGCATTCATTGCCCACGACGGTATATTCAATATGGAAATGCAGTACCTGGAAACAGAGGAAAAATGGTTTGCCAACTGGGATATGGGCGGCGCATACTGGGAAAAGGACAATGCCACAGCCCAACGTACATTTGCCAACTCCCCCCACCTCTTCGTAGACAAGTGGGACACCCCTATCCTCTGCATTCATGGCGAAAAGGATTTCCGCATCCTTGCCAACCAGGCAATGGCTGCCTTTGACGCTGCCGTAATGCGCGGTGTTCCTGCCGAACTGCTTATCTATCCCGATGAGAACCACTGGGTGCTGAAACCGCAAAACGGCGTTCTGTGGCAGCGCACATTCTTTGAATGGCTGGATAAGTGGCTGAAGCCTGCAAAACAATAAAGAAAGCAGATAAAAAAGAATATGAAAAAAGAAAGCCGGCACATCGTTGCAGTGATGTTGCCGGCTTCCTTTTTCTATGTCATGCTCCCGATTGTCAGACCAGCACGCCCAATATCGGGAATGTCGCTCCCTGCATTGCGAAGCAGATGCCAAAGACACATGCACTTACAATCCAAAGAATGACCAACGTCCATTTCAGGCCGGAAACCATAGGCTGCCACTTGAATATCTGGCTGAATATCATCCAAACGAGGCTTACCAACGGAATGCCCACTACCAGGATACCTGCAATATACATCACAATGGCCGATAACGGAGAAGCAGGCAATACTACATTAAAAGTAGGGAACATCGAGATAAGTGCTGCCCCACCGCCGATGGCCACCATTACGGCAGCAAAAAGCAGGGCTACGAACACCACTCCGAACACAAACAGCAGCGGACTGCAGATGATAGCGAATATCACCAGGCAGATTTTAAGGAACAGTCCCACCACCATAACCAGGGCATCGCCCAGTTTCTGCAGGAAAGTGCGAGGCTTGTCGGACCTCATATAATCGTTCACGCCGTTTGCCACCTTCTCAAAACCGCCGGTCACCGTCTTGCCTATATTATCTACCGTAACCGCCTCGCCCCGCATACTCAGTTTCTCGGCTGCCGTGCGGGCTTCCGGAACGATTATCCAGCAAATGATATAGGCGGGTATCAGGAGCTTGAATCCGAAAATCATGATTATTACAAGCACCAGACGCAACATCGTCACGTCCCAACCCCAATAGGCAGCCAATCCGCTCACCACACCGCCCAACATCTTATCGTCGGGATTGCGATAGAAATGGTGAGACACTTTCTCCGCAGTTGCGGAAGCGCCTGCACCTGTATTGCCGGCATGGTTGCTGCCGTCCCAACTGCCGCTTCCGGAAGCGGCATCTCCTGCATCAGGCTCCAGTTCTTCCGGTTTGCCCATGCGGGCAATCACTTCTTCCACATAGGCAATGGTAATCACCTGCGAACCCGCAGCAAGCTTCTCCGTAAAAAGCTCAGAGATACGGCGTTCAATGTCATCGATTATCTCGTCTGCACCGGCTTCCTTACGGAAATGTATCTTCAGGTTGCTTAAATAATTATCCAAAAGGCGGTAGGCATCTTCATCGATATGGAAAACCGTTCCTCCTAAATTTACCGTTAATGTCTTTTTCATCGTTATATGTTTTTTATTTATCCTTTCATTACTCTTCAATAGCCCAACATGCTTCACGCTAATTGTTGGCAATATGATTGACCGTATCGCTCAGTTCGCGCCAGGACACCTCCAGCTCACCCAGAAAAGCCTCTCCTTTTGCGGTCAGCCTATAGTATTTGCGAGGCGGTCCCTGCGTGGACTCTATCCATTCGTAACTCAGCAAATCATCGTTCTTCAAACGGGTGAGCAGCGGATAGAGCGTACCTTCCACCACAATGAGCCGCGCTTCCTTCAGTTTCTGTATAATATCCGAAGCATAAGCCGGCTCTTTATGGAGCAACAGCATGATACAATATTCAAGCATGCCCTTGCGCATCTGCGACTTTACATTATTAACGTCCATAATTCGTATATGTTATTAAATGGTTTGACTATTTACAACAGAAAATGCCATACCTGCATCCTTTGTATGGCACAAATATATGTATTATCTTAGTACCTTGTATTGCAAAGTACCTTGCATTAATATTATTTAAGAGTATATATGACCGGAGAGTAATCCGGGCTGCACCTGTCGCACCCGCAAAATTCCCGTTGATATGCCACAAATAATTGCAGTTTGGCTTCTGTTTGAAACAAAGTATGCTATATTTGCATCATATTAATATAAACGCAGCAAAACATGTTTACCATCAGAAAAGCAACAAGCGCCGATTGCGGGTTAATCCAGAAACTCGCCTGGCAGATATTTCCCGAAACTTACAAAGAAATTCTTTCAAAAGAACAAATCGAATATATGATGGAATGGATGTACTCCTTAGAAAGCATCCGCCAACAGATGGAAGAAGAGGGGCATGTGTACCTCATTGCCTGTGAGGAGTGCGAAGCGGCGGGTTATGTATCCGTACAGCAACAAGGAAAAGACCTGTTTCACCTGCAAAAGATTTATGTGCTTCCTTATTATCAGGGCGCACACTGCGGGAGTTTCCTGTTTCGCGAAGCTGTGAAATACATCAGGGATGTGCATCCCGCCCCGTGCATCATGGAGCTGAACGTAAACCGCAACAACAAAGCGGTAGGTTTTTACGAGCACATGGGGATGAAGAAATCCAGAGAGGGAGATTTTCCGATAGGAAACGGATACTATATGAACGACTACATCATGCAGTTGAAAATCGAAGAATAAGCAGCAGACCGCATTATGGAATCCAAAGGGCTACACTGCGTTTCCAAAGAGCTACATTACGTTTCTAAAGGGCTACATTATAACTGTAAAGGTCAACTCTGCAATTCCAAAGTTGACCTTTACGTTTTCTCTATTATTTCGCTACTCTCTCCAGCCATTTAACCATTGAGAGCATCACAATCATGGAAGCGCCCGTTGCACCCACGAAAACCAACCAGCATGCCCAGATTGGAACAGTGGTGTAAAGGATACCGCCAACGAAAAGCAGCGAATTACCTACTGCCGTTGCAGCCAGCCAGCAACCCTGCATCAGACCCTGCAAATGAGGGGGAGCCACCTTGGACACGAAAGACAGTCCCAGCGGTGAGATGAACAACTCGGCAACCGTAAGGATGAAGTACAAACCTATCATAATCCACGGAGTCACACGGATGGCATTGATTTCGGCGGCACTCATCGTGCTCAACGCATCTTTGGCAGGCAAAGTGAACGAGAATATCATCAGGAACACGTATGCCAGTGCCGCAATACCCATACCAATGGCAATCTTCATCGGAGTGGACGGTTCTTTATCCTTTTTCTTCAATGCGCCGAACAGCCACATGATAAACGGAGTGAGGAATACCACAAAGAACGGGTTTACGCACTGGAAGATTTCAGCACCCTTGATACGGGTAAAGCCAAGGTCAATATCGATTACGCTCAAGTCTACATAGTCGCGTGCAAAGTAAGTCAGCGAATAACCGTTCTGGTGGAACGACAGCCAGAAGAAGATTACCACACCGAACACTGCGAACAGGGCATAAATACGCTGTTTGATTTCGGCTGCGCTCATCTTGATTTCTTCTTTGCTTACGGTAGTATTCTGTTCCTTGGCAGCTACAACCTTCTTTGCCGGGTCGGGGAAGCGGTTCTTGTTGACCAGGTAGATTACCAATGAAATCAACATGGCAACAATGGCAGCCATGAAAGCATATTGGAAACCGCGGTTAAACACATCCAGGTAGTTGTTGACAAACGCACCCATATCAGCCACATGGCTGCCGTCGAGCGTAACCTTGTCTGCCAGAGCCGTAAGATTCTCCATAGCCTGGGGAGCCATCTTGTCGCCCTCTTTAAGGAATTGGTGACAAAGTTCGGGCAAAGTGGCATCATAGTCGAAGTTGTTGACCTTCAACCACCAGTTGCGCACACCGATAGCAATCCACGGAGCGAAGAAACCGCCGATGTTAATGAACATGTAGAATATCTGGAAACCGGAGTCGCGCAGGCTTGAGTACTTGGGATCATCGTACATCTGACCCACCAATGCCTGAAGATTACCCTTGAACAGACCGTTACCGAAAGCAATGACCAGAAGTCCGAAACAAGTCAGTCCCAGGTAAAGTCCCATGCTGGGAACAGGCGTAGGAGTAGGAATGGCAATAATCAGATAACCCACCGCCATCATCACCAGACCGGCAAGGATAGTGCCTTTGAAGTTTTTAGTCTTATCGGCAATGATACCGCCTGCCAATGCCAGAATATAGATAGATGCATAGAACGCGGAATAGATATATCCGGTAGTCGTTTCAGACAGCCCGAACTTCGCCGAGATAAACAATGTAAGGATTGCCATCATAATATAGAAGCCGAAACGCTCTCCCATATTAGCCAAAGCGGCAGCAATCAAACCATTAGGGTGCTTGCTAAACATAAAAATAAGTTTTTGTAAATTAGTAATTAGTATTAGTTTATTTATATTTTTTGCAAATATATACTTTTCATCGAGATTTCCGGTAAGAAAACGAAATATCTCTTGCCGGAAATCAGGTTTTTAATATCCCTTTCACGAAAAAAGCCGGAAAAAGCGTGTGAATAATTACACTATGATAATCTGTGCCGGAAAAAGCATTAAAATCACATAATCCCTCATGCCTACACAACTCATGCCTCGAAAAGCCTGCAAACCTCAGCGTGTACCTCCTTTATCAAATCCTTCGGATTGAGTTTGAGCTGCAACCCGCGCTGTCCGGCACTGATGTAGATATAGGAGAATTGCAGGCAGGTTTCGTGAATATAGGTAGGGAAAGGCTTTTTCATGCCGATAGGCGAACAACCGCCGCGGATATACCCCGTCAGCGGAAGCAGTTCCTTCATCGGGATAAGGTCGCACTTCTTGTTTCCGGACACCTTGGCGGCCAACTTCAGGTCTACTTCGTGTTCTCCGGGAATGACGCACACAAAATAACCGGTTTTATCGCCATGCAATATCAGTGTTTTAAATACCTGCTCTATATCCTCTCCCAAACTGGCAGCCACGTGTATGGCACTCAAATCTTTCTCATCCACCTCATAAGGAATGAGCTCGTAGGCAATCTTTGCCTTATCAAGCAGCCGGGCTGCATTTGTCTTGTTGATTTTATTTTCTTTCATCACAAACTATAATTGCAGACAGGCGAAAAGCATCCCGTTGCAGAAAGACGGTTTGCCGTCCGATGCCCTTCACCCGTCATTTTTCTTTCAGACTATTTTAAAGATGAAGTTCTTCTTTCAGGAACTTCGGGGTATATCCTTTTGTACTCATCGCCACCTCTTCGGGCGTGCCGCAAGAGAGAAGCTCTCCCCCGCCCTTACCGCCTTCGGGTCCCATGTCGATGATATAATCCGCCATTTTGATGACATCGAGGTTATGCTCGATAACGATAACCGTGTTGCCTTTATCGACCAATTTATTCAATACATTCATCAGGACGCGGATATCCTCAAAGTGCAGTCCGGTAGTAGGTTCGTCAAGGATATAGAGCGTCTTGCCCGTATCCCGCTTGGAGAGTTCGGTGGCCAACTTCACACGCTGGCTCTCGCCACCGGAGAGCGTGGTGGAAGACTGCCCCAGCTTGATATACCCCAGGCCGACCTCCTGAATTACCTTAATCTTATTCAATATCTGAGGTACGTTTTCAAAGAATTCCACAGCACGGTTTATCGTCATATCCAGTACGTCGGCAATGGACTTCCCCTTGAAGCGCACTTCCAGCGTTTCGCGGTTGTAGCGCTTGCCATGGCAAACCTCACAAGGAACATATACATCGGGCAGGAAATTCATCTCAATGGTTTTGTAGCCGTTGCCCTGGCAGGCTTCACAACGTCCGCCGCTTACATTGAACGAGAAACGTCCCGCCTTGTATCCGCGGATTTTGGCTTCGGGCAGGCCGACAAACAGGTTGCGGATATCGGAAAAGACTCCCGTATACGTGGCAGGATTGGAGCGCGGAGTACGCCCCAGCGGCGACTGGTCTACATTCACCACCTTATCTATATACTCCAGTCCCTCGATACTGCCATACTCCAAGGGGTCCTGAAGCGAACGGTAAAACTTCTGCGAAAGGATGGGCTGAAGCGTTTCATTAATCAGTGTGGACTTTCCGCTGCCCGATACTCCCGTTACACAAATCAGTTTGCCGAGCGGGAACTCCACATCCACATTTTTCAGGTTATTGCCTCTTGCACCGCGCAGCCACAGGCTATGGCCGTTGCCCTTACGCCGTTCGGCAGGCACTTCAATGGCACATTCGCCGTTCAAATACCGGGAAGTCAGCGTATGCGTCCGCAACATCTGCTGCGGAGTGCCGGCAAATACCACCTCGCCTCCCAGCCTGCCTGCCTTGGGGCCCATATCTATAACGTAATCGGCGGCGAGCATCATGTCTTTATCATGCTCCACCACAATCACGGAATTACCCATATCGCGCAACTCCTTCAACGAATGGATAAGCCGCAGATTATCGCGCTGGTGCAATCCGATGCTCGGCTCATCCAATATATACAGCACGTTCACCAACTGCGAGCCTATCTGCGTAGCCAGCCGGATACGCTGGCTTTCGCCGCCGGAGAGGCTGACGGCGCTGCGGTCCAGAGACAGATAATCCAATCCCACATCCAGCAGGAATTTCAGGCGGGTACGGATTTCTTTCAATATTTCTACCGCAATCTGCTGCTGTTTCCTGCTAAGATATTGGTCTACGTTCATCAGCCAGTCATACAGCTCGTTGATGTCCATTGTGGAGAGTTCGTAGATGTTTTTATCGTGAATACGGAATGACAAGGCTTCCTTGTTCAACTTCGCTCCGTGACATTCGGGACAGACAGCCGTCCTGGCAAATTGCTCCGCCCACTTCTGTGCCGTGGCAGACGCATCCTTTTCCTGCAACATCTGGATATACTTCACCACTCCTTCAAAAGTGACAAAGTAGTCGGAAGACGTACCGATAAGGGAGCTTTTTATCTTTATACGCTCATCCGAACCGTATAGAATCTCATCTATCGCATCGTCCGGCAGCTCCCTGACAGGAGTTTTCAGCGTAGCTTCATACTTCTCCAGCAATGCGGCAATCTGCCAGAATATCATGCTGTTCTTGGCTTTTCCCAAAGGAATGATGGCTCCCCCGCTGATGGAAAGCTCGCGGTCGGGGATAATCTTGTCTATATCAATCTGGTTCACCACGCCCAAACCTTTACACTTGGGACACGCCCCCTGCGGAGAATTGAAGGAGAAGTTATGGGGGGCAGGCTCGCGATAGGACAGTCCGGTGACAGGACACATCAAACGCTTGCTGTAATGGCGCACGCTCTCGCTTTGGGCGTCAAGCACCATCAGCAGTCCGTCGCCCTGACGCATGGCAACGGCAACGCTGTTCTTCAGGCGGGTGTCGTCTTTATCCGCCACCACCAGTTTGTCGATTACCACTTCCACGTCATGGTTCTTGTAACGGTCCAGCTTCATGCCGGGCAATGCCTCGCGCACCTCGCCGTCCACACGGACATAGAGATAGCCTTTCTTGCGAATCTGCTCGAAAAGTTCCTTATAGTGTCCCTTACGGTTGCGCACCAACGGGGCGAGGATGTAAATACGCTTTCCTTTATAATCGTTCAGGATAAGCTCGAGTATCTGCTCTTCGGTATATTTCACCATTTTCTCGCCGGAAAGATACGAATAGGCCTCGCCGGCACGGGCATACAGCAGGCGAAGATAATCGTATATCTCCGTTGTCGTACCCACGGTGGAACGCGGATTTTTATTGGTGGTCTTCTGCTCTATGGAAATCACCGGGCTCAGACCGGTAATCTTATCTACATCGGGACGCTCCAGATTGCCCAGAAAGTTACGGGCATAAGCGGAAAACGTTTCGATATAGCGGCGCTGGCCCTCGGCAAATATCGTATCGAATGCGAGGGACGACTTGCCGCTTCCGCTCAGCCCGGTGATTACCGTAAGGCTGTTGCGGGGAATTTCCGCATCGATGTCTTTCAGGTTATGTACACGCGCTCCGTATACATTGATATATTCTGTTTCTTCTTGCATATTTTAATGAATGAATTTGTGCAAAAATAACGGTTTCCGACCGAATATCAGTCGAAAAGCGGTATTTTTCGGTTTTGAAATGCACAATATTATTTCTTAACGCAATCCTTTGGTTAAAATGGGACAATATTGTTAACTTTGCGGCTACTTTGGGAAATTGTAAACATAAACCAACGATTACTGAATGAAAACGATTAACCGTATTTTTTGTTCCCTGCTGCTTGCCGGCGCGTGCAGCCTCGGAACAAGCGCACAAGAAAACCAATCTTACTTTCTGCATACGATAGAAAAAGGCCAGAGCCTGTATTCCATTGCCAGCATGTACAACATCAGCCAGGCGGATATAGTAAAACTGAATCCGGGAAGCGACGACAAGATATACGTAGGCCGTACCCTGCGCATTCCGCGTACGGATGCCGGTTTGCAAAAGGAGACTTTCCATACCATAGCTCCCGGTGAAACCCTTTACCGGCTTACGGTGAAATACAATGTGTCCGCCAAAGCCATATGCGATGCCAACCCCGGACTGAGCGCCGATAACTTCCGCATCGGGCAGGTCATCCGCATTCCGTCGGCCACGGATGCGGCAGCCGCCACCGCAGACACGCAGGCACTTTCGGGCATGCCCGCAGGCAACACTGCCATTCAGGCCCCGGTACAATCCCGCTGCCGCGACATGCACAAGGTAAAACGCAAGGAAACGGTATTCAGCATCAGCCGCGAATACGGCATTACCGAAGCCGAACTCATAGCCGCCAATCCCGAATTGCGGGGCGAGAACAAGATAAAGAAAGGTTCGTTCCTCTGTATCCCCTATCCGTCCTCTCCTTCTGCAACGCAGCAGGATACACCCCGGCAGGCCGCACCGAGCGACAGCGAACTGTTCAGTGAAAACACCAGAAGCAGCAAGCGCATCAATGTCATCAAGGCTGCCGTAGTCCTTCCTTTCCTGCCCGACGGGGCAAGCAAAAGCGAGTCTGCCAAAATGGTGGAATATTACGAAGGATTCCTTATGGCGGTAGACAGCCTGAAGCGCACAGGCACTTCCATAGACCTTTATACTTACAGTACCGGTCCTGCCACATCCTCCCTGAATTCCATACTCGGCAAAAGCGAGATGAAGGACATGGATATTATCTTCGGCCCGTTGCACCAGCAGCATATCAAGCCTTTGGCCGATTTTGCCGACAAGCACGACATACGGCTGGTGATACCGTTTACGTCTAAAGACAATACCGTATTCCGCAATCCGTCGGTATACCAAATCAATACTCCCCAATCCTACCTTTATTCGGAAGTGTACGACCACTTTGTCCGCCAGTTCCCCAACGCCAACGTTATCTTTATCGAGGCAAGCCAGGGAACCAGAGAGAAGGCGGACTTCATCAAGGGATTGAAAGAGGAGTTGCGCAACCGTTCCATACCTACAAAATCACTGAAAGAGGATGCTACCGTGGAGTCCTTGAAAGCCGTACTGCGTGCCGACCGTGAAAATATATTCATCCCCACTTCCGGAAGCAACATCACACTGATCAAGATACTGCCGCAACTGACACTGCTGGTACGCGAGATGCCCGACAGCCGTATACATCTGTTCGGCTATCCGGAATGGCAGACTTACACCAAAGACCATCTTGAAGCCTTCTTCGAACTGGATACATACTTCTACTCCTCGTTCTACACAAACAATCTGCTGCCGGCAGCCATAACCTTCACAAAGAGTTATCGCAAATGGTATGGAAAAGAGATGGACGAACGTTATCCGAAATTCGGCATGCTGGGGTTCGATACCGGCTATTTCTTCCTCAAAGGCCTATCCAGATATGGTTCCGGACTTGAAAAGAATTTGGATAAAATGGACCTTGTCCCTATTCAAACCGGCTTCAAGTTCCAACGTGTCAACAACTGGGGCGGCTTCATCAACCGGAAAGTATTCTTTGTACGTTTCACCAAAAACTTTGAGCTGATAAAGCTTGATTTCGATTAAAGACGATTTACAGCCATTCGATGACAAGCAACTCGTAAATTGCAATTTAAGAAAATGAGACTAAAAACAATTATAGGAACAGCA
>OHLN01000909.1_pt1 | contig 12860 bp, 9 predicted proteins | sample 1569071 | NCBI WGS metagenome assembly OHLN01 (sample SAMEA3879594, study PRJEB24766) | human gut metagenome | biome: human-associated habitat; feature: feces | place: USA | collected 1985/1987
CGGGGCGCGGGCCGCAACCGCCAGCAGGTGATCGGCCACCTCGTGAAGCGGTAGGAAAAAGCACAGAGACCATAGAGACCCGTGGCGGACCAGCGCCATCGCGCGGCCTCTATGGTCTCGCTTCGTAGATCATGGTCCCGTTGTTTGGATTATCGCATAGGATCGTCTTTGACGGTTCAAGGTACAAAGGTCCTAAGCGTAGGATGAAATTCATCCAAGGATTTACAAATAAGACAGGCAGACTTGAAATAATCAAGACTGCCTGAATTCGGGGTCCAATCCTCTTGCGAGGAATGATCCGATGCAAAGATAAAAACAAATTTCCAAAGCATCAAATCTTACGAGCAATAATTTCTCTTTTTTACGAAATCCATCCACTTTTTCAAAAAAAAGTCTTATATTTGCATATTGGAATAAAAACATAGAGAAACGATGAACAGAATAGACCTTCGTAAAGCAATGTTGGACGACAATAATTTCCGTATGAAAAAGATGGTCATTTTCCTTATGTTGCTCTGCATACAGATTTCTGCTTCTGTATGTCACGCACAGGTGAACGATTGGAAGAATTATCTTTCAAAGGCATGGGTCAGAAACATTGTTGTAGATGGCGACAAACTTTATCTGGGAACGGATGGCGGTCTGGCTATTTACGACAAAAACACTGGTCGATGCCAATTCCTTGATAGAACAAATGGATTGGCAGACAACAATATCGTTGGACTGGCTCACCACAATGGCAAGTGGTGGATAGGTGGCCAATACACAGGCATGAGCATTTATGATGAAAACTCATTTCTGAATTGGCAGTTCCCTTTTGCACTTCAAAGCTGTTTCGCCTTTGATGATGCATTAGATAAGGTGTATATTGGAGCAATACACGATATCTATATCTTGAAAGATAATTACTATACGGTTTACACTCCCGACCCCAAAGCAGACATACATTCCTATCCTGCTATCCAATCTCTTGTTCTTGATAAAAACGGTACACTGTGGTTTGGTGGCTTTACGTTTGGTTTCCTTTCCTCCAATGGAAATACCACGCTTCTAAACTGTGGCGCAAGTGAAGTTAACAATATAATAATCGACGATAAAGACAACAAATGGTTGGCAACTAACAGAGGGTTAATCAAGTATGACGGCACATCTTTCACTTCGTACAACACTTCAGGCGGACAACTGTCAAGTAACAATGTTAACGGATTAGCTTTCGACACGAATCGTAATTTATGGATGGGAAATTGGAACGTACTTGTCAAATATGACGGAAAACAATTCTCCTCTTACCCGCTTCCTTCAAACTACAGCAACGACTGGATATGCGACATCGCACCCGATGGTAACGATGTATGGGTAGCAACACGATTTCATGGATTGCTCAGATTCTATGACGGCACGTTTGAACAGACAGAACTGGAGAAGAATATATTGACGCAGAACCTGATGCACGAGGTTTCCACAGTCGACGAGAAAGGCAACGTGTGCTTTGCATCCAATGATTATCTTGCCCAATACACAGAGAAAGGGGAATGGAAACACCTGTTTCCTAATGCAAAGGACTATTACCCTGCTATTAACGCAGCTGCATACGATAAGCGAGGACGTTTGTGGGTTGCACCCAATAATAGCGATACCATACTGGCTGTTATAGAAAATGCCGATACAACTGTTTTCAAACGAGATAACACGCCATTTCAAACAGGGCAGTTAAAACAACTGGAATTCGATAGCAAAAACCATTTATGGGTTGGAGCATCAAATGGCTTATATAAATACGACGGCGTACAATGGTCTCAATACAACTCTTCAAATTCGCCAATGCCAGGCGACATGATAACATCCCTCGCTTTTGATAAGAGCGACAGGCTATGGGTTGGAATCGCGGACCTTGGAGTGTGCTCTTTTGATGGGCATAATTGGGTGTGTCATGATACGATAAATTCCCCTATTCCATATAATTATGTTGACTGTATCGCTGTTGATTCGCATAACAGAGTATGGATGAATAGTAGATATAGTAGGAATGGAACGCCTGTAATGGGTAAAGATTATGGTGGTGGATTGGTTTGCTACGATGGCACGAATTGGAAAATCTATAACCAATATAACTCCAACATAGGCGGCAACAGCATCGTGGATATTGCAATAGACAAGCATGATGCCCTATGGATGGCAGTATCTGATATAGGTCTTGTACGCTTCGATGGGGAAAACCAATGGGATGCTTACACAATCTACAACAGTGGGCTGGCTAATCCGTGGCCAATTCAGGTGCAGATAGATGTCAAGCGAGATATGATTTGGCTCAGCTATGAAGCATCGGGAGGCATCTCTTCCGCCAAGATGAATCAAGGCACAGGTGTAGAAGGAATATTTGTAACGCCAAATGGTGCAAAAGCTATTTACACTATTGAGGGACGCAAAGTAAAAGCTATGACACCAGGGCAGATTTATATCATGCGAGACGAGAACGGGAAAACAACAAAAGTTCTTGCTCGGTAGTATCAAGAAGATTATGCCTAAAAAAGAATATACATCGTTACCAACCGACTATCCAGTGTGTGAGCATAGCTGCTGCCCCATGGCGACTACCTGTTTGCACCAGATAGCCTACTCCATCCTCATGGAGCAGCACGAAGAGTATCTGCGTCTGATCAATCCCACCAGATGCGGCAAAGACAAGACCTGCACTTACTATCGGGATAAAAAGCCGGTCCTATTCGCCAAAGGATTCACCAACTTTCAAAAGCGAATGTACCCTCAACAATATAATAAGTTTATGACCACCCTCATCCTCCACTTCGGACGCAACCAATATTTCAAGCGTAGGCGTGGCGACATTCTGCTTCCTCCCGAGGAGCAGGAGGTGGTAAGACTGATGCTTGAAAAGGTGGGAGCAGACTCCAAAATGGACTTCGACAAATACGAAGAACATGTCAACTGGAATGCCTGACCAGTTTAGCTTAAGTGTCACCGAAGTTTAAGCATGCTGACACTTCAGTACCACTTAAGTGAAACTCCAGTACCAACCGAACAACACAAAAAGCGGTACTGAAAACAGAGATATCAGAATAGAGGAACCGCGCTGCAGGTAGGCTGCACAAGCCAATCATAACTTTGCACTCAAGTTTGTGCCGAACGGTGCATCACAAAAAGAAAGCATAAAGGGGAAAGAATATGGGACTACTCGATTTTATATACACGGGCGTGATAGCGCACTTTCTGAAAAAGAGACTGGGCGGATCGGGCCATCATTCCGCACACGACCACCACGACCACGCGCACGAGCATCATGGGGATCATGAGGACTACGACCATGAGGACGGTTGGCGTGAGGACTACGACCATGAGGACAGTTGGCGTGAGGACGAAGCCTTGGACCACGGCGACCACGACCTCGACGATGTCATCTACAACAAATACATCCACGAAGACTATGACCACGACGGCGAGGACTGCGATCACGACGACTATGACCAGGACGGCTACGGAGAGCACGACGACTACGGAGAGCACGATCTGGACGGCTGGTATGGCGACGAATACTAAACGCCGAGGCTGAAAAAAAGAGGCTGGTGGGGGAAAGGCAACCATGACCTTTCCCCCACCAGCCTGATGGGCCGCGGGGTGTGGCGGCGGAAGGAATCCTACTTTACTTCAGCACCTCGACGGAGCGCTTGACGAAGTCGTTGAGCGCGGCGCCCTTGAGCATGCCGTTCTGGAGAAGGGCGAGATCGACCAACTGATGGATCAGGGTGTTGTCCTTGGCATAGTCGGCAACGATCTGGCGCTTCTTGCCGCGCTGGTCCTCCAGGGCCTTCTCCGTCTGGGAGAGGTCGTCCTTGTCGGCCTGGGAGATCTCCTCGGGCTTCTTGTCCTTCTGGGCCTGGCGCAGGGCGGCGAGGCGGGCCTCCTGGCCCTTGATCTCGCTGAGGACGGGCTTCATGGTCTCGGCCGTGGCAGCGGTCTCGTCGGCGAGGATCTGCTTGATGAGCGGGTGGTCGGCGTTGAGCACGAGCATGTAGCTATCCGGCATCTGGCCATAGAAGCCCATGCCCTGCTGGAAGCGGCTCATGTCCTTCATGCGGCGCATCCACTCGTTCTGCGTGATCACGGTCGGCTGGGCCGTCTCGCCAAGGGCCTGGACCTCGACGCCAAACTCGGTCTTGTCGAGACGGGGCATCTGGGAGCGGAAGGCCTCTGACAAATTGTCACGCTCGTCCTGGGAGAGTGTCAGTTCGTGGACCTCGTCCTTGGCGATGAGGCGATCGACGGTGTCGGAATCGACACGCACGAAGTGGCTCTTCTCCAGCTTCTGCTCGAGCAGGGAGACAGTCGGCACGTCGAGTTCGCCGTCGCAAAGCAGGACGCTGTAGCCCTTGGCCTTGGCGGCCTCGATGTAGGTGTATTGCTCCTCCTTGTTGACGGCGTAGAGATAGACGAGGTTGCCGTCCTTGTCGGTCTGGTTGTCCTTGATGAGCGTGCGATACTCGTCGAAGGTGAAGTATTTGCCCTCGGTGTCCTTCATCAGCGCAAAGTCCTTGGCGCGGTCGTAGAAGGCGTCGCGCTCGGAGAGCATGCCGTAGTTGATGAAGAGCTTGAGGTCGTCCCACTTCTCCTCATACTCCTTGCGGTTCTCCTTGAAGATGCTGCTCAGGCGGTCGGCGACCTTCTTGGTGATATAGGTCGAGATCTTCTTGACGTTGGCATCGCTCTGGAGGTAGCTGCGGCTGACGTTGAGCGGGATGTCGGGAGAGTCGATGACGCCGTGGAGCAGCGTGAGGAACTCGGGGACGATGCCCTCGACGTGGTCGGTGACGAACATCTGGTTGCAGTAGAGCTGGATCTTGTTGCGCTGGAGCTCGATGTTGGACTTGATGCGCGGGAAGTAGAGGATGCCGGTGAGCGTGAAGGGGTAATCGACGTTGAGGTGGATCCAGAACAGGGGATCGTCGTTCATGGGGAAGAGGGTATGGTAGAACTTCTTGTAGTCCTCGTCCTTGAGCGACGACGGCGACTTCGGCCAGAGGGGCTCGACGCTGTTGATGACGTTGTCCTCGTCGGTATCGACCTGCTTGCCGTCCTTCCACTCCGTCTTCTTGCCGAAGACCACGGGCACGGCCATAAACTTGCAGTACTTCGTGAGCAGCTGCTCGATGGTGGACTTCTGGAGATAATCCTTGCTGTCGTCGTCGATGTGGAGGATGATGTCGGAACCGCGGTCGGCCTTCTCCACCTCGTCGATGGTATATTCGGGGCTGCCGTCGCAGGTCCAGCGCACGGCGTGGCTGCCCTCGCGCCAGCTCTTGGTGACGATCTCGACCTTCTTGCTCACCATGAAGGCGGAGTAGAATCCGAGACCGAAATGGCCGATGATGGCCTCGGCCTTGTCCTTGTACTTGTCGAGGAAGTCGGTGACGCCGGAGAAGGCAATCTGGTTGATGTACTTGTCGATCTCCTCGGCCGTCATGCCGATGCCGCGGTCGGAGATGGTGAGCGTGCCGGCCTGCTCATCGAGGGTGACGCGGACGGAGAGGTCGCCCAGGTCGCCGGAGAAGTCGCCTGCCGAGGCGAGGGTCTTCATCTTCTGCGTGGCGTCCACGGCGTTGCTGACCATCTCGCGAAGGAATATCTCGTGGTCGGAATACAGAAACTGCTTGATGACGGGGAAGATGTTCTCCGTCGTTACTCCAATATTACCTTTCTTTTCCATTATTGTGATATGAGTTTTTAAGATTCGTTTTAACTGTGTCATTGCAAATAGCGTGCCAAAACGAAAAATGGCCTGGAGGGCTCACGAAGCGTGATGGGGCACGCCGCGGGGTCCTGCCAGGCCTGGGAAAAGAGACGGAAAAAAATAGAGTTGTGCGCGGGCGTTACCGGATGAAGAGGAGCTCGCGATACTTCGGCTGCGTCCAGAGCTCGTCGCTGACGCAGAGCTCCAGTTTGTCGATGTGGTAGCGGATGGCCTCCATCTTCGGCACGACCGTGTCGTGGTAGGCGACGGCCTTCTCGCGCTCGTCGGCGATGCGGTTGGCCACCTTGCGGGCGTTGACCAGCTCCTCCACGCCCTGCTCGATGGCCTGGGTGCGCTCGGCGATGTCCTCGATGATCTTCATGTTGCGCGAACTGAGCTTCTCGGCCTTCTCGGCAGGGAAGACGGCGCGCATGCTCTGCACGTTCTTGAGCAGCATGCTCTGGTAGTGGGTGGCCACGGGGATGATGTGGTTCATGGTGAGGTCGCCCATGACGCGGGCCTCGATCTGAATCTTCTTCGTGTAGGTCTCCCACTTCACCTCGTTGCGGGCCTCCAGCTCCTTGCGCGTCATGACGCCGAGGCTGGTGAACATGCGGACGGAGGACTCGCTGAGGTAGTTGTCGAAGATGACGGGGCAGCTCGTCTCGCAGTCGAGGCCACGGCGGCGGGCCTCCTCGACCCACTCCTCGCTATAGCCGTTGCCATCGAAGCGGATGGGCTTGCAGGCCGTGATGTCCTCGCGCAGGACGCTGACGATGGCCTTCATGCGGTCCTCGCCCTGGGCGATGAGGGCATCGACGCGGGCCTTGAAGTCGGTCAGGGCCTCGGCCACGGCGCTATTGAGGGCGATCATCGCCGAAGCGCAGTTGGCCTCGGATCCCACGGCACGAAACTCGAAACGGTTGCCGGTGAAGGCGAAGGGAGAGGTGCGGTTGCGGTCGGTGTTGTCGATCATCAGTTCGGGAATCTCGGGGATGTCCATCTTCAGGCCCTGCTTGCCGGCCATGATGAAGTCGTCCTCGCTGTCGCTCTGCTCGATGTGGTCGAGGAGCTCGGAGAGCTGCTTGCCGAGGAAGGAGGAGATGATGGCGGGAGGGGCCTCGTTGGCGCCGAGGCGGTGGGCGTTGGTGGCGCTCATGATGGAGGCCTTGAGCAGGCCGTTGTGGCGATAGACGCCCATCAGGGTCTCGACGATGAAGGTGACGAAGCGGAGCGTGGACTCGGGAGTCTTGCCCGGGGCGTGGAGCAGCACGCCGGTATCGGTGGAGAGGCTCCAGTTGCAGTGTTTGCCGCTGCCGTTGATGCCGGCGAAGGGCTTCTCATGGAGCAGGACGATGAAGCCGTGCTTGCGCGCCACCTTCTTCATCAGCGACATCAGGAGCATGTTGTGGTCGACGGCGAGGTTGCAGTCCTCGAAGATGGGGGCAAACTCAAACTGGTTGGGGGCCACCTCGTTGTGGCGGGTCTTGCAGGGGATGGCGAGTTCGAGGGCCTGCACCTCCAGGTCCTTCATGAAGCTCTGCACGCGGTCGGGGATGGTGCCGAAATAGTGGTCGTCCATCTGCTGGTTCTTGGCCGACTCGTGGCCCATGAGGGTGCGGCCCGTCAGCATCAGGTCGGGGCGTGCGCTATAGAGGTCGGCATCGACGAGGAAGTACTCCTGCTCCCAACCGAGATTGGTCTTCACCTTGCTCACCTTCGGGTCGAAATAGTGGCAGACGTCGGTGGCGGCCACGCTGAGGGCGTGGAGCGTGCGGAGCAAGGGGGCCTTGTAGTCGAGGGCCTCGCCCGTATAGGAGATGAAGATGGTGGGGATGCAGAGGGTGTCGTCGATGATGAAGACGGGGGAGGTGGGGTCCCAGGCGGAGTAGCCACGGGCCTCGAAGGTGTTGCGGATGCCGCCGCTGGGGAAAGAACTGGCGTCGGGCTCCTGCTGGACGAGCAACTTGCCAGAGAAGTCTTCGATCATCCCGCCCTTGCCGTCGTGTTCCACAAAGGCGTCGTGCCGCCGGTCAGGGGCTGGAACCAGTGGGTGTAGTGGGTGACGCCCATCTCCATGGCCCACTGCTTCATGCCGGAGGCCACGGCATTGGCTATGGAGCGGTCGAGGGGCGTGCCGTTGTCGATGACGTCGGTGAGCTGGGTGTAGATGGCGGCGGGCAGGTATTTGTACATCTTAGCGCGGGTGAACACATACTTGCCAAAATACTCGGACGGACGCTCCTTGGGAACTTCCACCTCTAAGGGGCGCTTCTTGAACGCCTCCTCTACGACCTGAAATCTTAAATTCGACATATCCTGAACCTTAAAGTATAATATATAATGTTATCCTAATCATTATCGGCTACCTCACGGTAGGAACCAAAAGCAAAACGCCCGAGCCTCATCCATGCGCCCAGGTGTCTCTCATGTCTGCCATTGCAGTAGTCGATCGTGTGTGGTCTATCCTAAACTGGGGGCAAAAATACAAATAAAATTTGAAAAGGCCCGCAACATACCGTTTTTTTTACGATTTATTCAACCAATCGGCCTTTCTATCGCCAGGAGCGCCCCTCGAGAGGAGGGGCGCAGGCGTCAGAACGGCATACCGACGGCGAAATGGAAGGCGAAGTCGCGGCCCCAGCGGGGATGGAAGATGGGATAATGGTCCTTGTGGTTGTCGTAGGCGGGATTGATCGCCTTCATGGCACCGTCGAGGCGGAGGATGAAATAGCCGAAGTTGAGGCGCAGGCCGAGGCCGTAGGAGACGGCGATCTGCTTGAAGAAGGTGTCGAGCTGAAACTGGCCGCCGGGCTGCTCGGGATAGGATCGGAGCGTCCAGATGTTGCCCGCATCGACAAAGGCGGCGCCGTCGAACTTCCAGAACAGGCGGGTGCGATACTCGAGGTTGAGGTCGAGGCGCATGTCGCCGGTCTGATTGATGAAGTCGATGCGGCCGTCGCTGCCACGATACTTGCCGGGACCGAGCTCGCGGACGCTCCAGCCGCGCACGGAGTTGGCACCACCGGAGAAGTAGCGCTTCTCGAAGGGCAGCACGGTGCTGTTGCCATAGGGCCACGCCACCCCCAGGAGGCCGTGGAGGGCCAGCGTGTTGTGGGCGCTGAAACGCAGCAGGCGCGTGTATTCGAAGTCGAACTTGGCATACTGGGCGTAGGCGATATTGAAGAGCTGGCGCTGGCCGTGGCTGTTCTGCTTGAAGCGGAATATCTGGGAGAAGCCGCTCAGCAGGTTGCCCGCCGTCTCGACGCTCGCACGGATGACGCGGTCGCCGGCGTTGTAGGTGAGGCCGAAGCCCGCCTTCATGATGAAGAGGTCCTCGTAGTTGTAGCGCAGGATGGCGTTGCGGTTGGAGACGCTGTCGAGGTAGTCGTGCTTGAAGGTGGCGCTGATCCAGGGCATATAGACGTAGCTGAGGTCGAGGACGTCGAGCTTGTACTGCACCCTGCCGTCGCGCGTCGGCCACCGATACTTGAGGCCGGCAGAGAAGACACGGCGATGGAACTCGGGGCGGTTCTGGAGATTCCAGGCCACGGAGAGCTCGGTCGAGGCCGTGCTGCCGCGACGGCCCTTGCGCGAGAGGAAGGGAGCCATCAGGCGGGGCATCTGGAAGCGGGCCTCGACGCCATACTCCTCGTAGTCGCCGCGCTCGTAGCCCTCCAGTCCCTTGATGGCCTCGAAGGCGCCACGGAGCTCAATGCTGAGGAGTTCGCTGCCGCGGAAGAGGTTGCGGTTCTGATAGGTCAGCGTGGCGGCTGCTCCGAAGTCGCCAGCCGTATTGGTGCCCTCGGGCTGGAAGGCGATGGTGTTGGGCTTGCGCATGGAGAGGCGGATGTCGGTGTCGAGGTTGTGGAGAGTGTCCTCGCGAAAGGTGATGTTGGTGTAGCGGACGGCGCCGAGCCGCGCGAAGTTGTTGTAGGTGCGCTGCAGGTCGGAGGCGCTAAACCACTCGCCGGCCTTGACCACCGTGTTTTCGGCCAGCACGCTGCGGCGCAGGGGCAGGTCGTAGCCGTCGCCGGATCGGTAGTGGATGGATCGCACGCGATAGCGGGGATGGGGCTTGGGGGGCGCGCTGCTGTTCTCGCGGTAGGGCAGGATGCGGCAGACGAGGTTGACGCCCTGCGTGCCCTGGAGGGAGTCGGCGGTATAGGTGACGAAGTCTTTGTGGAAACGATAGAAGCCGGAGTCGTTGAGGACGGTGGCGATGCGCTTGCGGAGGTTGTCGAGGGAGGAGACGGTGAAGACCTCGCCCACCTGCTGATCGCCCGTGCCAAAGACGGGGGCAAGGACCTGGGCCACGGCGGAGTCGGGGATGTCGTAGCGGAAGGAACTGATACGGTAGGGATCGCCGGGATGGAGGGTATAGATGGCCTTGAGCTTGCGGCCACGGACCTGCGTCTCGAAATCGACGTAACTGTTCATATAGCCCATGTTCTGCATGGCCAGACGCAGGTCGGCGCAGGACCGGGCGGCCTCCAGGGAGTCATAGACGACGGGCTCCTCGCCGATATGGCGCAGCGTGCGGTTGAGCCACTTCGTGGAGTCGCGGCCCGCCAGGGAGTAGGTGCCCAGGGGAATCTTGAAGAGGGAGAACCAATGGGAGTTGCCCTTTTGGCGGACGTACTGGCCAAACTGGGCGGCATCGAGGTCCTTGCTGTCGGTGCGCACCTGGACGGCATCGAGGAGGTAGCGGTCTTCGGGCACGAACTTGGACGTGGAGCAACCCGTCAGGGCCGTGGCTACCAGCGTGATCAGCAACAATAACAGGGGCGTATGTCGGTTCTTCCAATTCATAAAATTCATTATTTTGCGCAAAGTTAGCAAAAAAAACAGAGCCATCGGGAATCATTGGCGCATTTTTTACTATATTTGCACTGTGATAACCAATAACCAAGTAAAAATCATCCGATCGCTATCGACGCGCAAGGGGCGCAAGACGACGGGCTGGTTCATGGCCGAAGGGCCGAAAGTGGTGGGCGACCTCCAGGCTGCTGGCTTCCGGCCGGTGGCCATCTACGACGAGATGGAGGACGTCAGGCGCATCTCGCAACTGCAACATCCGCAGGGGGTGGTGGGCGTCTTCGAGATACCCGCAGGACCTCGGGATGGGGCCGGGATCGACCCCAGCGAACTGACCCTCGTACTCGACGGCGTGCAGGACCCGGGCAACCTGGGCACCATCATCCGCGTGGCCGACTGGTTTGGCGTGGGCGCTATCTGGTGCTCGCCCGACACGGCCGACTGCTGGAATCCGAAGGTCATCCAGGCTACGATGGGAAGCATCGCGCGCGTGGCCATCCACTATGCGCCGCTCGTGCCGCTGATCGACGCGCTCGATAAGGACTGCCCCGTCTATACGACGCAGCTCGACGGCGAGAACATCTACGAGACGACGCTCAAGCCCCACGGCGTGATTGTAATGGGCAACGAGGGCAACGGGGTGACGGAGGAGGTGAGGCGACGGGCCACACGACCACTGCTCATCCCCAATTTCCCCCAAGGCAGGACGACGGCCGAGTCGCTCAATGTGGCGATCGCCACGGCCCTGGTCTTAGGAGAGTTTCGGCGCAGGATGTTCTAAGACAGGAATGTTTTAGGACGGAATGTTCCAAGATAAGATTGTTCCAGGACAGGATTGTTCCAGGACAGGATTGTTTAAGGCAGGATGATTTTCTAAGAAAAGCAATGGATAGAGAAGCACTGACAAGAGATCGCAGCGTGGCTCGCTGCATCGCCGAGGGCTACCGGCTCTTCACCGGCCAACAGCTGACGACGCTCCGCCGGACATGGAAACCGCTGGTAGCCTCATCGCTGGGATGGGCGCTGAGCATCACGACGGCGCTCTGCGGACAATGGATCGGGACGGCGCTGGCCCTGCTGCTGGCGCTGGCCGCACTGGTTGTTTTCAAGCGGACCATCCTGCAGTTGGTCGCGCCCATGCCGAAGTGTGGCAGGGCGGCCAAGCGCGTGCTTCGCCATCTGGGGAGCTACCTCACCTACGCCCTCCTATCGGGCATCATCGGCCTGGTGGTCTTCACGCTGCTGATGATCCCGGCCATCATCCTGCTCATAGAAGGCTACTTCGACTACACGCTGGCAGCGGAGGGCGACCCCAGGGTGCTGGGCATGGGCTACTGGGTGCTGACCACGGCAACGCTGACCTTCTGTCTCGCGCTGGTCTTCTACGCAATGATATGGAAGACGTTTGGCGAGGCCTATCTCTACGGGGCGATGGTGGCGCAGGACGAGGTAAGGAAAAGGCAGCAGGCGCGGACCACGACTTGGACGACGGCAGCAGACTGACGGACGCCTATCCCCCACCCCTCCTCATATCATAACATCAACTCAAAAGAATGAAGAAACTATTTTTGTCGCTTCTTGCAGCACTTTCACTCCACGCCTGCGGAGACAATGTTTACGGAATGGAAAACAACGACACGACGACCATACAGATTATAGAGACTTCCGACGTGCACGGTTGTTTCTTTCCCTACGACTTTATCAACCGCCGCGACCTGCCGGGTTCGCTGGCCCGCGTAAAAACCTACGTTGACCGGATGAGGGCGCAGTATGGGGCGGAGAACGTCTTTCTGCTCGACAATGGCGACATCCTGCAGGGCCAGCCCATCTGCTACTATTACAACTATGTGGCGACGGGACAGACCAACATCGCGGCACAATGTACGAACTACCTACAGTATGACGCCCAGACGCTGGGCAACCACGACGTGGAGACGGGCCACGGGGTCTATGACAAATGGATCAGGGAGAGCCACGCGCCGGTACTGGGAGCCAACGTCATCGACACGCGGACAGGAAAGCCCTACATCCTGCCCTATCGCGTGCTGTGCAAGGACGGCAAGGTGAAGGTGGCGATCATCGGCATGATCACACCAGCCATCCCCAGTTGGCTGAAGGAGAATCTGTGGAGCGGACTGCGCTTCGACGACATGGTGGCCACGGCACGGAGAACCATCCAGGAGGTGAAGGATCGGGAGCATCCGGACGTGATCGTCGGCCTCTTCCACTCGGGATGGGACGGCGGCATCGTGACGGAGGACTATACGGAGGACGCCTCGCGGAGGGTCGCCGAGGAAGTGGC
>OHLN01000910.1_pt1 | contig 12846 bp, 14 predicted proteins | sample 1569071 | NCBI WGS metagenome assembly OHLN01 (sample SAMEA3879594, study PRJEB24766) | human gut metagenome | biome: human-associated habitat; feature: feces | place: USA | collected 1985/1987
TTCGCTATAAAGAGCTGGTCAAGAAGGATGAAGGCATAAATAACAATATTATAATGGCAGAAATTGTTGGTGATAAGGATAAACTTAATGTAATTTATCACCAAGCAGAGGTTAGATTTAAGCAGCAATATAAGAAAAAGTAGTATTATTTGAGCAGCCCTCTTCGGAGGGTTGTTTTTATTTACAAATATTGAAAATATCTCTTGCTAAAACGCTATAAAAACGCTATACTAATGCTACTAAAGGAAGGTGAGAAAAATGGCATTGTCGGATGCGATAATATACATAAGAAAAAAAGGGTTTTACACGCAGGTTGAGTTCGCTGAACGCATAGGGGTATCTTATTCAACTGTTAACCGATGGGAAAATGGAAAGATGAATCCTAATGTTTCTGCAATGAAGCGATTAAAAGCATATTGTGATGCCTTAAATATAGAATTTGGAAATGTTGAAAAAGCATGGTTAGATCGGTCTTTGGAAGACGAAAAGAATGAGAAAAACAAATAAAGTATGCTTACAAATACTTTTGTCTACGACATAATGAGTTTTGGGAAAAGTATAAATATTCCTGGACTTTTATTGTTGGCTATGGTACGATTAAAATGAAATAACAAGGAGGTGGCTATATGCCATATGCTATAGATTTATTTTGTGGAGCAGGAGGATGCTCTGAAGGACTGATACAATCAGGATTTCATATCCTTTTCAGTTCGGATATAAGTGATATGGTAGAGGTGACGTATAAATATCGTCATGCACAGTTAGGACTTATACAAGGTCAAAATACTTGGTTTGAAAGAGCGGACATCAGAAATCTTCATGGAGATTTTATCAATCAAAAAATCAGTGAATTAGAGATTTTTCGTAATAAAGATGTTCCAGAAATTGACTTGATGATAGGAGGACCTAGTTGTCAAGGTTTCTCTCGCGCAGGAAGGCGTGATAAAGAAGATCCGAGAAATTTATTATTTGGAGAATATGTTAGAGTAATAAGCGAAGTAAAGCCTAAATACATTGTTCTTGAAAATGTGGAGGGCTTTATGGATATGCAGTTTTTGGGCTATAAAGGATTAAACTTATATGATGAGGAGGGAAATCTTGTTGAGGAAGGACCAGTGTATCCAGATGGTTCTGTTACACCGAATATATTAACAGCTGAGTTAAATAGAATTGGTTATAGCACTTTGGAACCAAGGATTTTGAATGCAGCAGATTATGGTGTTCCACAGAGAAGAAACAGAGTTATTTTTATTGGATATCGAAATAATCTGCCTGCCCCTTCATATCCAGAGCCTACAGTTGAGGCCGGACATCATCTATCCTTAAGAGATGCTATTGGTGATTTAGTAAATAATGCCAATATAAGAAATAGAGTTAATCAGAGACTATCTGATTATCAAAGAGATAGTAGAGCAGGTAGAACACCATCATTTGTTACAGGACAGCCAATTCCTTGTGATAGAAGGCATCTTCAAAATCTTGAACTTCCTAATGCAACAGATGTTGTTTTGGAAAGATTTGACTTGTTTAATCAAGGTGAATCGGGTTCTATGTTGAGAAAAAGAATAAAAGAGCAGGGAATAGATATTACAGGCAAAAATGCACTGATTCAACATTGTTGTGAAAAACTAAATATGCAAGCGGATGAGGTTGTTAATTTGTTTAGAAATGTGAATGCTCCAAATGATGCTATCGATATACTTCTAACAAAGAAAAATATTCGACAGAGATTAGATTCTACAGAGCCATCACCAACCGTAGTTACACTTCCAGATGACTATATAAATCCGTGGGAGGCAAGAACAATTAGTGTTAGAGAAATGGCTAGGTGCCAATCATTTGATGATTCATTTGAATTTCTTGGGAAGAGAACTACTGGGGGGCTGAAAAGACGTGTTGAGGTGCCACAGTGCACACAGGTTGGAAATGCAGTTCCGCCTTTATTAGCGAAAGCAGTTGCAGACGAAATTATGAGAGTTTTATAAGATAAAGGGTAGCCCATTAATTGGACTACCCTTTGTTTGTTCAGTGAATGTGAATTATATATCAATATGATTACAGTTCAACAACTTCGATTTCACCAAATAAATCTGATTTTGCATACGGTTTTATACGCCATGCATTACCGTGATTTTTTCCTATGTAACGACCTTCTTTTGTTGTGTAGCCACGCCAATCATAAGTGATAATACCAGACTTGATTAATGAAAGAAAGGTTGTAAACTGTGGGGCTCTAGAAAACTCAATTTCATTGTATTTGAACTGAACCATCCCATCAATTTCTCTGCTTTCAGCTTTGACCCATAGAGTTGATGGATGTTTTGCATATAATTGTTGACGTAAGTCATCAAAATGCCAATATGCAGCAACTTCAGGTTTTCCAGTATTTGGATTACGCCAAACAAGATTTACTGTACGTTCTTCATCATTAACATGAAGATAAAAGCCTTGATTGTTTTGTGGGGCGTCCATTGAACCGATGGTAATGTAAAGGCTATTGGCACCAGGATGCTTATCTGATTCATAGCCATATATTCTAGCAAATGCGGATACTCTATTTCTATCTGATGGTTCATATTCTGCTACTCTAGTACCTTCAAATTGTGGACGCAAAGTGAAAAGAGTATCTAGAGTATTGCTACCACCTTTGGATTTTACTTCAATTAGTCCATTGTAATCTGCGTCAACACGGTTATTTGTATTTATTCCTAAAAGACTTTCTAAAGTGTCTCCGACATCCTTCGGTGCTATTGGACCGTATCCTTTTGAATTATCAAAGAAACCACCATGAATAATTTCATATAAGCGAGGTTTGATTCGATAGAACAAATCGGTAATGGCATCCATACCAATGGCATTGAGTAAATCATTTTCGGTTGGAATATTGTGAGTAAGATTGATTATGTATATTACAGGAGTGCCATCAGTTTGTTTGAAAATGGAAATATAGAGAAGATCGCCTTCATTTATTTCTCCAGATTCCATTTTGCGTTTTATTGTTTCAATGGAAAAACGTCTATCACCACGATTATTTGATACACGATAGAACTTTAATTTGATAACATCAGTTTTACCATGCTGAACAAATAATGCATCATATGTCACACCATATTTGCCACCATGCTCTAACTGCTCATAGTCGACAAGTCCATTGTCAAATAATAAATCTCTTAGAATACCATTAGCATCTAAATTGTTTTTGTCAATCATTGTATAAGTCATACGGATTAAAGCATAATCTTCATTGCGATATTTACGTATCATGTTAATCACATTTGTTTCATCTGAATAAGGTGTAAAAATCATATTTTTTCCTCCGTTCTTGAAAATAAACTGTACATATCTGCATCAACTGTGTAAGCCATTGCATATAAGGTCCTAATTGTTGGATTTTGTGCTTTACGATGCATAATTCTACTTACAATTGCGGTTTGAATATCAGTTGCTCCATAAAATTCAATCTGTTTAAGCTGTTTGTTTCTCATAATTTTTTGAATGTTTTCAATGAAAACAAGAAGATAATCATCTTCAGTAAAAGTTAATGAGTTGAATGAATTGTCACTTAATAAATCATTGAAATAATTTCTTGAAAACAAAGCAGGAAATGGTGCATTTAATTTACGAGCAAGGTTAAGTGCTGTTATGTATTCGATATTTTGTTCGCCGTATTCTAATAATGAAAGGCAACCACGGTCGTATTTTATTGAAGAGGCTAATTCAGCAATACCGAGTCCTTGTGCTTCGCGAGTTTTTCTAATATTGGCACCAAATACTAATAAGATATCCTTTGGGTTAAATTCTGAATTCAAACTGATCACCTCCTGACATTATTTATTATATTCAAATATACCCTCTTGTTCTTGACTTATAACCGTCAATACAGAGGGTAAATGATAGCGACACCAAATTCAATCTTAATATTTTTTCTAAAACCGTAAGATTTCACCCCTTCCCAAAGCTACATATTAGGAGGCGGTGATTTTTCTGTTTTCTCCGTTTCTTTGCTCTCGCAGATTTACCGTCTCCTAAAAATAAATAAAGCCTGATTACGTATAAGGGCTGGTATTTCATATCTGTAACCACAAGGTGAAGGATATGAGTTACTAGGATAACTATGCCCTTTTTGTAATCAGGCTATTTTTATGTCTAGTTATGCCAGCTCTTTTCGTGACAGACGGGAAGGACGGTATATGAAGACAGTTAGTTACAAAGATCCGTATGAACCACTTTCTGTGGTCATACAGATTGATGACGATGATGAGGAAGGCTTGGAGGAAATATTGGCATTTTTAAATGATGATGCAAGGCTGACACAGAACATGGAACGAAAAGAAAGATACCACATGAAGTATCATTTGGAAGGTCTTATCTATGAAGGAGTTGATTATGCATCGCAAGAAGATTTGGAGGCAGATGTGGAGATGAGTGAGACAGAGAAGCTGATTGATACTTGGTTGCAAGAAAATCTTACTGTGGTGCAGTATCAAAGGTTCAAGCTTTTTATGGAAGGGTTATCCATCCGTGAGATAGCAAAGACAGAGGGAATTGATTACAGTTCTGCAAATGAGTCTATCAAGGCATCACAGAAAAAACTCAAGAAAATTTGTGAAAACACCCTATCAAAATACCCTTTCAAATCTCCGTATAGTGAGAACAAAAGAAAGGAGGAATAAGCCGATGTATGAGAAACTACTGCAGGAATTAAAGGACTATACGTATTTCTGTGGATGGAAGTATGAGACCAGAAATGGCAGCAGGACAAAGGTTCCAAAATCTGTGAAAGGCCATAATGCTGATAACAGTAATCTTGATGACTTCTGTGGATTCTCTGAAATTATAGGACATATAGGTAAATACGATGGTATTGGTATTGCTATTACTGGTGATATGGCTGCTATTGATATCGACCATTGCATTGAGGATGGAAAGCTTTCTGATATGGCAGAGGAGATTGTATCAAAGGTCAATACCTATACAGAGATAAGTCCATCAGGTACAGGCATACGTTTGATTGGTAAGACGCATGGATTTAACTATGATAAAGAGAAGTATTACATCAACAATCGTAAGTATGGTCTTGAAGTGTATGCGGCAAGGGATAAGGGTCAGTTTGTCACTATAACCGGTAATGCTATAGGTGATAAGCATGTGAGGGATATTACGGATGTGCTTCCGGAGATTCTTGAGAAATATATGTGCAGACCTGTACTGGTCAAGCTTTTTTGTAACACTTTGTTCGATAAATATCTAACTGTAACGGGTCTCCATAGGTGAATTATCATAAGGGCATCCTGCCTTGCTCATACTTTGAGTAACATTATTATCTTTGCAAAAATCCACAAAATCCCATGAAGTAAATTGTACGCCTTGATCTGAATCTTAACAGCATTAGGAATTCCTGCATCCAACGCAATAAATATGTTTTACAAACAAATTATTCTTCAAAGAGGATTTCCTTTTGAAGTGAAAATGCCATCCGCTCGTCCTGTAGACATTAGTGCATTATCAGAAGCACAGATGAATGCAGAACTAGAGAAAGGATATGCAGATATGCAGTCTGGTCATAATAGATCAGCAAAATCTGTTTTTACTGATATCCGCAAGGATTACAATTTATGATTTATGATATCGTGATTTCATATCAGGCCGAGATAGACCTTCGTGGAATCTTCGAATACATTGCTTTTGAACTGAAGTCACCAGAAAATGCAAGTGGTCAGCTTGATAGGCTTGAAGCATGTATTTTATCTTGTTCTATATATTCCGGATGATGATACAAATCTGTTTTTTATGCCCATTTTTACGGAAGGAGGTATCGACCGTGGCTAACAGAATTATGGGTATTACTGTCCGGATCGGCGGAGATACCACCAAATTACAGACAGCCTTAAAGGGTGTAAATGGTCAGATTAAAGGCACACAGCAGCAGTTGAAGGACGTGGACAAGGTATTAAAACTTGATTCAGGAAATACAGAGCTGCTTGCACAGAAGCAGAAACTTTTAAAGGATGCCATCGGTTCTACCAAAGAAAAACTGGATGCTTTAAAAACAGCACAGGAACAGGCAAAGCAGCAGATGGAGAACGGGGATCTGGGACAGGACAAATATGATGCCCTTCAGAGGGAGATCATCGAAACGGAACAGGAACTCCAAAAGCTGGCACAGGAAGCGGTAAATTCCAATGCTGCCCTTGCGAAAATCGAAGAGGTCGGTGGGAAACTGGAGTCAGTCGGAAATAAGATATCCGGTGTCGGAACAAAAATGCTTCCCGTTACAGCGGCAGTTGCAGGTCTTGGTACGGCAGCAGTGAAGACTACGGCAGATTTTGATTCTTCCATGAGCCAGGTACAGGCCACGATGGGAATTACGGCTGATTCCATGTCAAAGGTGGATGGACAGTCCGTAAATACGATGGATACCCTGCGTACCCTGGCGAAGCAGATGGGAGAGAAAACAGCCTTTTCTGCAAGTGACTTAATTACCTTGCTTTGGCGGGTTATGATACACAGCAGATGTGTGATACGCTTCCAACGGTACTGAATCTGGCAGCCGCAGGAGATATCGATCTTGCATCTGCATCGGATATGGTAACGGATGCCATGTCAGCCCTTGGCATGCAGACGGATGAAGCCAATACAATGGTCGATCAGATGGCAAAAACAGCATCGACCACGAACACATCCGTGGCGCAGCTAGGGGAAGGAATCCTTACCATTGGTGCAACTGCTAAATCCGTAAAAGGCGGTACGGCAGAATTAAATACAGCCCTTGGTATTCTGGCCAATAGTGGTATCAAGGGAGCAGAGGGCGGAACACATCTTAGAAACGTGATCCTTGCATTACAGAGTCCGACCGATAAGGCAGCTGCCTGTATGGAGAGTCTCGGTCTTCAGGTTTATGATTCGCAGGGAAACATGAGGAGTCTGAACGATATCCTTTCTGACCTTAATAAGTCTATGGATGGCATGACCTCTGCCGAGAAGAATAATATCATCAGTACGATCTTTAATAAAACGGATCTGTCATCCGTAAATTCCCTGCTTGCAAATACCGGGGATACCTGGGACAGCCTTCAGAAGTCCATTATGGAATCCGGTGGTGCTGCACAGCAGATGGCAGATACACAGCTTGATAACCTGTCCGGTCAGATCACCATCTTAAAATCAGCGGTGGAAGGTCTGGCCATTTCTTTTGGAGAGGCGCTTATGCCTGTGATCCGGAGTCTTGTCTCCAAGATACAGGGATTTGTAGATAAGCTGAACAGCATGGATGAATCCCAGAGAAACCTGATCATCCGTGTTGCAGCGGTGGTTGCAGCCATCGGACCGTTCCTGATCATTCTTGGAAAAACAATCTCAACCGTAGGGACAGCGATGAAAGGATTTTCTTCCCTTGCCAAAGGGATCGCAAGTCTTGGAGTAAAGATCGCAGGAAGCAGCGGTTCGGTAACCGGGCTGGCAAGCGCACTTGGGGCGGTAGCAGGACCTGTGCTGGCGGTTATTGCCGTGGTGGCCGTTTTAGTGGCTGCATTTAAACATCTGTGGGATACCAACGAGGAATTCAGAAATGCCATGACAGCGATCTGGGAAGGTATTGTCAAGAAGATACAGGCATTTGTTGAAGGAATCAAGGAAAGGCTGGCAGCCCTTAATATTGATTTTACTGCAGTGGCAAATACACTGAAAAAAATCTGGAATGGTTTCTGTGAACTTCTGGCACCTGTGTTTGAAGCAGCATTCAGTATCATTTCAACAGTTCTTGGTACAGTATTTGATGTACTGACGGGAAACTGGGAGCAGATGTGGTCAGGGATCAAGGAGATATTCTCCGGCATCTGGAATGGGATCACTGGAATCTTTACGGCAGCATTGAATCTTATCCGTGGAATTGCGGATACAGTCCTTGGATGGTTTGGTACAAGCTGGAATGCAGTATGGACTTCCGTATCTACGTTCTTTACGAATATCTGGAACGGGATCACGTCATTCTTTACCGGAGTATGGGAGACCATCAAGAATGTGGTACAGGTAGGAATCCTGTTTATTGGTTCGCTTTTGGAAGCAGCATTTAATATCATTACACTGCCGTTCCGCTTTGTATGGGAGAACTGTAAGGAGACCATTATTTCCGTATGGAATACGATAAAAAGCACGGTTTCGACTGTGATCAATGCCGTGGCATCGGTGATCTCTACAGTCATGAATACCATAAAGACTGTGATCAGCACAGTCTGGGATGCAGTCAGTACAAAGATATCTACCGTGCTGAATGCCATTAAGTCAGTGGTAACCACGGTATTCAATGCAGTAAAAACGGTAGCGGTTACGGTGTGGAATGGAATCAAAACCGCAATCAGCACGGTCGTTGACGGCATTAAAAGCAAGGTGTCTTCCGTATTTGAGGCTTTGAAGAATACACTTTCTTCTGTTTTTAATGGAATCAAATCGACAGCGGTATCTGTTTGGAACGGGATCAAGAGTGCAATCGTTACACCGATTGAGGCAGCACGGGATACTATTAAAGGAATCGTGAACAAGATCACGGGTTTCTTTAATAACATGCATTTGTCGCTTCCGCATATCAAGTTACCGCATTTCAGTATCAGTGGGAAATTGTCACTTGCTCCGCCAAGTGTACCGCATCTGAATATCGATTGGTACAAGGAAGGCGGTATCATGACAGGGCCGACCATCTTTGGCATGAACGGGTCGAGTCTTATGGCAGGAGGGGAAGCCGGAAAAGAAGCGGTTCTTCCACTGAAAGGCTTTTATGAACAGCTGGAAAATATCCTGACAAACAGGCTGAATACTTCGACAATGGAGCAGTATCTGGCTGTGATAGCAGAAAACAGCGGAAAGGGCATCTATCTGGATGACGGAACGCTGATAGGAAAACTGGCACCTGGGATCAATCAGAAACTGGGCATGCAGAAATTTAAAGCAGAAAGGGGCATGGTCTGATGAGCGAATATACAACCGCAGGATTTGGGGCAACGATTAATGGAAAGCACACATGGAAAGATTATGGTCTTGTGATCGGCAATACGGATATCGTAAGTGAGCCATCCCCGAAAACTAATTATATTGAAGTGCCTGGAAGCAGTATCAGAATTGACCTTACGGAAACGCTGACAGGACAGGTGGAATATGAGTCCAGACAGCTTAAGTTTTCTTTAGGGAAAATGGAAAGGGAAGATTTGTGGCCGGTGTTTTACCGGACATTTCTGAAGGCATATCAGGGCAAAGAAGTACGGGTTGTTCTGGATCAGGAGCCGGATGTGTATTATCACGGACGTGCAGAAGTTTCGGGGTTTTCCAGAAATGGAAGGCTCGGTACATTTACCCTGACGATAGATGCGGATGCGTATAAATACGAAATTAATGTGTCAAGCGAGGATTGGCTGTGGGACGTATTGAATTTTGAAACAGGGATCATCCGTGATTACCGTGGGATCAATGTCTCTGGAAGCAGCAGTAAACTTCTGGAAGGAAGCGGTATTCCAGTTGTTCCTGCATTTCTTGTCAGCAACCTTGATGAAAGCGTTTCGAACTATATTACTTTTAATGGGACGAGGTACACTCTGCAGGAAGGCCGGAATCGCTTTGCAGATCTAATCATTTCGGCAGGAGGTGGAAGACTCTATTTTTACGGAAAGTATACAGTAAATATTGAGTTCCGGGGAGGGAGTCTGTAAATGTATAAAGTATTTTGTGACGATCAGCTTTTGTATCTTCCGGGAGATCAGGAACTGGTCATTTTTAATACCAAGCTGGAACTGGCAGATAACAAATCCGGTTCATTTGAGTTTGATATCCCGGCAGTAAACCCGATATATGACAGGATGAAAAAGCTGACTTCCGTCATCCGGGTGGAAAAAGATGGGGACAGTATTTTCTACGGACGCATCCTTAGTATGGAGAAGAACTTTTATAATACCCGGACAGTGGTGTGTGAAGGGGAGCTTGCATATCTTCTGGATTCGATACAGGAACCGAAGGCATACCACAGCTATACTGTGCGTAGTTTCTTGAACGCATTGCTTGCTGTCCATAATATGCAGACAACAATGGAAAAACGGCTTGCTGTCACATTTAATTCCAAATGTGCAGGAGAAAGCGGTTCTTTTGATAACCTTTCCCTATTCTATAAGTCTGGAAGTACGGTATATGCCGTTTTTGCAAAGAAAAGGGCTAATGATGTGGCAGGGAAAACATTTATTGTACCTGCAGGAGATTTTTATGTGTACTGGCATACGGATGCATCGGTTAATAACTATTATGGATTTTCCATAGACAGTGTGGAGTTTACAAGTGGAATTCCAGGTACGGCAACGGTATCATCACTTCCATCTTATACGGCAGTGGAAACGAAGAAAGTTTCTGATATGCAGAGTGCCCATAATCCATATGCTAACAGTTCCAATCTTCTGTGGCATTACACCCATACATTCGACAGGAAAGACCTGTATCCGAAGATGTTTGTTACTGGGATGGTGACGGTGGAAGATAGCAATGACAGCATCTACCGCTACACAAACTGGGAAAATACGCTGGATGATATTCAGGATAAGCTGGTAGACAGACTTGGAGGGCATTTACGGATCCGGCATTCCGGCACGACCCGTTACCTGGATTATATCGCAGATTATGATAATACCAATACACAGGTCATTGAGTTTGGCAGCAATTTGCTTGATTATACGGAAAATGCGGATGCATCTGAGATTGCAACCAGGGTGATCCCGCTTGGGAAAAGGTTAGAGGAAAGTTCGATTGAAGGACTGGAAGAGTATACCACGATTAAAAGTGTGAATAATAGTGTCCCGTATATAGAATCCACGGATGCCGTAAAAGTGTACGGTGTGGTGACAAGGACTGTGAGTTTTGAGGATGTCGGAGAGCCGGCCAATTTGAAGAAGAAAGCAGAGAAATATCTGTCAGATATTCAGTTTGAGAACCTGTCTTTGACCTGCAATGCCGTGGACCTGAACATGGTGGATGTGGATATCGAACGGATCAAACTGGGGGATTCCATCCGGGTCGTGTCAAAACCACACGGAATGGACCGGTATTTTCCGGTTACTGCACTTACCATTGACCTGCAGAATCCACAGAATAATACGGTAACGCTTGGAACAAGTGTAAAGGCAGGAATTTCAGAACGTACAACAAATCAGAACGACTCGCTTGTACAGAAGATCCAGTCACTGCCGCCACAGTCTGATACCCTGCGGATGGCGATAGAAAATGCAACAGCCCTGATCACGGCAGCAACCACGGGGCATGTGGTGACAAGACCGGAAGAGATCCTGATCATGGATACTGCAGATAAGGATACCGCAAAAAAGGTGTGGCGATGGAATTTAAATGGTCTGGGATATTCCAGTACGGGATATAACGGGACGTTTGGAACAGCCATTACGATGGATGGAAAGATCGTAGGGAAATATATTGCTGCCAGAAGCATTTATGCAGATTCCTTTATTGCAGGAGAACTACAGACTGCGTGGAATGGAATCACGGATTATATCCAGCTAAAGAACGGGGAACTGCAGGTATTTAATACTTCTGATCAGCTGGTGTCAAAGTTCAATTATAATGGGGAGCATTTTTACAGGGACGGCACTTATGTAGGTAAGATTGGAACTAACAAGTGGTCAAGCAATGCAGCACACAAAGGGCTGGTGTTTGATCTGGAATATACCGGAAAGTATATGGCATGGTGTTATCAGAAAACAAGCGGAGCTTCATCCTATACCACGATGCTGTGTTTTTCACAGGGAAACAGTATCTATACGGAACAGGGGCTGCATCTGGGCTGTGATTTTTATGGGGAGTGGAATACGCTCTACAACATTAAACTTTCGGGTGTTTCTTCTGGCGGATACAGTGCATTTACTGGAACGATCCCAATCATCATGAATATTACGGATAAAGGAAATGGGGCAATCAGCTGGACTTACAGTAAGCTTCAGGTAAAAAACGGCATCATAGTCGGATACTGGAATTAAGGAGGTATAAAGTGGAAAAAGAAATCGAACTGGAACTTCCCCGTGGGGAAAAGCCAAAGGAAGGAAAAACAGAAATGGCAGAAAAAACAGTGGAACTGATGTCTGGTTCACCGCTTGAAATGAAGCTGGAAGAAGTTTTAGGTAAGGTTACTGCTATGGAATCAGCTATGACAAAAATGACAGCATTGTTTGAGGGAGGTGCATTTAGTGGAAAAGCAGGAAAAGAATAAAACAGAACAGAATCCCATGCCTCTTGGCATGATTCTGGATCATGCAAGGGAGGACATGACAAAATCAGTGGTTGCACTGCAGCAGAAATACGGGCTTCCGGCAAGTCTTCTTGATGTGATCCTGACAGGCGTGCTGTCAGAAGTACGGGAAATGAAGTGTATGGAGTACAGGCAGCTGAAGGAGGGAGAAAAAGATGGCAAATGTTACAACGTATCTGAATAAGATCCTGTCTGCGGTATATGGAAAAGATGTCAGGCAGAGTATTTATGATTCCATCAATGCAATCAATACACAGGTGGAAGGGTATGTATCTGCTGAGAAAAGCCGTGTGACAGCGGAAGCTAATAGAAATAGTGCTGAAAAAATCAGGGTATCAAACGAGAACGATAGGGAAGCCGCTGAAGAGGAACGTTTAACAAATGAAGCAGAAAGGCTGGAGATATATGATGATCTGTGCTCTCAGGTAGCTGATATGCTGGATGAATTGAAGAATGTGGCAGAGGGGAAAATTACATTTTCTGCGATTTATCCTGTGGGAAGCATTTATATGTCCGTGAATAATACCAGTCCGGCATCCTTGTTTGGCGGCACATGGCAGTCATGG
>OHLN01000919.1_pt1 | contig 12770 bp, 9 predicted proteins | sample 1569071 | NCBI WGS metagenome assembly OHLN01 (sample SAMEA3879594, study PRJEB24766) | human gut metagenome | biome: human-associated habitat; feature: feces | place: USA | collected 1985/1987
CATTCCGTGAAATGATCTGCTCCGAAACAGCAGAAGAGAGAGAGAAAGCACTTGCAAAAGTTCTTCCATATCAGCAGGATGACTTCAAAGGTCTCTTTGAAGCTCTGGAAGGTAACCCGGTTACTATCCGTTTCCTGGATCCGCCGCTTCATGAGTTCGTTCCTACAGAAGAAGCTGACATCAAGAAACTTGCAGATGCTCAGGGCAAAACTGTAGAGCAGATCAAGACTATCATCGCTTCTCTTCATGAGTTCAACCCGATGATGGGACATCGTGGATGCCGTCTTGCTGTTACTTATCCTGAAATCGCTAAGATGCAGACAACAGCAGTTATCCGTGCAGCTATCAATGTAAAGAAAGCTCATCCAGACTGGGATATCGAGCCTGAGATCATGATTCCATTAGTATGTGAGATCAAAGAGCTTAAGTTCGTTAAGAAGATTGTAGTTGAGACAGCTGACGCTGAGATCGCTGCTGCAAATGCTGACATCAAGTACCATGTTGGTACAATGATCGAGATCCCAAGAGCTGCTCTGACTGCAGACGAGATCGCAACAGAGGCTGATTTCTTCTGCTTCGGTACAAACGACCTTACACAGATGACATTCGGATTCTCTCGTGATGATGCAGGTAAGTTCCTTAACGCTTACTATGACAACAAGATCTTCGAGAACGATCCATTTGCTAAGCTTGACCAGACAGGTGTTGGTAAATTAATGGAGACAGCTATTAAGCTTGGAAAGCCAGTTAATCCTAACCTTCACGTTGGTATCTGTGGAGAGCACGGTGGAGATCCTTCATCAGTTGAGTTCTGCCACAAGATTGGACTTGACTATGTTTCATGTTCACCATTCCGTGTACCAATCGCTCGTCTTGCTGCAGCACAGGCTGCTATCGCAGAGCAGGCAAAATAGACAAAGGTTCTAATTTAAAAGTCTATATATAAGATTTTACAAGGGAAAGTATTTAATACTTTCCCTTGTATTATGTTTGGGAATAAATCCGAAAGCGTGGATTTATTCCCTTTTTTTATTTTAAAACAAAGAATTTTGGGGTGTTTAATCATGAATAATGCTTTAACAGTAAAAATCTGAGAGGAGAAGAATGATAGGAAGACATCCCAGGGGCAATATCATCGCTTATCAGATCAAGCAATCCTTTAAACCGGGAGAAATCACACCGGATCAGGTAGGCTATGAAACCGCCATGCGATTTACAAAAGGTAATCATGCTTTTATCGTAGCGACTCATACAGACAAGGCGCATATTCATAATCACATCATTTTTAATTCTACGAGTCTTGATTGCACCCATAAGTTTAGAGATTTCTTTTTTGTTGGTCTTGCTTTGCAGAGATGCAATTGATCAGATTCTTAGGGAAGGCGGCGCAAAAGATTTTAATGAGCTACTTTATAAACTGGAAGATGCCGGATACAAGATTAAGCGTGGAAAGCATATTTCTCTAAAGGGAAAAAATCAGAAACGCTTCATCCGGCTTCGTTCTCTGGGTGATGGCTATTCAGAAGATGATCTTAAGAAGATTCTTGCTGGTGAGATGGAGCATGCTTTCTACGATAATGAAAAAACCGAAAATCCGCCAAAGACTTACCAGCGAAAAAGGAAGATCATGAGTTTGACCTTCTTATCGATATTCAAAAGAAACTGGCTCAGGGCAAAGGAAAATATTATGTCCGCTTTGCCAAGAAATTTAATACAAAGCAGGTGGCCAAGGCAGTTTTATATCTGAAGCAGCATGACATCCGAAGCTATGATGATCTGGAGAAAAATGTGAAAACAGCAACAGAGCGATTTACGAAAATTTCAGCTTCCATTAAAGAAAAGGAGAAACGACTTGCTGAGATTCAGGTCTTGAAGAAGCATATCTTTGACTACTTCAAGACCAAAGACGTATATGCGGATTATCGTAAATGCGGATATAGCAAGAAATTCCTGGAAGAGCACAGACAGGAAATCCTGTTTCATAAGGCTGCCAAGAATGTCTTTGCTGAGCTTCATCTGAGGAAGCTTCCTAAGGTAAAAGATCTCAGTGCAGAGTATGCCGAGATCCTTGCAGAAAAGAAAAAGCTGTACGGTGAATATCGTCAGGTTAAGAAAGATATGCAGGAGATTCAAAGAGCAAAATATGATATCGACCAGTTCCTTAAAAGTGATGAAGAGCAGAAGAAGGAACGTGTCAGAAAACACAATATCATTCGATAATTCTAATGGGGAATTTGTAAGTTTAAGACTTATGGGTTCCCCTCTTTTTTTTATTTCTGAAGAAATATCCAACAGCAAAATAAAGCGATTCGTAAGAATTGCTTAGCCAAGCGTTTAGCTTGTTCAAGGGGATTGGGGATGTGCCACCAACGAGCGGAAAGTAGCTTTTTGTACAAAAAAGCACTGCTCGCCACTTTGCGAAGACGCGCCCTAACATCATCAAAGATGGTGCCGCGCGAAGCGGGGTGAAAAACCTGACAAGATAATCACGAATAATATTACAAAAATAAAACTAATTAGCTATTAATTCGAAATAGAGTTTCGAAAAGTCGAAAAATGTATTTGAAAATATATGGTTTGGATAGTATAATATACACTAGAACTATTTATGAGGACTTTCGGGTCCTTCACCAAGATGGGTAATCCCCATAAGAGAGGAATTATATGGCTGTATCTTATAACGGATTATGGAAATTATTGATCGACAAGAATATGAAAAAGATGGATCTTGTTGAAAATGAAAACATCGGAATTAGCAGTAGTACACTTGCCAAGATGAGCAGGTGCGAGACTGTGTCCATGAGTGTTTTGGAGAAGATATGCATGGAGTTAGACTGCGATTTTGGTGACATAATTAGTATTGATAAGAATGTAAAATAACATCGTTGATGTAAAGTCCGCTTTTTAGGACAGGCAAAAATGTAATATGTTACTTATAAAAATCTTTTTGGAGGAAACAAAATAGTGGCGGATAAGACAAATGCAAATATTGGTTTTGAAAAACAGCTATGGGATGCAGCATGTGTTCTTTGGGGACATATTCCCGCAGCGGAATATAGAAAGGTTATTATTGGACTTATTTTCTTAAGATATATTTCAGCCGCTTTTGATAAGAGATATCAAGAGCTTGTTGAAGAAGGTGATGGATTCGAAGACGACATTGATGCATATACAATGGAAAATGTTTTCTTAGTGACTGAAGAAGCTAGATGGAATACAATTGCTGCTGCAGCGCATACACCTGAAATTGGAACAGTAATTGATAACGCAATGCGCGCAATTGAAGCAGACAATAAGGCACTTAAAGGTGTCTTGCCTAAGAATTACGCAAGTCCAGATCTTGATAAGAGAGTGTTGGGCGAAGTTGTAGATATCTTTACCAACAATATAGATATGAGCAATGCGGAAGTTAGTGCAGATCTTCTTGGTAGAACTTACGAATATTGTATTGCTCAATTTGCAGCATATGAAGGAGTGAAAGGAGGCGAATTCTATACGCCGGCAAGTGTTGTAAAGACATTAGTAGAAGTTTTAGAACCTTTAGAGAATTGTCGAGTATACGATCCATGTTGTGGCTCTGGCGGAATGTTTGTTCAATCGGTTAATTTTCTCCGCGCTCATAATGGACGTCGTGGAACAATTTCTGTATATGGACAGGAAAGTAATCCAGATACATGGAAAATGGCTAAAATGAATATGGCAATTCGGGGAATTGAAGCTGATTTTGGACCATATCACGCAGATACATTTACAAATGATTTACATCCAACTATGAAAGCGATTATATCTTGGCAAATCCGCCTTTTAACCTTTCAAACTGGGGACAGGAATCATTAATAGATGATGTAAGATGGAAATATGGTTTGCCACCTGCAAGCAATGCCAATTTTGCATGGATTCAACATATGATACACCACTTATCACCAAACGGAAAAATGGGGTTAGTTCTTGCTAACACAGCCCTTTCAATAAATACAGGTGAAGAATATGAAATACGAAAAAAAATTATAGAGGATAATCTAGTAGAAGCAATAGTGTCGCTACCGGCTCAACTATTTTATTCAACTAAGATAAGAGTTTCAATTTGGTTTATTAATAAACAAAAGCATAATACTGATATCCTTTTTATTGATACAAGAAAACTTGGACACATGATAAGTAGAACAATGAAAGAGTTTTCTGACGCTGATATTATGAAGATAGCAGATTACATTCATAGATTTCAAAACGGAGAGGAAAACATCGATACAGTTGGTTTTTGTAAAAAAGCAACCATAGATGAAGTCAGAAATAAAAAATATAATATATCCCCTTCTAAATACATAACCGGAAGCATTGAAGCAGAAGATATTGGGGAATATTTAAATGATAAAGGTGAAGGTAAGAAAATATCCTTACCAGAGATGAATGCGAGAGTTAATGCCTTGCTTGAGCAGAGTATTAAGAGTAGTGGCGTTATTAATCTGTTTTCAGATGTGGATGGCGAATTCTCATTATTTGATCCTAAATTCCTTGAAGAAATAGGCAAGATGAAGGAGAAGAATCTGGCTGTTGAGCTATTGAAAAAATTAATTTCAGAACAGGTGATTATTTATAAACGTACAAATGTTGTTAAGTCTGCGAAATTCAGTGAAATCATTCAACAGGCAATGAACAGATACCTTAACGGAATGCTTACCAACGAGCAGGTTATTGAAGAATTGCTTAATCTTGCTAAGCAAATCCAAACCGCGCAACAAGAAGGACAGAAGCTAGGATTAACAGCAGATGAATTAGCGTTTTATGATGCATTAACAAAACCGCAGGCTATAATGGATTTTTATGAGAATGAAGAACTTATAGCCATTACTAAGGAATTGGCAGATGCATTAAGAAAGAATAAGACAATAGACTGGCAGAAGCGTGATTCCGCCAGAGCAAAAATGCGTATGCTGATTAAGAAACTTTTGAAGAAACATAAATATCCACCAGAAGGAATGGATGATGCTGCCCAGACTGTTATGCTACAGTGCGAATTGTGGACAGATAATAATGACATGATGGAAGAAAGAGTGTCGAATTATGCTTCCAGATTGAGTGAGTATGTTTCAGAAATCAATAAGTGATTTTTAAGAAGGTATAAATACTATTATAAAAGTTGGAGGAACTACAATGTCAAAACTTAATATAGATCAGCAAACAATAAAGGAACTATTTACTAATAAAAAAGCAGATTTCCTTATTCCAGATTATCAGAGACCTTATGCATGGGATGAGAATGAATGTCAGACCTTGTGGGATGATATTTTTGCATTTGCATTTCCAAATGACAATTATAGCGAATTTGATTCTGAGAATGACGAATATTTCTTAGGCCCGATTGTCACATTTAAAAATGATGATAACAAACAGGAAATTATTGATGGCCAGCAGAGATTAACAACATTAATGTTGCTGTTAAGAGCTTTCTATTCTTATTTTGGAAATATGCAGGATGAAAACTCCATTAAGACTGCTGAGGCAATAGGAAAATGTATCTGGAAAACAGACGAATTTGGTACTGCGAATAAAAATAAGCTGAAAATTGATTCAGAAGTATCTACTGATGATGATAAGGAGCAGTTTTTGTCTATTCTAAAGAGTGGTGAGGTGGATGCTTCTCAGAAGAGTAAATATGCACAGAACTACAGATTCTTTTTAGATAGAATAGAGGAGTTTTTGAAAAAGTATCCTACATATTTTGCTTATTTGCCAAATAGAATCATGAATAATTGCATCTTGCTTCCTATTGAAGCTGAATCACAGGATACGGCATTAAGAATATTCTCTACGTTGAATGATAGAGGCAAGCCTTTATCAGATACGGATATTTTTAAAGCGCAGTTTTATAAATACTACTCTGATAAGGGTCAGAAAAAGGAATTCATACGTCGATGGAGGGACCTTGAGGCTATATGTGAGGAAATCTTTTCATCCGCTACAGGTTCGCCTATGGACGAGTTATTCACTCGTTATATGTATTTTGAACGAGCTAAGCAGGGAAATAAAAATACGACAACAGAAGCGTTAAGAAAGTTTTATGAGCGTGATAAATATAAGCTTTTGAAGAATGACCATATTTTGGATAATCTAGAAAGCTTAGCGCTCTTCTGGAAAAAGGTCGAATTGCAAGATGATAGTTTTTCTGATGATGTATTGAAATTATTATCAGTGCTCCACTATGCACCTAATGGGATGTGGACATACTTGCTTTCAGTCTACTTTATGGCAAATAAAGATGATGAAGGAAATCTTGAAGATACATCATTAATCGCGTTTTTGAATAAGATTACAGCTTTTGTTTGGACATATGCAGTTATAAGACCTGGTGTAAATGCACTTAGAAGTCCGGCTTATCCAGAGATGATTAAGATCGTAAACGGTGAACCGGTTGAATTTGCTGATTATAAGTTTGAAAAGCATGTTGTTAAGAATGCATTTGATAACTACGTATTTACGAATGGTAGACCAATTACAAAGTCTATGCTGGCATGGTGGTGCTATCACGATAAGGATCAGAAGCTGATACCGGTTGATACAGTTCTTGAAATTGAGCATATTTTTTCAAGAAAGCGCCAAGATAACGAAAAATCTTTGAAAGATAAGAATAGTCTTGAATCGCTTGGAAATAAGGCACTTTTGGAAAAATCAATTAATATAAGGGCATCTGATTATCGTTTCGAAGATAAAAAGAAATACTATATGGGTTATGTTACCGATAGTGGGAAGAATAAGCCGGCAACTGGAATTATTGAGCTTAGAAAAATGGCTGCAAGTAAAGACGATTATATAGAAAGCGATATTATAAGCCGTAAACAAACAATGATAGAAGATTTTATTGTGTATCTTCAGAAAAATAAGTTAATAACTGACTAGATTAACACAACACATAAGTAGATGGGAGAGGTTGATATTGGAAGGAAGCAAGGAACGCATAGACTTTATTATTGAATATATTTCAGCATATGAAGCAAAAATAAAGATTGCAAATAAGAATAGTTTATTTGATGAGGCTCAGTTGTTTGAACTTTTTGCTCAAGAGATTTGCAATCTTTGGTATGGGAAAAAGTTTACAAATTTAAATTCAATTAAGAAGAATTATCCTTGTGTGGATTTGTTGTCTGAAGATGGCGAGATATATGTTCAAGTAAGTACGCAAGAAGATATACCAGGCAAAATAAAAAAGACGTTACTATCTTTAGAAGAAGAAAAATATCCTGAGCTGTCCAATATTAGTGCGCCTGTTTTCTTTGTGTTGAGCAATGATACAGAACAAAAAGTTAAGGATTTGGTAGGTAAGAATCAGATTGGAAGGTTCCCTTTTTCTGTTAAGGATAACTTTGTTTCTACATCAATGATAGTTCAGCGAGCATGCAATGATATCGAATTTCAGAAATCGTTATATGAATTTTTGAAATATGAAATTGATGGCATCTCTAGTATATCATCAAAACTATTAAACATATTTGATATCAGTAAAAATGTTGGACTAAGTAATATAAGCACCATGATAAATGGTGACTATGAAATTGATAGAAGTTCGTTATTAAAGAGTATTCAAGATGATGATGCTCAATTCAAAGTTGTATGTGGAGATGCTGGTAGTGGGAAATCGGCGATTTGTAAAAAAGTCCTGATGGAAGAAGAAATGGTGATTTTTGCTCGTGCTGAAAAGATTGCATCATGTGACAGTATAAATAATATTTGGGATCTTGATGTGGTCGAAGCACTGAAATATTTGGGGGAGAAAAAGGCTGTTATTTATTTAGATGCCTTAGAATATATCTCTAGTGCAAGTGAATTCACAAAGGATCTTCTGCAATCATTGCTATATGAAATTAAAAAGCATCCTACAGTATCTTTTGTTACATCATGTAGAACTTGTGACGTTGGTGCCTTCATAAAATTAATTGGATTGTTTGACTTTAAAAAGTATGTTGTTGAGGACATATCTAACACTGAGTTGAAACAGATTTCAGAAAAATATCCGGTTATAAGAGCGATGTCATCGTCTGGAAAGTATTCAGAGCTACTGCGTTCCCCATTTTATATCGATGTAATTATTTCACAGGGGATAGATATTGATAAAGCTGGAGACGTTAACGAATTTAGAGATTACATCTGGAAAAACTGTATTTGCTTAAATGAAAAATCTATTAAAAAAGGTTTTCGTACAAATGATGTTGCCTCTATTATAGAAAAATTGGTGGTAGAGCGTTCTAAACGTTTTTCAACAGGAGTCAGATGTGATGAGCTAGATTGTGAGATTTTGGATTTCTTAAAATCAAATAACGTAATAACAGTGAATGAAAATCTAGCTAGATTAAAATATGATATCTATGAAGATATTTGCTTTGAGAGACTTTTTGACAGGGAATTTGATTTGAGCAGAGGAAATTACGCTGCTTTTTTTGCATGCGTTGAGAGCATGGGAGAAGGAGCCTACCGTAGATATCAAATATGGGTATCTAATAAACTACTTGCAAGATCAAATCGAGATAAGTTTTTAAAATCGCTTGTGTTTGATAATGACATATCATCAGAATGGAGTAGAAATACCATTATAGGATTGATAAAGAGTCCTTATTGTAAAAGTTTTTTTGATGAACAGGGTATCAATATTCTTGAACACGCAAGATTAGAGGAGTTTATAAAGATTACAAATTGTTTTGCTTTTGAAATGGGGGATGTTCATTCTATTGAATATGATTCTATATCTATTCTTAGGCTTAATGCTAGTGGATATGGTCGTCTTGCGTTGATTGGTCTTATTTATAAGTACAAAGAATATGAAGATAGGCAACTTGAAAGCAAAATCACTAAATTATGCTCAGATTATGTATTACGTTCCAGAGTTCGTGATGATGAGGTTGATAAATACGCTTTTGAAATTATGAAGTATTATGTTGATTCGTTTCTTCAAGACGGATTATCAGCACATATTACGAGAACATTGGACTATCTGACTCCAAGACTAGAAGTAATATATGCTCTACCTAAAATCGCACGTTCATGGACAATTGACTTTTGGAAAATGTTGCAAAGCTTGTATGTTGAAGATGAATCAAAGACTAGAATTGCTGCGGAAATAATCTCATGGACGCTTGATCATGCTACCCAACCATTGGTAGATGGATTGTGTGCCGAATTATTTAAGATAGCTGAAACCATCTGGATCGAAGAAAATAAAAGAGATATTATAAGCCGTCAATTATATGGTGACGGGATTAGTCGTGATTTTCAGTGGGGATTACGAGGTGAAGGAAAAGATTACCATTATAAGCACCAGAATGTTAATAATGAAATATTCTTGCGATTGATATATCAAAGAAAGTTTAAAGATGCTTTGATATGGACTATAACCTTAATTAATAAACTTGTTTCCATTTATTCTGCTGAAGACTCAAATAGAGTAGAAGAAATTGTTTTGTTTGATAGCGCACATAAGTCTGAAAAAAAGTATCTTGGTTCAGTCAAAATGTGGTTTTCTGGAAGAGAAGAGAATATGATTCCTACCCTAATTGGGGACATGGTGTATTGGCTGAGAGAGTCTGCTATTCAAATACTTCATGTATGTGAGGAAGATAGTGGGTTATTTAATCACTTTGCGACATATATTAAAGAGCAGATTATGGAAAAGTCGACAAATGTAATCCTCTTGACTGTTATTGAAGATATTGCATTTGAATTTAAGAGCTCGCTTCCTGCATATGCTATAGAATTAGCATCAAGCCTGGAAGTTATATCATGGGATATTCAGTGGCAAGTGCATAGGATAATGACGCCAGAAAAGAAACTGTTATTAGATCAAATCAAGTTGGCTGTTGGAATTCCTGATTTTAATGGTAGGTATTCGCATCGAGAAACGATGTTTCGAGGAATACAGGACTATATGGCCTGGTGTCAGTTGACGGCGGAAAAGGAAGACGTTAGAGAAAAATGCATAAGTACATTGACTTATCTTTATGAAAAGATAGATTCCAAAGATGCGCATGCTTTATTGCAGGTTCAGAAAATGGATATGCGTAATGCCAATGTGAGAATTATAGAAGATAAATATATCTCAATAGAACCGAAACTTTCAAAGGAAACGCAGGAAATAGTTGATGCTAACGAAAAAAATAACGAACCGCAAAATGAAGTGTTGACTAAATTTAAGGATGTTATAGATAAAAAAGCGGATATTCATGAAGTACATGATTTGATAGAACAATTAGAGTCATTGATGCAATCTTCAGAAGATGAAGTTCGATATGAAGATTATTACATATTGGCCCTATGCGTTGCCTTTAGGGATGATAATCTTGCAAAAGAAAAGAGGAAGGAATATGTCAATAAATGGCTCGATCGAATCGAAAATCTTCATTCTGGAAATAGTTATGTAGCCGATTTGAAACTATCGGCAGCATTGATTGCGCAATATTCAAAGGACATAGGTGATGAGAGTAGAAACAGATTAAAGAGATTTATGGTTGCATGTCTTATGAATAGTGGGGCAAATGGGCAGATTGGTCTCTTGCGTAATCTAATTACAACTTACTTATTCAACAATCCTGGGGTGGCGCGGATCTTTTTTAACACAATTATTTGTTGTGCACATGATGAATGGAATCATACAATTTACAACCAAAAAATCATGAAAAAATGCAGACGTAAAACATATAGTATTCCTGCTGCTTATGGTTTACCTAAACCAGATGATATTGTTAAGGCTTATGGGAAAAAAGTATATGTTTCTAAGAAAGATAGCATAATAGAAGACTACTTGTATAAAGAGAATAGCTTGGATCTTTCAGCGATAAAGATAGAAGAATTAGATCCGGGACTTCTTTTTGTTGCAATGAATGTAGGTTTAAAACTATCTGATTCAGATTTCGTGGATTTTGCTAAGAAAGTGATGCCTATATTTATTAAAGAACTAAGTGAAGATAATAGGGATTCTATTATGAATACGTATTATCAGAGACTTGATTTTAAGAAATTGTTCGAAAGAGAATTGGGTGAAGATAATGGTAGTTATCAGGAAGCGATAAATCTATTATTTGATAATGTGGATTATCAGATGTTTAGCAACGATACTATTAAGGCATATATATCAATTTTCGAGCATGTGGGGGCTTTATATTTTGGCTCATATGAAAATGATGGGAAAAGGATACAACTACGTAAATGTCTCGAATACGCAGAAAGCTTTATCGATAGGATTCAAGTTCCGTTTGTAAAAAATGGATTGGAGAGAATACTTATTTTTGATTATGAACGGTTTGGAAGTAACTGGAATAAGTGTACAACCCATTATTCTTGCAATGATAAAACATTTTTATGCAGATTATGGGGAAAGTATCATAAGGGACATGAAAAAGATGTAGTAATGTCTATGTATCAAATGAAATTTGATGAATTATTACCAGAAGTTTTACCGGTTCTCGCAGAAGTAGTTGAAGCGCTGTCTGAAACTGGAGAAGTATCTGACAAAAACTGTGTTCTTATCTTGAAATCGATTGTACTTAAGGTTCTGCTTAAGTTTTCAGATGTTGTTAAGGCTGATCAGGATTATCATGATGCGTATGAGAGAATCTTGAATGCGCTTATTAAATGTAATGACGAAAGTGCAGCAGTGATTTTGGATGAGTATAGAACACACTAAAACCAAAACATATGAAAAATTGGAGAGAATAATTGGGACGTGGAAAGAAAAAGCAAGTAGCTAAAAGAAGAAGGAAAATGATTAATCGAAATGCAATAAGAGCAAGAATGGGAAAACCCATATTTTTTACCTTGACACATTGCTCAAAAAAACTAAGCGGAGTTTCAAACAAATATAATTATAAGGCGAACATGCATAAGCTATGTTATGTGGGAGCCCGTTTCTATAACGTAAAATATCAAGCTTCTATAATGACAAATTGCAATTTTAGAAATGCTAATCTTATTGGGATTGATTTTTTTAACTGTAACTTACGGGGAACATCATTTAAAAATACCAGCTTTAAGAATGTGGTATTTTATAACTGCAACCTTAGAGATGCAGATTTTAAGGATGCTATTTTTGAAAATGTAGTTTTTATTTGCACAAATTTCAAGGAAGTAAAGAATCTCGATTTTGATAATCCTGAAATAAATACTCTGAAGACATATAATAGAATTGATTTGAATAGCGCTGTTGAGTCCCGATTACTTGCATTAGCCCAAAATGACTCGATATTTGATGCAAGAGTATTACATGTTAATAAGAACAAGCTTAATCACTGGGTGCTAAGCTTGTTGAATGCGAAATATGGGGATAAAGCGATATTGTTTTTAAGTAAGTTGCTTCCTAAGAAAGAAAAATGGAATAATATGTATACCATTTATTCTTATATGCAACTAATTGAGAATCTAATTAAGGCATGATATAATATAAGTGTCCTGCTCCGGAACCAAAAATGGTGTATGCTAACATGTATAAACGAGGACATATAACATTAGCAAGTATACGAGGAGGGATGTCTATGATTAGTAATATCTTAACAATTTTATCTTTTTTGGTACTGGTGTTGAGCGCTGTAATTGATTGTAACTTCCTATCCCGTTTACTCGGGGTTTCGAGCAAATAATAATGAATATTCATTAACTTCCTTAGTCGATATGATTGAGGAAGTTTTTTTATTGTCCCTATATTGGGACAGGCTTTTTGTTACCATTAGAATCATAAAAGGGTAAACGCACCATAGCGAGTACTCCTTAAATTTTACAGCCGTCATCCCTGGCGA
>OHLN01000924.1_pt1 | contig 12715 bp, 7 predicted proteins | sample 1569071 | NCBI WGS metagenome assembly OHLN01 (sample SAMEA3879594, study PRJEB24766) | human gut metagenome | biome: human-associated habitat; feature: feces | place: USA | collected 1985/1987
ATCAAACAATAAATTTTCCCTGATCGGTGCCATGCGTAGCGGTGCTCAGATCATCAGTTATGAATTATCGGTAGGCTTGAGTATACTGACGATGGTAGTACTGATGGGTACCATGCAGTTCTCTGAAATCGTAGAAGGACAGGCGGACGGATGGTTTATCTTTAAAGGACACATCCCTGCCGTTATCGCTTTCATCATCTATCTCATTGCCGGAAATGCAGAATGTAACCGTGGCCCGTTCGACCTTCCCGAAGCGGAAAGTGAATTGACGGCCGGATATCATACGGAATATTCCGGTATGGACTTCGGTTTCTTTTATCTGGCGGAATATCTGAATCTGTTTATCGTAGCCAGCGTGGCCGCTACCATCTTTTTGGGAGGCTGGATGCCATTGCATATCATCGGTTTGGACGGATTCAACGCTGTTATGGACTATATTCCCGGCTTCATCTGGTTCTTTGCCAAAGCATTCTTCGTTGTGTTCCTCTTAATGTGGATCAAATGGACTTTCCCACGCCTGCGTATCGACCAGATTCTGAATCTGGAATGGAAATATCTGGTTCCTATTTCTATGGTAAACCTATTATTAATGGCATGTTGTGTTGCCTTTGGCTTCCACTTCTAAAATAAGAATTATGGAATATAAAGATCAAAAATATACGTATTTGGGAGGACTGATACATGGTATCAGCACTCTGGCAACGGGTATGAAAACCAGTATCAAGGTATACTTCCGCAAAAAAGTAACCGAACAGTATCCTGAAAACCGGAAAGAGCTGAAAATGTTCGACCGGTTCCGTGGTACACTGGCAATGCCCCACAATGAGAATAACGAACACCGCTGTGTAGCCTGCGGATTGTGTCAGATAGCTTGTCCGAACGATACAATCACCGTAACCAGCGAAACGATCGAGACTGAAGACGGCAAGAAGAAGAAAATCCTGGCAAAATATGAATATGACCTCGGAGCTTGTATGTTCTGCCAACTGTGTGTCAACGCTTGTCCGCATGATGCCATCACGTTCGACCAGGATTTTGAGCATGCAGTGTTTGACCGCACGAAACTGGTCATGACGCTGAACCGTCCGGGCAGCCATGTAGAAGAAAAAAAGAAACCCACTGCTCCCAAAGAAGAGACAACAAAGTAATTCGTTAATAGTAACTTGTAATTAAACAACATGGAAATAACTCTTGAAACAGTAGTATTCTACTTCCTTGCGGCCTTTATCACCGTATTTTCCATCTTGACGGTAACGACCCATCGCATGGTGCGCTCGGCCACCTACCTGCTGTTCGTGCTTTTCGGTACGGCAGGCATCTACTTTCTGCTGGGTTACACCTTCCTCGGTTCCGTGCAGATTATGGTCTATGCCGGCGGTATCGTAGTGCTCTACGTCTTCTCCATACTGCTTACCAGTGGCGAAGGCGATGTCATCGAGAAGTTAAAGCGTAGCAGGTTCCTTGCCGGACTGGGTGCCACCGTGGGCGGTGCCATCATCGTAGTATTCATCACTTTGAAGCATAAGTTCATTGCCACCACCGACGTGGAACCTTTGGAGGTCAACATCAAGACCATCGGTCACCACATGCTGAGCGGTGACAAGTATGGTTATCTGCTTCCCTTCGAAGCAGTCAGCATCTTGTTATTGGCATGTATCGTAGGTGGATTATTAATAGCACGTAAAAGATAAGAATTATGATACACATGGAATATTATCTGATAGTTTCGGCTATCATGTTTTTCGCAGGCATCTATGGGTTCTTCACCCGCCGCAACACACTGGCGATACTTATCAGCATCGAGCTGATTCTGAATGCCACGGACATCAACTTTGCGGTGTTCAACCGTTTCCTATTCCCCGGAGGACTGGAAGGATATTTCTTCTCTTTATTCTCCATCGCCATCTCGGCGGCCGAAACGGCTGTAGCCATTGCCATCATGATTAACATCTACCGTAACATCCGCAGTATCCAGGTGAACAAACTGGATGAGATGAAGTGGTAAGAGCAAGAATCGCCAAGCGATGTTTCTTGAATAGTAATAATTGATAAACATAGTATATATGGAATATACAATATTAATCCTTCTACTCCCTTTCCTCTCTTTCCTCGCTCTGGGACTTGGAGGTAAATGGATGTCACACCGCACTGCCGGCCTTATCGGAACTGCGGCACTGGGTGTGGTCGCAGTGCTTTCCTATCTCACCGCAGGAATGTACTTCAGCGCTCCCCGCCTTGCCGATGGTACGTACGAGGCGCTGATGCCCTATAACTTCAAATGGCTGCCTTTCACAGAAAGCCTCAGTATCGACATGGGTATCCTACTCGACCCGATTTCGGTTATGATGCTCGTGGTCATCAGTACCGTTTCGCTGCTGGTACACATATACTCTTTCGGCTACATGAAGGGCGAACGCGGTTTCCAGCGTTACTACGCCTTCCTGTCGCTCTTCACCATGTCCATGCTCGGACTGGTAGTAGCAACGAATATCTTCCAGATGTATCTGTTCTGGGAGTTGGTGGGCGTGTCCTCCTATCTGCTGATTGGTTTCTATTATACGAAGCCGGCGGCTATTGCCGCTTCGAAGAAGGCGTTTATCGTGACCCGTTTTGCTGACCTGGGATTCCTTATAGGTATCCTCGTCTATGGGTATTATGCCGGTACATACACCTTCAGCCCTAATGAGATGGCGCTGGCAAAGGGCGGTGCGGCAATGATTCCGCTTGCCTTGGGACTGATGTTCATCGGTGGTGCCGGAAAGAGTGCCATGTTCCCGTTGCACATCTGGCTGCCCGATGCCATGGAAGGTCCTACGCCGGTCAGTGCACTGATTCATGCCGCCACGATGGTGGTTGCTGGTGTCTATCTGGTGGCACGCATGTTCCCGTTGTTCATAGAATATGCTCCCAGCGTGCTGCACATCGTAGCATACGTAGGAGCCTTCACGGCATTCTATGCCGCCAGTGTGGCATGTGTGCAGAGCGACATCAAGCGTGTACTGGCATTCTCCACTATCTCCCAAATCGGTTTCATGATGGTGGCGCTGGGTGTATGTACATCAGCCGACCCACACGAAGGGGGACTGGGCTACATGGCAGGCATGTTCCACTTATTCACACACGCCATGTTCAAGGCATTGCTGTTCCTCGGAGCGGGTAGCATCATCCATGCCGTACACAGCAACGAGATGTCTGCCATGGGTGGACTGCGGAAGTATATGCCCATTACGCATATCACGTTCCTCATCGCATGTCTCGCCATTGCAGGTATCCCGCCGTTCTCCGGATTCTTCTCCAAAGATGAAATCCTGACGGCATGCTTCCAGTTCAGCCCCACTATGGGATGGATTATGACAGTGATTGCAGGTATGACAGCATTCTATATGTTCCGTCTTTATTATGGTATCTTTTGGGCCGGCTCAGAGCCGGGGCAAAAGTCGGCAAGCGATGGGGGCGACAGCCACATGCCTCACCCCCACGAGAGTCCTCTGGCGATGACCCTGCCCCTGATGCTCCTTGCTGTGGTTACGATAATTGCCGGTTTCATTCCTTTCGGACACTTCATCAGTTCCAACGGTGAAGCATATAACATCCATCTGGATTGGAGTGTGGCAGGTACAAGTATCGCCGTAGCGGTGGTTTCCATAGCCATTGCCACCTACATCTATGCAGGTAGCCGGCAACCCGTTGCCGATACATTGGCACACCGTTTCAAAGGCTTGTGGACAGCAGCTTACCACCGCTTCTATCTGGACGAGGTCTACCAGTTCATCACCCACCGCATCATCTTCGGCTGCATCTGCCACCCCATTGCATGGTGGGACCGCCACGTGGTCGACGGTTTCTTCAACTTCCTTGCCTGGGGGGCTGAAGCTACCAGTGAAGAGATACGCGGCCTGCAAAGCGGACGCATCCAGCAATATACATTTGTATTCCTGCTGGGCACGCTGGCACTGATACTGCTACTATTGCTATAACCCGAGATTTTTCAATCGTAAATCGTAAATCGTTAAATCGTAAATATAAAGATGAACTTTTTATCATTATTCGTACTCATCCCCTTGCTGATGTTGCTGGGTCTTTGGCTCAGCCGCAACATCGCACAAATACGCGCGGTGATGGTGACCGGTGCATCGGCTCTGCTGGTTCTTTCTGCGGCATTGACCGTGATGTACCTCAATGCACGCCACGCTGGTGCCACGGATGAAATGCTGTTCCGTGCCGACATGGTCTGGTATCCTGCACTCAACATCCACTATTCGATAGGAGTAGACGGTATTTCGGTAGCCATGCTGCTGCTTTCGGCCATCATTGTCTTTACCGGAACATTCGCCTCCTGGAGGCTGCAACCGCTGACTAAAGAATATTTCCTTTGGTTCACCTTCCTTTCCATCGGTGTGTTCGGGTTCTTCATCTCGATAGACCTGTTCACCATGTTCATGTTCTACGAGGTTGCCCTTATTCCCATGTATCTGCTTATCGGTGTATGGGGGTCGGGACGCAAGGAGTACTCCGCCATGAAGCTGACACTGATGCTGATGGGCGGCTCCGCCTTCCTGCTTATCGGTATCCTGGGTATCTACTACGGTGCCGGAGCCACCTCTATGAACCTATTGGAAATAGCACAGATGCACAATATTCCCATCGAACAGCAACGTATCTGGTTCCCGCTCACCTTCCTCGGTTTCGGTGTGCTGGGCGCTCTGTTCCCGTTCCACACATGGAGCCCCGACGGTCACGCCTCCGCACCGACTGCCGTATCCATGCTCCATGCCGGTGTATTGATGAAACTGGGAGGTTACGGATGTTTCCGCATAGCCATGTACCTGATGCCCGAAGCTGCACAAGAACTGGGATGGATATTCCTGATTCTTACCGGAATCTCCGTGGTATACGGTGCATTCTCCGCTTGTGTACAAACCGACTTGAAGTATATCAATGCCTACTCTTCCGTCAGCCATTGCGGCCTGGTGTTGTTCGCCATCCTGATGATGAACCAGACAGCTTGCACGGGTGCTGTTCTGCAGATGCTCTCTCACGGACTGATGACAGCCTTGTTCTTCGCCCTTATCGGTATGATATACGGACGTACCCATACGCGTGACGTCCGCGAACTCTCCGGTCTGATGAAGATTATGCCTTTTCTGGCTGTCTGCTATGTAATCGCCGGTCTTGCCAATCTGGGATTACCCGGACTCAGCGGTTTCATTGCCGAAATGACCATCTTCACCGGTTCGTTCCAGCATCCCGATACGTTCCACCGCGTGTGGACGGTCATTGCATGCAGCTCCATCGTGATTACGGCAGTCTATATCCTGCGACTGGTAGGAAAGATTCTCTATGGCACCTGCACTAACAAGCATCACCTCACTTTGAGCGACGCTACCTGGGATGAACGCACAGCGGTCATTATCCTCATCGCATGCGTTGCCGCCCTTGGTATGGCACCATGGTGGATTAGCGGCATGATTGGAGACAGCGTGCTGCCAATAACTGATTTATTTACGATTTGACGATTTACGATTGATAAATGACTTGTAAATCCCAAGAGTAACCTCAATCGTAAATCATAAAATCGTAAATCCCAAGAGTAATTTCAATCGTAAATCGTAAATCGTAAAATCGTAAATAGATATGGATTATTCCCAATTCCTCCTGCTCAAAGAAGAGCTTTCGCTGATATTGGTCATCGTCATCCTTTTTGTCGCCGACCTCTTCATGAGTCCGGATGCACACAAGAATGACGGCAAACCGGTGCTGAACACAATGCTGCCCGTTGCTCTGCTGACCATACACACACTTATCACCATCGTTCCCGGTCCTGTGGCAGATGCTTTCGGCAGCATGTATCACAATCAGCCGATACAGAGCATCGTGAAATCCATCCTCAGTATAGGTACACTGATTGTATTCCTGATGGCGCACGAATGGATGCGCCGTCCAGACACTGCCATCAAACAAGGTGAGTTCTACATTCTGACACTTTCCACCCTGCTGGGTATGTACTTCATGATTTCTGCCGGACACTTCCTGATGTTCTTCATCGGACTGGAGACGGCAAGCATCCCGATGGCAGCCCTGGTTGCCTTCGACAAATACCGCCACCACTCTGCCGAGGCAGGTGCCAAATATATTCTCACGGCACTGTTCTCCAGCGGATTGCTGCTATACGGATTATCTTTGATTTACGGTACGGTAGGCACTCTCTACTTTGCCGACATACCGGCACGCCTCACCGGCGACCCGTTGCAGATTATGGCATTCGTATTCTTCTTCTCCGGCATGGGATTCAAAATATCACTGGTGCCTTTCCATCTTTGGACAGCAGACGTTTACGAAGGTGCTCCAAGCACGGTGACAGCCTATCTGAGTGTCATCTCTAAAGGCTCTGCCGCTTTCGTGCTGATGGCTATTCTCATCAAGGTATTCGCTCCGATGGTGGAACAATGGCAGGAAGTGCTGTACTGGGTTATCATCGCCTCCATCACAATTGCCAACCTCTTCGCCCTACGCCAGCAGAACCTGAAGCGGTTGATGGCTTTCTCCAGTATCTCGCAAGCAGGTTACATCATGCTGGGTGTCATCAGCGGAAGCGCACAAGGTATGACGTCGCTGGTATACTACGTGCTGATATATATGTTTGCCAATCTTGCCGTATTTACCGTTATCACGATTGTGGCACTGCGGGCAGGCAAGTTCACACTTGAAGACTATAACGGGCTGTATACCACTAATCCGAAGTTGGCGTTCCTGATGACACTGGCACTGTTCTCTCTGGCAGGCATCCCGCCGTTTGCGGGCTTCTTCTCGAAGTTCTTCATCTTCGCGGCAGCTTTCGAAGGCGGCTTCCATCTGCTGGTATTCATTGCCCTTATCAATACAATCATCTCGCTTTATTACTATCTGAAGATTGTAAAGGCAATGTACATCAACAAGAGTGACGAGCCGATTGCAGCATTCCGCAGTGACAACTATACACGTGCCAGCCTGGCCATTTGCACGCTGGGTATTGTGGTACTGAGTATTGCAAGTGTGGTATATCAATCCATCGATAAGTTCTCATTCGGATTATAACCGGAGGGTATCATCACTTACCACAAATTACACAGATTGGCACAAATTATCTTTAGAAGTTCTGATAATCAAGAGCTTTGACTTGTGTTAATCTGCATAATTTGTGGTGAGTGTGTATTTTAGCACATTTCCATACTATACAATCGGCAGCACAAACCAAAAGCATGAGCCTTTCCCCGGTTCACTGTCCACACCGATTGTGCCACCCAACTGCTCTATAATACTCTTGCTGATAGAAAGCCCCAGGCCGGTGCCATGCACAAACGTATTCAGCTTTATAAAACGGTCGAATATCTGAGCCTGCATTTCCGGCTCAATGCCAAGGCCCGTATCGGCCACATAAAAACGCAAATGAGTTTCATCCACCTTATCATATCCTACACGTATACTTCCCGCAGTGGTGAACTTGATGGCATTGTTGACAAAGTTGGCTATGACCTGATTCAAACGGTTACGGTCACTGACAATCCGGCATTCCGGCAGATGACGGTCGAAGAGAACTTCCACACCCGGTTTGGCCTTCATCTTCATGAAGCGCACAATGTCCTCACATAGTACGTTCACGTCCAGCTCTTTTTCCACAAAGTCAAATGTCCCGGCCTCTATCTTGGACAAATCCAGTATGTCGGAAATCAGCTGCAACAGCAGGTCATTGTTTTCTTCAATAATCGCCATATACTGCCTTTTTTCCTCCATGTCCCCGGTCTCTCCCATCAGACTGGAGAAACCGACAATCGCATTCAGGGGCGTACGTATCTCATGGCTCATATTGGCAAGGAAGGCACTCTTCAGACGGTCGGCGGTTTCTGCCTTCTCCTTGGCTTCAATCAACATAGCCTCCGTCTCCTTCAATTCCGTAATGTCATAGTTGACGCCTATCAGCTCTATTTGTCCGTTCTCCGGTTCAAACAGATTGACAACCACATTGGTACGTACCCAGTTCCATTTTCCCTTTTCGCCCGGACGTTCAATGCGCATCTCTCCCTGGAAATGTTTGGCTTCGCCCACACGGGCCTTACTGAAGAAATCAAGCATCCTCCTGCGGTCACTGGGGTACATCTTGCTGTATATTCCCACGACATCCGCCAATTGGGTATTCTCGTCCTCTCCCATATTCTTATACCATTGCTTGATGGCATAGCCTTTCCGGTCGAGCAGATTCAGCTTGGCATAACCTACCTTCGCATAATCCGATATAAGCAGGAAGAAATTCTCGAAATCACAGATACGGCTCATGGCATCAATCCGTTCCGTATTGTCGATGTTAATCATGGCATAGCCGGTAAAGTTACCTTTACTGTCATACACCTTGCTCACTTTCGTATAAAGATGTATCACATCCTTCGGCTGTTTGGAAGTGGAGTAATACCCTTCAGTCCGGTCGAAAGCATAATTCAGGCGGAAGTCGACCATATCCTCGGTCCGTATACGTTCTGCCAATTGGGCGGACACATTCGGGTTCTCGAATAAGTTCACTCCAATGACATCCTGTTTGTCACGGACCCCGAATATCTCCATATCCTTATTGTTGATGTCTACCAGGAATCCGTCTTTGTCATAGATTTCCACCCCGGCCGGTATATTGGCAAAGATATTCTTGAACAGTTTTTCGCTATGGTCCAAAGCCAGATGAGTCTGTACCGAGTCTGTCGTATCGAGGAATAACGCCACCACTTCATTCTTTTCCGGAGAGTATATCACCACGTGGCAGTGCTTGTTGGTGAGCTCAAAACACATGTCCATTTCCTTATGTGTCCCGGTGTTCACTATCTCAAGCAGATATTCCAGTCTGGGGGCCGCCTCCCTTGAAAAAGACGAGGCAGTCTTGCCGATAAACGCCGACGCGGGTTTTCCTAGAAAATCGGCAAAGATAGAATTCGCATCTGTCACATAATACCCGTAGGGATTGTCCTTTTCATCACAGACAATGGACATCCGCACATACCCCAAAGGCATATAGCGGAACAAATTGCTGAGGAAAGTACGTTCACGCACAGCCTCATCCTTCGTTTTGCGCAACTCTATGCAAATGCTGATGACATTTGCCAACGAACTAAACCATTGGTAATCCTCGTTAGTCCACATTCGGGTACGGTCCACCAAATCAATGCCCATATATCCCCACACCTGGTCATTGGCAACCAGCGGAGTTACCATCAAGGACTTTATATTCTGTCTCGCCAGAATTTCATATTCGGCGTAAGCGTGCTCCGGCAGTTGCCCCAGCGTTTCCAGCAGAACGGGCTTTTGTGCCATAATCTGTGACGTCCACCACGGCAGGCTGTCAGCCTGAACTCCTTGAAGCATTTCTTTCTCAGGAGCCACTCCCGGAGCCACCACCTCGTATGTGCAGCTCTGGTACCGGCACTTCTCATCATATTGGAATATATAGACACGTCCGCCACGAAAGAAATCAAGAATATCTTTCAGTATGTCGTAAATGCCCGCACTTATATCCTCGTCTTTCAGGAAGCGGAATAGGGAATGGGATATTGAGGTCTGCCGATAAAGTAAATCGTTCACTCTTTGCAAAGCCTGCTTCGCAGCCTCCTCCTTCGGCATCTCTACGCGCTGCAACACTCCGAAAGCCTTCAATGTACCATCCGGCAAACGCTCCTTGTATCCCACACGCGAGTAGACCCAGACCACTCCTTCGGTAGAATAGACGGGAAACGTCTGTTCATAGACCTCCATATTCTGAATGGCAAGGAACTCCCGGCTGATACGCGCCCGATAGTCTTCGCGTATCATTTTACCGAAATCCTCAAAGCTCAGGTATTCCCCTTCCAAGCCTAACAACTTACAGACATATTCGGAGCAGAGATACTGCCTTGAAGAAAAATCAGCCTCCCACCAACCTATCCGGCCAAGAATGGAAAGGCGCCGGAAACGTTCACTATCGTCACGATGAACAGCCATATATTTATCAATATTGGTTTGAGATACAAAAATAGCCATAAAACTCTAATAAGCAACCATTAGAAACCTTTTTCGTCCCAAGCAGCCTATATATAAGGATAACAAACAATCCGGAAGAATGTGCGGTAACCAAATCGTAATAGATTTGAAAATGAAACGTATGTTCCATGTATCACCGGTGTAATGTCATTGCCTCATCTTTGCAGCGGATTAAAAAACGTACAAAGAAAAGAGATGAGCATGAAATTAGACTTGGGAAAGATTTTCTTCCTTATTTTATTCCTCACACTTTCCGTCATGGCTGCCACGGCGGGAACCATCAAAGGGACAATCACCGACCGACAAACCAAAGAACCGCTGACGGGAGCCACCGTGCAAGTGAGCGGAACGGCACAAGGCGCCGTCGCCGATTTGGATGGTAACTATACACTGGAGCTGAAAAACGGGACCTATACCCTCACCGTCCGTTACATCGGCTACAAAGACATGACGATAAATGCCGTAGAGATAAAGGGTGAAACCGTGCTGAACTTCGACATGGAGCCGGACACGCAAACCCTGGGCGAAGTGCAGGTCACCGCCAAGAAGAACCTCGAAGGCGAACGTGCCTTGCAAATGGAACGGCAAAAAGCGACCCTCGCCATCGAGAACCTCGGTTCCAAAGAGATGTCCCTCAAAGGCATCGGCAATGTGGAAGAAGGAGTAAAGAAAATAACGGGTATCTCCATCGCCAGCGCCGGACAACTTATCGTCCGCGGACTGGGCGACCGCTACAGCACCACCACGCTGAACGGACTGCCCATCGCCTCGCCCAACCCAGACAACAAGCTGGTGCCGCTCGACCTGTTCCCCTCGTCCACCGTACAGAACATCACCGTCAGCAAAGTGTATGACGCAGCCGCCTTTGCCGACTACAGCGGTGCGCACATCAACATCAGCACCAAAGAAAACATACCGGAAGATTTCTTCCAACTGAGCCTCAACACGGGCGGGAAGTTCAACACCTTAGGCAAAGACCGCTATCAGATGGACCGCAGCGGTTCGCTCTTGAAGACACCCGGCGTAGACGCGGCCGCCCTCGACATGCCCTTGATGGAGTTTGACAAATACGTGAAGACCCACAATATCTTCGATACCTCCTTTGCCGCCAGCAAGAAGAGCTCGTTGCCCGAACTGGGTGGAAACCTCGGTTTCGGCAAGAACTTCGGTATAAGCAACCAGACACTCAGCCTGCTTGCCTCCTTCAGCGCCAGCAACGGCTACCAAAACATGGAAGATGCCTTCTACAAGACACTCGAAGCCACCGGCACCGTGCAGGACGACTTCTCCTACGACAGCTTTGCGCAGGAACTGAAGCTCGCCGCCCTCGGCTACCTGGGCTACACCTTGCGCCGGAGCGACCGCATAGGCTACACTTTCTTCTACGCCCGCAATGCCATCGACACCTACCAACGCCGCGAAGGTACTGATGCCGAAGGACACGAGCTGACCGGCAGCAACAACATCATGCACATATACACCCTGCAAAACCATCAACTGAACGGAATCCATAACTTCAGCGAGAGCGACAGGTGGCAACTGACCTGGGGAGGCTCGTACAGCAAGACCGGCAGCGAAGAGCCCGACCGACGGCAAGTGATGTACGTCAAAGACAACGACGGCAGTCTCAGGCTCTTCAAACTGAACCGCCAAGAGACTATGCGCTACTTCGGCAGCCTGGCCGAAGAAGAGTGGAATGCCAACCTCGCCATGCGCTGGAAGTGGAACGACACCAGCCACCTTAAGCTCGGCTTCAACTACAAGGACAAGAACCGCAACTACAACGCTACCCGCTTCTACTACAACCTGAACAAACTGAACCCCGTCATCACCGACATCTACAACACCGACGGCTTCCTCAACCAGCAGAACATTGCCGACGGACAAATCGTGGTACAGCGTGTGATGCAGCCCAAAGACAGCTACCGCGCCGGAAACGAAATCTACTCTGCCTACCTGCTGACCGACTTCTATCCCACCGAAGCTCTCTTGGTGAACCTCGGCCTGCGCTACGAAATGAGCAAGCAATGGGTGCGCTACGCCAGCGACGGCGGCGACTGGTACTCCCGTCGGCGCAATTTAGACAAGAACGACCTCTTCCCCGCCCTGAACCTGAAATATGCGGTGAACCCCACCAACAGCATCCGCTTCTCTGCCTCGCGCACCGTCACCCGTCCCTCGTTCATCGAGATGGCACCCTTCCTCTACCAAGAGTCCTACGGTTCGGCACAAATCCGCGGTAACGAAGAGTTGCAGAACGGTTACAACTACAACTTCGACCTACGTTACGAACGCTTCGGCAAGGACGGCGACATGCTCTCCGTGACCGGCTACTTCAAATACCTCGACAGCCCTATCGAACGCATCCAAGACCTGCAAGGCGGCGCCACGCTGCACAGCTTCAAGAATGCCGACAACGGCATGGCTGCCGGCGTGGAGCTAGAGATGCGCAAACGGCTCGTCAAGGACCTGCGCCTGGGTGCCAACATCAGCTACATGTACACCAACGTGAAGCTGCCCCAAAGCGGTGCCTACACCAACAAGGAACGTTCGCTGCAAGGCGCATCGCCCATACTTGCCAATGCCGACCTCACCTACTCGCCGCGCTTCGGTGAAGACAGGCAACTCAACCTCGCCCTGCTCTACAACCTGCAAGGCAGCCGCATCCATGCGGTAGGCGTGT